>Ga0160492_100160_pt1 | contig 57133 bp, 55 predicted proteins | sample DID2MG_FD_108258 | JGI IMG/M metagenome (GOLD analysis project Ga0160492, IMG submission 108258) | Enriched soil microbial communities from UW Madison campus, WI, USA - DID2877_E24_FP2 MG | ecosystem: Environmental > Terrestrial > Soil > Unclassified | place: USA: Madison, Wisconsin | collected... | reverse complement strand
GGGGTTCCCACGACAGCGACTGCAATCACAGCCAGTATGTATTTTTTTTTCATGAGAACAGGTTTATTTTTTCCGGTGATTGTTGCTGCTGTTGGTTTTACGGGCAACCTATTGTTTGCCGTTAGCGGCCGTGTCTGTTTCAGTCATCTGTGCTTTGTGCATGTCCAGCTCTGCCTGGCAGATGTTTGCTATACCACCCAGCAGTGCATCGGGGTTAAAGGAGATGCCGGATATTCCCTGTTGTACGAGGAAGGAGGCAAACGCAGGGAAGTCGCTCGGTGCCTGTCCGCACAAGCCGATTTTAATACCCGCCTGCCTGGCTTTTGAAATGGCCGTAGCAATCATTTCCTTTACAGCAGGATTTTGTTCGTCGAAGATGGTGCTGATGATGGAGGAGTCGCGGTCAACACCTAATACGAGTTGGGTCAGGTCGTTTGAACCGATCGAAAAGCCATCAAAGATCCTGGCAAATTGATCCGCCTGCAATACATTGGAAGGAATCTCCACCATCATATAAATATCAAGTGAGTCATCCTCCTCGCGGTCAAGGCCATTTTTTTGCATCACTGCTACTACTTTTTTCGCTTCTTCCACCGTTCTGCAAAACGGGATCATCACTTTCACATTGGTAAAACCCATATCCTGCCGCACGCGTTTAAGGGCTTCACATTCCATGGCAAATCCTTCCTGGTAACGCTCATGATAGTAGCGGGATGCGCCTCTGAAACCAAGCATCGGATTTTCTTCAACCGGCTCAAATGTGCTGCCACCTATGAGGTTGGCGTATTCATTGGTTTTAAAATCACTGGTGCGTACGATCACGTCTTTGGGATAGAAAGCAGCAGCTATGGTGGCAATGCCCTGCGCAAGCCGCTCAACAAAGTATTGCTTTTTGTCGGGATAGCCGGATGTGAGTGTTTCGATTCGCTGCCTCGTGACGGGATCGGTGATCTGACCGGGCCTGATCAGCGCCATCGGATGTATTTGTACCGAATGGGTGATGATGAATTCGAGTCTCATCAATCCAACACCATCATTGGGATAGAAGGACAGTTTAAAGGCCTGATCGGGATCGCCCACTATCAGCATTACCTGCGTGGAAGCAGGTTTGGTTATTTTCCGGAAATCGATATCGCGGGTAGTGTAGTTTAGTTTTCCTCTATAAATAAATCCGGTTTTGCCTTCTGCGCAGGATACCGTGATTAGCTCTCCGTCTTTTATAACTGCAGTAGCATTGCCGGTGCCTACCACGGCAGGCACGCCAAGTTCACGGGCCACGATGGATGCATGGCTTGTTCTGCCTCCTTTGTTGGTAACAATCGCTGCCGATTTTTTCAACACGGGATCCCAGTCCGGACTGGTGATATCGGTTACCACAATTTCTCCCGCTTGTATTTTTTCCGATTCTTCCGGGCTGTTAACGACCCTCGCAATACCGGTTGCAATTTTTTCGCCAACCGCATTTCCTGTTACAATGGGCGGTGTTTTTTCCTGCAACGTAAATACTTTCTGCAGGTGAGGACTTTGCTGTGAGTGAACGGTTTCGGGCCGGGCCTGCACGATGAAAATTTTTCCTGATACTCCATCTTTGGCCCACTCGATATCCATTGGTTTCTGATAATGTTCTTCGATCAGCACGCACCAACGCGAGAGGTTCATGACTTCTTCATCAGTCAAAATAAATTGCGTGCGTCTTTCCGCAGGCGTATCAATATTCACAATCGTTTCGGTGGCACCGGGATTGCTATTATACAACAGTGTCTTCGCCTTGTCGCCCAGTTTTTTCTGAATAATGGCCAGTTTGTTTTGCCGGAGTGTTGGTTTGAATACGGTATATTCATCGGGTGTTACGGTTCCCTGTACCATATTTTCACCCAGTCCCCACACGCCGCTGAGCGTGATCACATCGCTGAATCCGGATTCCGGTTCGAGGGTAAAAGCCACGCCCGAACAGGCCAGATCGCTGCGCACCATTTGCTGTATGCCTGCGGAGAGCAATACCTTATCGTGAGGGAAACCATTGTCTTCCCGGTATTTGATCGCTCTGGCTGTATACAATGATGCATAACAGCGCCGGATGGCATTGAGTACATTTTCACCACCGCTGATGTTGAGGTAAGATTCATGTTGTCCTGCAAAGCTCGCTTGCGGAAGGTCTTCTGCCGTGGCACTGCTACGGACGGCTACCGCTGAGGTACCCGATGTCTGCAACACTTTATAAGCGTTCAACACTGCTTTCTGCAACTGTTGCGGCAGGCTGGCTTTGAGTAGCAACTGTCTGGCCTGAAGGGCCGTTTCTTCGAGATTACTATAAGTGATCTTATCGATTTGCGCCATTAATTTCCGCAGCGGTTCTTTGAGCAGGTTGGCGTCGAGGAATTCGTCGAAGGCGATTGCGGTAGTGGCAAAGCCATCAGGCACCGGGATGCCGCGGGGCGAGAGCTTCGCATACATTTCTCCCAGGGATGCATTTTTGCCACCTACTGTGCCCACATCATCAATACTTATCCGGGAGAACGGGATCACATAGTTGTTCATGATACTTATTTAGTGCTCATGCATGGCGAGGATCGGTACATGCGTATGCAATACGAGCTGTTTTGAATGCGCGGTGGTAAAAAGACGATTGATCAGGCTATGTTTTTTCGGAATTACGATCAGCAGATCCAGCTTATTATTTTCGGAGAAATCGATGATCGAACTTTCTGTGTGCTGGGTATGGATGAAGTGATAGAGCGGAGAAAGATCGGCGAAGAGGTCATGTACATATTCCGTCTCGGAAATGGTTTCTTTATCAAAAGAACCGGGACTTTCCGTGCTGGCATGAATGATATGCAGGTCTGCATTGAACAGCTTTACCAGTTCCTTTATTTCTTTTACCGGAAGGGTTTCGCGCACGTCTTTTAAATCGCAGGCGAGACCGATGTTTTTTACAGGCACATAACGGGCATCTTCGGGTATAATGATCAGCGGCCAGTGCAGCTGTCTCAGTGCTGTAAGCGTGGCAGCACCGAATAAGGTTCTTTCCACCGCTGATGCATCGCCTGTGCCCATTACTACCGCAAACGGATCTATCGTGCTGCAATATTTCTCTAACTGCGACTCTACTGTTCCCTGCGCGAGGTGCGTGTGCACTTCACAACCGTGCTTTGTTCTGTCAACAACGGCTGCCTTCAGTCTGGCCAGTTCTTTTTCGGCATCTTCCGTCATCACGGCGAAGAATTTCTCCGACACCGGCAGGTCTGAATATAGCAGCGGTAGCGGTGTGACGAATAAAATAAACAGGTTCGTATGCAATGCTACAGCAAGATCTGCCGCATAGTTTACTGCATTCATAGAATCTTTGGTGAAATTGGTCGCAACGAGAATTGCTTTCATAAGTTGAGTTTATTGGGCATTGGTCGTTTTGGCGCTGACAGCTACCTCAACACTTTCGGTTTGTTGCTCTTTTAACAGCCTGCTTATTTCATTGCTGATAGCGGCCAGGTGTTCCTTTTTAACATCATCATAGCCCTGCAGCATTTTTTTGTTTTCTTCGCTGGTGCCGGCAAACATGGCTCCGATACGAAGGAGCAGCCGGTCTTTCCAGGAAAGTTTGTTGTAAACCAGTCTGCCCGGAAGATAGAATATGCGGCATCGGTCGGTGATCTGTTCCGGAAGCGACGACGTGACGTATTTCAGCAGTTTCTCTTTTTCATTGAGTGGCGTGCCGCTTACCACAAATAAGATCAGTTTATGCCCATGCAACTGGTTAAGGTATTTATTCACCCACCGGGAGATTTGTAACTTACCGATGTATACACTGCTGCCCATCACCAGCAGGCCGGCCTGTTCGAGTTTATTCCCGTCAAAAGATTCTGCGCGGTATACGGGCAGGGGAAACTCTTCGGCTAACCATTGGGCATACTGTGTGGTAGCGCCATACTTTCCCTGGTAAACGATTAAATTTTTCATATAAATGCATTAGTCTTTATCACGCCTTATCCGTTGTTTGAAAATAATACGGAAGCGTATCAACTCCGCTATCAGAACAAGCGCCCAGATAGCGAGGATGATAAGCAGCCAGTCGGGTACGTATGGTTTCATGGATATTTTCCAGCCCAACCATACGCCCAGTACGGCGAGTACAAAACCTGATACGTGAAACTGGAATCGCTTGTAGAATGCAGCAACTTTCTGATAAGAATAGTAACGACGCATACAGGATAGTTTAAAAGGTGACAGACTTTCTGCCGGCGGCCATGCCCTTATTCGTTTGTCATAATAACTTTAAGTGATTTGGTTTCGGCAGCATTTGCGAACGTATCATAAGCTTGCATGATCTCTGATAATTTAAACCGGTGGGTTATCAATTGTGCCGGTTTGAGTTTGGCGGATCCGACTGTTTTCAACAGCATTGGGGTAGTAACGGTATCGACCAGGCGGGTAGTGATGGTGATATTTTTGGACCAGAGTGTTTCGAGGTGTAGTTCGGCACTTTTGCCGTGTACGCCCACGTTGGCTATCCGTCCGCCCGGCGCAATGATGTCCTGGCAAATGCCGAAAGTAGCGGGAATGCCTACTGCTTCGATGGCCACGTCAACACCGGTGCCAGCGGTAATGCGGCCGATATTGTCGGCTACATTGTCTTTGCTGTTGTTGATGCAATGCGTAGCCCCGAATTTTTTTGCTACCTCCAGCCGGTTGGCATCGGGATCGATCATGATGATGGCGGCCGGGGAATAGAACTGTGCGGTGAGCAATGATGCCAGTCCTATCGGGCCTGCACCAACAATGGCAACGGTATCACCGGGATTAACCTGTCCGTTCAATACACCGCACTCAAAGCCGGTGGGGAAAATATCGCTGAGCATCACGAGTGCTTCCTCGTCTGCACCTTCGGGGATGGGGTATAAACTGGTGTCTGCATGGGGGATGCGCACGAATTCGGCCTGTGTGCCATCGATGGTATTGCCAAGTATCCATCCGCCGTCGGTGCAATGCGAATACATGCCTTTACGGCAATAAGCACACTTACCGCAGGAGGTAATGCAGGAAATGAGCACATGATCACCTTTTTTGAAATTCGAAACGGAAGCGCCTGTTTCTTCGACAATACCTACTCCTTCATGGCCGAGCGTTCTTCCTTCGGTAACGGTTGGCACATCTCCTTTCAGTATATGCAGATCGGTGCCGCAGATCGTTGTCCTGGATATTTTGATGATCGCATCTGTCGGGTGTAATATCTCGGGTTTGTTTTTTTCATCCCATGATTTTTTCCCGGGTCCATGATAGATAAGTGCTTTCATTGGTTTAATTTTTCCGAATGTAAAGTCATATTACTGCCGGTTGGCTGACCCCTGTTGTAAGGAGACATGATTCGCATCAGGTGTTTTCTTTTAAGGTTTTCCGTTGGCAGGTACTGATGTGTAGCAACCGGTAAAGCGGGCAGGTACCAATAAGGCCGGTTAGCAGGAAAACCATGGCAAGGGCCAGTAGCAGTATGCCGGCCACTCCGGAGATAACGCCGTTGAGATAAAGGACAGCGATGGCTATTGTGATGGCAATACGTATAATACGGTCGGCCATGCCCATATTTGCTTTCATGATGTGTAATTTAAAATGATCACCTTTCCGGGATGGTCAATAGTGAGAAATAAAGATGGGTTGTGTCATGGTATTAATGAGCAGGTCGGCCTGGCTGTGCCGGAAGAAGCGGGACAGATTACTGCGGCCATAGGCGCCCATTACGATAAATGCATTTTTTCTTTTAAACAGGTAGTCAAACAGGCCGTAACCCGCATCGCCGGTCATGCTCTTTAAACCCACCATCGTATAGTGAGGCTGTATCCAGTCTAAAAAATGTTGTTTGTCCGTGCTGTTCCATTCGCCGCTTTCTGTAATATGAAGCACGGTAGCTTTTTTTTCTCTTAACTCGGGGAAGAGCAAAGTGAATTGCTTGATGGCAAAGGAGGATGATTTGGTGCTGTCATAGGTAAATACGATCTCGTCGATACCGTCGAATGAATCGGGGGCGATGATAACGGGGCATTCAGCGTCTTTCAGCGTATCTCTGACAAATTCGGTCGGTGTTCCTTCGTATAACTTATTGAAAGAAGTGGCAGCATCGATAATGATCAGATCTGCGTACCGGCTTTCTGCTATTAATTCTTTTGCCGGTATGCCACTGACCACCAGGCTTTTGCTTTGCACCGATTTACGCTCACAGCAGTTGTGAAACAGCGCAATATTTTTCTCGGTCAATGATTTTTTGTGCTGAAAGTCTGTTCCTTTCTCATCGATTTTCCATTCCATTCTTGGAATGCCGCCGGTTTGTTTTAACGAAGGTTCTTCATTGGCAACAAGATTTTCCAGGAAGAAACCCGTAATGTCAGATTTGGTGAGACGGCCGATATAACAGGCAAAATCGATGGCCTGCGGATCGGGATTGGTAGCGTCTATTGCCAGCAGTATTCTTTTCACGTAAAAAAGTTTATGGTTAACAATGTCAGGCGTGCTGATGCGCAATGAATACAGGCATGTAATGTTCATTGATGGCCTCGGCTACAAAGCTTTTGCGGAAAAGCATGGACAAACCTGATCTTCCGAAAGACCCGGTTACCAGGATGGAATTATTGTTCTCCATCAACCAACTGGTAAAAAAATCGCTGGATGATATGACGAGTCGTTGCCAGGTCACGTTTTTGAAGTGGGAGGAAATGAACTCACGTACTTCGGTTTCGTACGGCCACTCAGTGCCCTGCTGCGGCGTGGCATAAACAATGGTGGTAGGATTGTTGGTCCATTCAGGAAAAAGGTAAGTAAACTGTTTGATGGCATACATGGCGGAAGCGCTGCCGTCATAGGCAATGATGTTGTTGCCGCCGTTCACCTTTTTTTCCGGCATTACGATCAACGGGCATTCCAGTTCATGTAAAATATTTTTCAGGTAATAATTGGACAACCCGGTGCCTGCCTGTTTATAAAACTCCTGGCTGCTGACGATCAGCAGGTCGGCAAACCGCGATTCTTTCTTTAATTCGGGGAGGGCGAAATTCATATAAGCCCTGTGTATTTTAAACGGTATGCCGTGTTGCTTACAATAGTCGGTAAAGCGGGAAGTATTCTGATGTATTTCCCTGGAGGTGGATTCTTCAACAGAAGGGATGGGGGTGCCTGCTTCACTGCCCACGGAATAACTCCACAGGGCGGAATAATCTACCTGCGGCAGAAATGCTCCGGTAAGGAAGATAGGGGATTGCTGGTGAAGCTGGCAGGCAAAATCGAGGGCTGCCTGCGAATAATGGGTTCCGTCAAAGGCGAGTAAGATCTTTTTCATGTACTGGCGTGTTAGATTGTAAAGCTATTCAGTCAGCAGGCTGTTTCCTATGAGGAGGGGCAGGGAGGGGAGTGACAGATGTCAGTAGGGCGAATGAGTGAATAATGTGCTATACCCTTAAAACTTAAAACGGCTGTTTTACTTAGAACCTGCTACCTGACGGCTGTTTTTCTTTTGAACAACTCTATCCAAAGTACACTTACCAACGCAGTTGCCAGGCAAAGCAGGAAATTGCGGGTACTGATGGGCTGGAGACCGAACAAACTGCGTACGGGAGGCAGCAGGTGCAACAGCAACAGGAAGCAAACCGAAGCCAGCACGACGAATATCGCCAGGTTGTTTTTGAATTTGAGCGACTGAACGATGGTATGGACAGCAGACCTGCCGGTGAAGGTGAGAAAGACATTACTGCATATAATAGTAGTGAAAACAGCCATTCTTGTTTCTTCCAGGGCATATCCGCGCGTCATAAACAAATAATAGATCAACAATGTGCCGGCCGCGATGGCAAGTCCCTGTACAATGCTCATTATTAATTCAGCTCTGGTAAACAATCCCTGGTCTTTGTTGCGCGGACCAGCGTTTAGTTCTGCTTCACTCACGGGTTCCCTTTCGAAAAAGATGGAACAGGTAGGACCCATGATCAGTTCCAGGAAAATGACGTGCACGGGTGTAAAGATGTTGGGAAACCGCCATCCCAATATGACGGGCAGGGAGGCTGTAAGCAGGATAGGGATATGAATGGCAAGAATATACCGGACTGCCTTCAGCAGGTTGCTGTAAATTCTGCGGCCTTCGCTTATTGCCTGCAGAAAACCGGAAGGATTATCCTCGGTAAGGATGAGATCGGATGCCTGCCGGGCAATTTCACTTCCTTTCTTTCCCATGGCAATACCGATATCGGCAACTTTTAATGCGGGGCCGTCATTCACGCCGTCGCCCGTCATAGCTACTACATTTCCGGCCGACTGCAACGCTTTGATAACTTTTCTTTTTGCCTCGGGAAACATCCTTGCGAAAACGGCGGTTGATTTTACTACTGCTTCCAATGTTGAAGCATCCATTTGCATGATCTCCTCGCCGTTGCGGCAACGCATGGGGTCTTTTATACCTATCTGTCCGGCAATCTGACTGGCAGTGGCGGCATGATCGCCGGTCAGGATTTTTATCTCAATACCGTCTTCATATAGTTTGCGAATAAAAGCCGGCATTTCTTTACGGGGTGGATCATAAAGCGCCAGCAATCCTTCGAACGACCAATTAAATGCGTTTTGTTGTGCGGGTAAATGTGAAAGAGTAGCTGTAGAACTGGCAACGCCCAATACCCTGTAACCTTTGCCGCTCATGTTGTTCAGCACGGCGGTTACCCTGACCCTGGTTGCCGGATCCAGGTGACAGACATCGAATATGCGTTCTGCGGCACCTTTTGCCGCCACTACTATTTCTTCCCCGTTCTTGTAAACGTGCGTCATCATGGGCGGTCTTCCTTCCAGCGGATATTCATACACCATCTCCATACGATGATAAACGGAGGTATCTTCTACCCGCAGATAGGTTTCGATAATTGCTTTCTCCATGGCATCGAATGGTTCGGCTTCGCTGGCGAGCGCTGCATATAAAAGTAACCGTTCATATTGCGGAGGAATGGTGCCGGCCTGTTCAAAGAGGCTGTCATTTTTAAAATCATAAAGAATTTTCAGCGACATCCTGTTTTCGGTAATGGTGCCTGTTTTATCAAGACACAAAACATTTACAGCGCCCAGGTTTTCGAGTATCTGTGGTTGCCGTGTAATAATGCCGGCACGGCCAAGCCGGTAAGCGCCCAGGGCAAAAAAGGAACTGAAAGCAACGGGTATCTCTTCAGGTATAGCGGACATGGCGAGGGTTAAAGCGAAAAGCAGGCTGACGACGAACTGGCCGGAGTGAAAATAATTGACCAGGAAAATAGCCGTGAAAGCAGCCATCCCAAACAGGGCGAGATTCTTTACTACTTTATTAACCTGTTTTTGCAGAATGGTTTTTTGTGTATCGTAGCCTTCTACGGACAGCCCGATCTTGCCCAATACGGTTTCACTGCCGGTAGCGGATACACGGGCCAGGCATTTACCACTGTTGACCAACGTACCCTGGTACAATACATTATTGCCGGGTTGTTCATTTTTGATTACCGGTAACGATTCACCGGTGACCACGGATTCGTTCAGGCTGAAGTCATTTGCCTGAATGATCAACGCATCGGCCGGAACGTTTGCGCCTTCTTCCAATACGATCACGTCTCCCGGCACCAATTCTGAGGAGGGAAGGCTTTTCTGCAGACCATCCCGGATAACGGTTACGGATGGCCGTGTGAATTCCTGCAGCGCACGTACAGCATGATTGCTGCGGACTTCCTGGTAAACGGAAATAGCTGAAATAAGCGCGATGGCCGCCGCCATCAGGATACCTTCTGCCGTGTTGCCTAATACAAAATAAAGCAGACAGGCAACGATGAGCAGCAGGGACATTGGTTCGCGGAGTATGCCGGCAAGTGTATGCAACAGCCGCTTTTGCCTGCGGGATCTGATCCTGTTGTACCCATACTGATGAAGAAGCTCGGCAGCTTCAGACGACGAAAGACCTGTTACGCTGGTCGCTTTGGCTACTTTGCCGGGCATGGGAATGTTGTTGAAAGGTGACTTACATCCATTTTGCCAGGAACCGGTTGAAATCAGCCCTGAGCGATTTGATAATTTTTTCAAAGGAAACCAGTTCCTGTCCGAGCAGCTCCTGGTCTTTCTTCAATGACACGTTCACCTTTCCTGCATGTGCTTTCACATCTTCCGCGCAAAGGTGTACGTAGTCCTTGATGCGCCTGGTATAATCCGCCATGTTGGCCTTTTGTATGTGGAATTGATTTTGAAAATGCTCTACTTCCTTCAGCACTTCTTCGTGGGTATTTTTGGCAGCTACTTCGGCGAGGCGTTCTTCCAGTATGTCGAGGTCTTCGCGGTAGAAACCTACAGTGGCAAGCCAATCATTGGATTTGAGTTCCAGGTTATTGATGTCGGTGTATGGCATAAAAATAAATTAATTACCAGTGAATGTCGGCAGGTTACCGGTAACAGGGCATGAGAGGCCTCACCGCAACGGATGATTGTGGTCAATCGTGAATCGTGAATGGTCAATCGTGAATGGTGGATAAACAGCCAACAGGGAATTTGCAATCAGCGTATGGAGGTCCGGTACCGTTCTGCCGGTTGCCAACCTGTTACTTATTACCTTATACCTTTTACCCGAAATTTCGGGCATACACTTACCACTTCTCCCTGTACTCCAGGATATCGCCGGGCTGGCAATCCAGCACGATGCAGATCATTTCAAGCGTACTGAAGCGGATGGCTTTGGCCTTGCCCGTTTTGAGAATGGAAAGGTTGGACAACGTAAGACCTACTTTTTCCGACAGTTCGTTGAGCGACATCTTCCGCTTCGCCATCATTACGTCGAGATTTACAATTATGGGCATAGATCAGATGGTTAAATCGTTTTCTTCCTGTAATTCGATACCTCTTTTGAATATCTGGCTGATGACCAGCAGCGATACGCCCATAAAGAGCCATACATCTGCTCCGTCGAAACGTAAGTGACGCATCTCGGGCATTTTTACGCCTTGTGATACCAGCCATTCGGTATAATTGACGCCGCAATGGGAAAAGACGCCGACAATGAAGGCGAGATAAGCCATGTTTTGAATGAAGCGCGATACGTACCGGTTGAAAGGGTTGGCGAGACTTATTTTTTTATCATAAAAGACCTTGATGATCAGGCCGAAAATGATTGCTTTCAGGCAGGATACGATGACCATGTAAGAGGTTTCCACAATGAAGTGTGAGCGGTCGTAGTGATACAGGGGCGAAAGGTCGGCTTTGTCCCAGAAGAAATCTGGCCCGGCGGGACGCCAGAACAGCGTATAGATCATTTTGAATAGAATACTGCCGGCTTCGATACACACACCAACAAAGATGACCCAGGAGAGGACTTGCAGGAAAGTCAGCATGTGTTTGGTTGTAATTGTCATGGTTTGATTTTTAGTTGATGGCGTAAAACTATAAATATTTATTGAAAAACAATAAAAAAAGTTTGATTGTCATAAAACTGTCTTAGCTGTAAGTCTCTACACAACCGCAAAGCAATCGCTCTCAGATCCAGCGACAACCCGCTGCCCTGGTTGGTATAGTCAAACCACGAAACAGTAATTACCTTACTCCTTACGCCTTAGGCCGAAGCTTCGGCCCGAAGTGTCGGGCCCTACACCTTCTCAACTTGTCCAACCCAGCCCGCCAGATCGGCCGGTTCACACCCCCTTGCAGTTGTTATTAGAAAATAACTTTGATCGCAAACTTATTATTATGCAAAATCAGGATTTCACCACCACCGTTGTGGTGAACAATACGCCCGCTGAAGTTTTTAAAGCCGTGCAGAATCCCCGGGCCTGGTGGTCTGAAGACATCAAAGGCGCAACGGAAAATCTCAACGATCTGTTTGTTTATCAGTTCGAAGATATTCATCGTTGTAAAGTCCAATTAACCGAAGTGATCCCGGATAAAAAAGTGGTCTGGCATGTACTCGACAATGCGTTCAATTTTACCAAAGACAAAACTGAATGGATCAATACCAACGTGATCTTTGAAATAAGGTCAAAAGGCGATCAGACGGAATTGGTGTTCACGCACGCAGGCCTTACGCCCGCCGATGAATGCTACGAAGCATGCTATCAGGGCTGGTCACATTATATCGGCAGAAGTCTTCGTGATTATATCGTCACCGGTAAAGGATTACCTAATAAAGGCGGACAGGCACAGACAGATAAGGAGAGAGATTTGAAAGAAGGAAGGCATGAGGCTTAAGGTATAGGATTATAGGTTTTAGGTTATAAGTAAGCAGGGTTTTCCTTGGTTCGTGTATACACGAACCAAGGAAAACCGAAGTGTCGGCTCAGGAAGCGCAAACCGTTCACCATCGACAATTGACAATTCACTCTTCTTTCAGTTCATCAAGCACCTGTTTTAATTGCTTTGTATATTTCCCATAATAGAACCTGGTCCAGGCCGGCATGGCCAATACCATCAGCGCAGTAATTCCTACGGCAAGAATCAGCAGTGAATATTTTAATGTGGGCGTAAGCGTGGAGAAATCCTGCCCGTTTTGCAACAGTTTGCTGTAAACGGATGCGCCTCCCCAAACAAGCACCAAGGGTATCAATAAAAATCCGAAGGAATGATAACGTTCGATATTCAGTCGGAATTGATAATAAATTTCCGTCAGGTTGTCTTTGGTGTCTGCCGTATAGTGATTAACCTGCTGATAAAACCGGCGGAATACCGAGAGGTAATAAACCGATACGATCAGGCTCATAGCGTAGGCGGCGTAATAAACCATATAAGTGGAAGTGTGCAGGCCGGAGAAGAAGGGGACAACTCCCAATGCTACCAATGCCAGCAATTGCATATACCATTCGTTCCGCATGTTACGTTTCAGCTTGTCGAGCGGATGATTGGCTTTCCTCAATTGTTCCATGCGTGAGGGGATATGTACGTCGTCCGTCTTTTCAGTGTTCCAGGCGGATTTTAATTCGTCAAGATTCATAACCTGATTGTTTAATGATGAGCTGCAGTTTTTCTTTGGTCCGGTTCAGTTTTACCCGGACGTTTACTTCACTGATACCGAGGTGGGCGGCGGTTTCGCGGTGCGACAATCCTTCCATGAAATAGAAGATGAGCGCTTTCTCCACCGGATTTAATTGTTGCACAGCCTGGTAAAATATTTCCAGTTGCCGGTCTCTGGCAGGGTCATAGTTTTCGTTTTCCGGTTCTCCGGCCTGCTCATAAGCAACGGTATCATTTCTCTTTTTTTCTTTTCTGAAATAAGAAATGGCGGTGTTGATGGCTACGCGGTACATCCAGGAGGAGAACTCACTGTTGCCTTTAAAACTGTTGCAGGATTTCCAGAGTTGAATGATGATCTCCTGGTGCAGATCCTCGCGGTCCTGCGGGGTGTCCATGTACATCCTGGCCACTTTGTGCAGAATACCTTTGTGCTTTTCTATCAGTCGTAAAAATTCCTGTTCTGTTAGTTGATCCACGTCGATTGTGTTTATTGGAAAACCGGTTTTACTGTATATCCCTGTGCACGCAGCAGTTCAATCATTCCTTTTTCTCCCATCAGGTGACCGGCTCCGACTGCAAATAAAATACTTTCCGTCTGCATCATAGCGGGCATCTCTTTTGCCCAGTTCTGATTCCTGTCGGTAAGCATCCAGTATTCCTGGTTGGCATTCATCAGTCTTTTATCTTTGAGCAGTTTGTCCAGCTCCGGAAGATCTTCTTTTTGAAATGCCTGTATCATCTTTTGTGTAAGCTGCTCATACAGGTCACCTGCCGCTATCTGGCGGATCGCTTCTTTGAGGTCGTAGGATTTTGCCAAGGCCTCCATCTGGTAGGCTATTTTTTCCAGCCCGCCGGTTTTTTTGCCGGTAGCCAATGCGAGTCGCAACAATTCCACTTCATACATTTTTACTTCCGTAGCCGGACAGGTAATCGCTTTTTTTGCCAGCAATGAATAAAGGGACTGCGTATTGAAGGTGTCCATTTCGGCGAGCGTGGTGCCGTAGGATTTCAATATTTCATTCAACTGTGTTGCTTGATCAGGGGAAAGCTGCGATGTCAGCGTTTTTTCCGCTTTCGAAGCGGCGGCCATCGCCTGCATTTCTTTGGGATCGGTGTAGTCGATCTCGGTGATGAATTTTTTTACTTTGGATAATGTTGAAACGACTTTTGGTTTTAATTCAAAATCCTTTTCGCATAACAGGTGAAAGGTGCCCAGCAGGTAAGACGATTCTTTCAGACCATTGCCCGAAATTTCCCAAAGCAGGCTTTTTTTATTTTTTTGACCGAAACAAATGCTGGTTAAACCGATGGTGACAGCGAGTAGCAGACAAATCCATTTTTTCATCGCTCATTCTTTTTAAAGTGTAAACGTTGCTTGTTTAAACAGTAAGTTGGCGATGGAACAAATTTGTTACAGCGAAAGACAGTCTTTTTTTTTAAAAAAGATGGCTCAGGCTAAAACGCGATAAAGCGTCAGCAGCAGAATAACCACCGTCAGGCTGGTATAAATGGTCTTGGTGTATTTGGCGAGCCACCCGGGAAGGAAAATATCGAAATTATCTTTGGTAGAATGCGAATACTTGCGGGCCAGGATGGTGAGCGGACATTGCCAGCCGCAAAATAATAATATCAATCCTTCGGCGGCCACCAGCGCATAACAAACCCACAGCAGGGTATCGAGCCGGTTGATGATGACGGCATACAACATGTATCCGATCACTATATTAAAGAATATCCAAATGATGGTATGAATGAGCCTGATAAGCCAGAGCCTGGAATGCACATACATGGGTCCAAATATCAGCAAATGAACGTTCACGCCGGTTGATGCGCATCATGCGACAATGGGAGAGTGGTCATGGCATGAAAATCGTATCTTTTCAGCAAACTATTCAGCATGCTTACCGCTGTTCATCCCAAAATACCCATGCGCGACAAAGCCATTACGCGCGAGTTTTATTTGACTAAACTGGGTTTCGAAGACATAGGCGCTGCCGATTATCCGGAATACCTGATGGTGCGGAAGGATGAGGTGGAAATTCATTTGTTTTTATTCAAAGACCTCAACCCGCTGGAGAATTACGGGCAGATTTATATCCGTACCGATAATATCATTGATTGGTATGAGCTCGCGCTTGAACGCAAAGTCCGCATGCCCGAAGCGGGACATTTGCATGCCAAGCCCTGGGGGCAGATGGAGTTTTCACTCCTCGATCCCGACCACAATCTGCTGACCTTTGGTCAGTCGGTGGAAGAGCCGGGCGGTGGGTTTTAAACAGCCAGTTTGAAAATGGAACGGGGCATTGCCCCCTTCGAGAGGCCGATACTTCGGCCTCAGTCCCGAAGCCTCGGGAGCAAATATTGACAATTCACAATTGACCATTCACCATTCACTTCTTCCTTGGAATGGTCAGACTATTCCACGATTCATTCACCGCCATCTTGGCTATATACACAATTTGGCCAACATGATAGGGATAATGCGCCAACTGCCTGTTTAACGCTTCGGTAACCGTGTGTGCTTCGCCACGGATGTACACGGTTTTTTCCAAGGTCGATTCGTCGAGTGTAGCCAACGTATTCAATACACATTGCCAGCCCTTTTCCCATATCGCCATCAACTCGTTGCGTGTGAAAACAGGATTTTCAAATTCCTCATCACGCTTGCGCCAGGATTTTTCCCCGTCACTTACCAAAAAATCGGTGAAACGGGAAATCATGTTGCCCGCCATGTGCCGCATGATCGTGGCGATGCTATTGCTTTCTTCATTGAACTGCCAGTATAATTTCTCATCCGGCAATTGCGCCATCGCTTTTTCTGCAAGGGTTTTATAATAGTTCAATTGGGCGATCACGCTGTTCAAATAACTCATGACTTGTCGGTTTAAAGATAGGGATGCCGGAATTGAGGGAATTTATTTTTGCGTTCGTTCAGTTCTTTCATCCGTTGTTCGTCTTCTGCCGGATTGTAAATACGGTCGTGGCCAAAGAAGAGCTTGTTTTCATGATAATAAAATAAACACCAGTTGAGTGAACGGTCAAATACTGCAACATCATCCCCAGGGAAAACAAAAGGAGCGTAGCGCAGCAACATCTTCCACGTTGTGGCAACAGCATTTTCATTTGTCTCTAATAAAAATACCTGGCTGGAAAATGGAATACCGCGATGGTACAGCCATTTTTTCAGTGCCTGCCGGCTTTCTTCATCATTATAAAAGCGATCGAATGTTTCAACTGTTTTGAAATTTTGTTGAAAAGGATTCCAGCCGCCACCGGTGATCAGCCTGGCTGTATGTAAAAGGTTTGACAGATAATCGGTGGCTTCCTTATTCAGAAAGCAAACCTGGTCTTTGGTGGCATCGGGTAATTTATCAAACTCATCTGCATTCCCCAGGAACGACCACCTGGGCGTAGCAGGAAGTGTGTAATGCAATATCGTATCGAGGCCGATCATGATACCTGCTAAGTTAACGCAAGCAGGCTTATTTATCCGGGAATATGTTCGGTCAGCAATTGGTTGCCGGCCTTATCGTAATAAGTACAGGTCATATCTGTAAGGGAGACGATCCATTTATATACACCTGTTTCCGCGCATTGCCGGCAAAAGGTAAGATAGTCGGATTGCCCCTGCTGATGCGCTTTCAGGATTGAAAGAAAGCGCTCCTTGTCGGGCCTTTCTGCAATGGACAAGGACGCATATTTGGAAGGCCAGCTTGCGGTGTTGCCATTACCATGATAATCTGCACGGCCATCAGCAACATATACTTCGTAATGTGTTACGCCGAGATTTTTAATATCCTTAATGTAAGAAGGGAAATCAGCACCGGATTTTACTTTGCTATGTGCCTGTTGGATTTGTTCAATGGTAAACATGTGATTGTTTTTTTAAACGCATTACGCTGCAATAATAACCCGTACACCTGCTTTCTCGATCTTGTTCACCACGTCGCGGCTTACTTCACTGTCGGTGATGATATAATCGATCTGGTCGAGGTTGCAGATTTTGCCCAGGCCGCGACGGTCAAACTTTGAACTGTCGGCCAATACCACTACGGTTTGTGCAAGACCGATCATTTTCTGGTTCAGGCTCGCTTCCATGATATTGGTAATGCTGAGTCCGTGTTCAAGGTCGATGCCATCGACACCGATAAATAAAACGCCGCAGGAAAGTTCGTCCAGGATTTTTTCGGCAAACGAACCGGCCGCAGAGGAGGAGCTTTGATGCACGAGGCCGCCCAACTGCAACACTTCTACATTGGGACGGTTACAAAGTTCGAGCGACACTTTCAGTGCGGGTGTAATGACGACGATTCTTTTTTCGGGATGAAGCTGTCGCGCCACTTCAAAAACGGTTGTACCGGAGCCAATGATGATGGAATCGTTTTGACCAATGAGGCCAAGCGCCGCGGCAGCGATCTTTTTCTTTTCATCGGCGCGGATAAATTCCTTTTCATTGATGGGCCGTTCGATGGCGTACGGATTGTCAACGGAACCGCCGCCGCGCGTGCGGAACAGGAGCTTTTTTTCTTCCAGCAGTTTCAGGTCCTTGCGGATAGTAACACCGCTGACCTGCATTTCATCCACGAGTTGGGGGATGCTTACTTTTCCTTTCTCCTGGAGCTTCTTTAAAATAAATTGATGTCGGTCAGTAATTGTTTTCACGCGATAAAGTTTGGTTCAGCAAAAATGTTATTATTTTTCAATATTTTAAAAGTCTTACAAAGAGTTTACTATTTGGTAAAACGACCCCCGTTATTCCTTCTCCTCAAACTTTCAAAAGGTTTAATTTTATTATTTTTTGTTTATTTAAGTTAAACTTTGTTACATTTGGTTCCTATCCCTGTTGCTACTGAAAGCTAAGGTCAGTTATTTTTTTGACTTTAAAAGGGACGATTGCTCTTTTCTAGGCCTGTTTTCCTAATGATTTGTTCATTGGTTGGTAACAATTTGTTTAAATGACGAGCATTTCTTTGCTTAAAATGATTCTTTATTAAACAAAATGAAACAAAAAATAAGGAATTACTGGTCGTAGAAAATTAGTAACAACTAAAAACTAAGCTGTTATGAAAAAAAATTACTGCTCTGTTACCCTGCCGCCGGGTGACTGGCAAAAAGCCTTCAAAGCGCTATTCCTCCTCTGGGCAGGCATTTTACTTTTGTCATCCGTTTCTTTCGCACAGCCAGTTAATACGCCGGCACTGAAAGGAAATGTAACAGATGAAACCGGTCAGCCCGTCAGCGGCGTAAGCGTTAACCTCAAAGGCACCGCGCTCAACACGCAAACCAATGACAAAGGCGATTATTCGCTCAACACTTCCGTCACTTCCGGTACACTCGTTTTTTCCTACGTAGGAAAAAAGACAGAAGAGGTTGCCTTCGAAGGCAATACCATTATTAATGTCATGCTGCAGGGTGATGTGAAAAGCCTCGAAGAGTATGTGGCCATCGGTTATGGTGTGGCGAAGAAAAAAGACCTCACCGGTTCCGTGTCCAACATCGATGGGGCCGAACTCGCCAACCGCAACGCTACACAGATTTCACAGGCTTTGCAAGGCACGATGCCCGGCGTGATGGTTACCCGCACCAACACCTTGCCCGGCGCTTCCGCGTCGATATTGGTACGCGGCGTTACCACCATCGGCAACAGCGCCCCGCTCGTGATCGTAGATGGTGTTCCCGTTAACAGCCTCGACGATGTAAACGCAGACGATGTGCAGGATATCTCTGTATTGAAAGATGCGGCTTCCGCTTCCATTTATGGCGCGCGCGCCGCTGCTGGTGTGATCCTCGTTACCACCAAACGCCCCAGAACCGGGCAGCAGTCTTTCGAGTACACCGCCAACCTCGGTTTTGAAAAAGCTACACAGTTTCCCGAAGTAGTAGGCGTGAAGCGCTACCTCGAAATGATCAACGAGTTTACCTGGAACGATGCCGGTAACGCTCCCGGCGGCGAGTACGCACTCTACACACAGGACGATGTAGAGAACTGGCTCGAGTACAACAAAACCAACCCAAACCGTTATCCCGTTACCGATTGGCGCAACCTGCTGATGAACAAAACAGCGCCCCGCCAAAGCCATTACTTCAGCTTTTCTTCCGGAACGGATAAAGTGAAAACCCAGGCTTCGATTAATTATGAAAGCGCCGACGCCCTGTACGATTATTTCAATTTCGAACGCGTTATGACACGCCTGAACAATACCTTTAATTTTAATAAATACATTACCGCACAGTTTGACATCGCCTACAATTATTCGATGACCAAGCAACCCGTGCTGAACCCGATCTGGGATGCGCAGCGTTACGCACCGATCTACGCCGCCACCTGGGCCGATGGCCGCGTGGCAGAAGGCAAGAACGGCTCCAACGCTTATGCAGAATTGCATTACGGCGGTTTTGATAACCGCTGGCAAAACAAATTCACGGGACGTGCTTCCCTGCAGTTTAAGCCAGTTGAAGGGCTCACCATCACCGGTGTGTTCTCGCCTTATTTCGCCAGCACCAAAGCCAAACGTTTTGTAAAACAGATCAAAGTGTTTGCCGCCGACGATCCTACACAGTTCACCGGTTTTATCGCCGGCAATCAGGCTACCAATCTCTCCGAAGCACGCAACGATGCCAAGACATTTACCAAACAGTTACTGGCCAATTATCAGAAGAAGTTCGGTTTTCATCGCGTGAATGTGCTGGCCGGCTATGAAGATTTTTATTCGTTCAATGAAAATCTCGGAGCCAAAGCATCCAATTATACTTTATCTAATTTTCCTTACCTCGATCTCGGACCGCTGGATTATATGAACAATACCGGCGATGCCAGCGAAACGGCTTACCGTTCTTATTTCGGCCGTTTGATGTATGACTACGACAACAAGTATTTCCTGCAGGCAAACATCCGCTACGACGGTTCTTCCCGTTTTCATCCTGATTACCGCTGGGGAAGTTTTCCTTCGGTATCCGCAGGCTGGACGGTATCAGAAGAAAAGTTCATGGACAATAACCGCATTTTTTCTCACCTGAAATTGCGTGCCGCGTGGGGACAGCTGGGCAACGAACGCATCGGCGATTATCCTTACCAGTCTTCTATCGGTTATTCCAACGCTTTATTTTACCAGGGAAATACGGCCGTGTCTGCGATCACCGCGGCACAATTCGCCTACGCCATCCGCGATATCACCTGGGAGATTACAGAGACCACCAACTTCGGGGTGGACGCCAGTTTCCTCAACAACCGTCTTTCTGTTTCCGGCGAAGTATTCCGCAAGAAAACAAAAGACATGTTGCTGGAACTCGAAATTCCCGATTACATGGGCTTCGAAAACCCCCAGCAGAATACCGGTAAGATGTTTACCAACGGCTGGGATTTCCAACTTGGCTGGAGAGACCGTTATCGCGGGCTGAAGTATTCTTTCGTTTTCAATCTTTCCGATTCCCGTTCCAAAATGGGTGACCTCGGCGGTATCGTACTCGATGGAGCGAAGATCATCCGCATGGGCAGCGAATACAACGAATGGTTTGGTTATATCTCCGATGGAATCTTCCAGACACAGGAAGAAGTGAACGGTTCTCCCAAATTGTATTCATCCGTTAAACCCGGTGATATCAAGTACCGCGATATCAGTGGTCCCAACGGTGTACCCGACGGCAAGATCACACCCGATTACGACCGCGTACCGCTCGGCGGATCATTGCCACGTTTCCTGTACAGTGGTATGCTCAATGCAGAATACAAAGGATTCGATCTCGCACTTGCCTTCCAGGGCGTAGGCAAACAAACGTCCCGTCTTACACCTGAAATGGTAAAACCATTTTTCAGCGCCTGGACCAACGCGCCGGCAATCATCGACGGTAATTACTGGAGTGTGTATAATTCCAAAGAACAAAATGAACAGGTGCGTTATCCGCGTCTTTCTTATACCGCCGCCGAAAACAATAACTATGTGAATTCTGATTTCTGGTTGGTGAACGGTGCTTATTTCCGTCTGAAAAATGTTATGCTGGGTTATTCCATTCCGCAGCGTTTGTCGCGCAAAGCAAAACTGAACAATGTTCGCCTGTTTGCTTCCGTAACGGACCTGTTTTCGATCAATCATCTGCCGAAGGGCTGGGATCCTGAATCCACTTACAGTACTTATATCAGCAGTTCTTACAATTTCGGTGTAACCATCAAATTCTAATGATCATGAAAAAGATATTATTGCTTATACTCGCAGGTTACTTTCTCAACTCCTGCACCAAATTGGATTTGAATCCACTGTCGGAAGGTTCAAGCGAGAACTGGTATTCCGACGAAACAGAGATCACCCTTGCACTGAATGATCTTTACAGAACCTATGTATGGGGGCTCGAACAAAATCTTGAAACCGAACGGATGACAGACAACTGGAGCCAGCGACAGGCCGTGCATGCGTTTGCCGCAGGCTCTGTAACCAGTGAGTGGACATTGGCAGAAGATACATGGCTTAATACGTACAAAGGCATTACCCGCGCCAATACAATTCTTAATAGTCTCGATAATGCAGCGGGACAGATTTCGGAAACCAAACTGAAACAACTGGCTGCCGAAGCGCGATTCATGCGTGCGGTGTTCTATGGTCGGTTGGTTTTCCTTTATGGTGATGTTCCTTTTTATACTGACTACATCGATATTGAAGCGGCTTTCCGCCTCGGACGTACCGATAAGAATACGGTGTTGCAACAGGTATACAGCGATTTCGATTATGCCATCGCCAATCTTCCCGTCAGCTACAGTACGAGCGAATTGAAAAGAGCAACCAAAGGTGCGGCTTATGCTTTCAAAGCACGTACCGCGCTTTACATGGGCGAGTGGGCCATGGCACGCGATGCCGCCAAAGGTTGCATGGACCTAAACGTTTACAGCCTGCATCCCGACTTTGGAGAATATTTCTTATCCAGAACGCGTAATTCAAACGAAACCATCTTTGCATTACCGCAATCACTTGCGTTGGGACAGTTTTGGGCTACTACCAACTTTTATCCGCGTACGCCAGGTGGTGGTGCCGTGGCGCAACCTTCCTGGGAATTGTTTGCCGCCTTCTCCTGCACCGATGGCTTGCCCATCGATGAGTCACCTTTGTATAATCCACGTAATCCCTTTGTTAACCGCGATCCGCGTTGCGCCATGACCATCGTGGAATTCAATACGCCTTTCCTCGGATTTATTTATGATCCCAATCCCTACAGCGTGCGTGTACAGAACACGGCAACCGGCGCATTGGTCAGCAATAAAGACACGCGCAGCGTAGATCAGTTTGCTGCTTACAACGGCCTTGCGCTGAAAAAAGGGGTAGACGAAGAATGGTCCGATGATAAGCGTTCCGATTTTGATATCCGCATCATGCGTTATGCAGATGTACTGCTGATGTATGCGGAAGCCAAGATCGAACTGAACGAGATCGATCAGTCTGTCCGCGATGCGATCAACCGTGTACGAGCACGCGCTTATAAAGTGGCGGTTACTGAAACGACACGTTATCCGGCAGTAACAGCTACTACACAACCAGCGCTCAGAAAAATTTTACGTAATGAAAGACGAGTGGAGCTGGCCTGGGAAAACCGTCGCTTCGATGACATCATCCGTTGGAGAATAGCTGAGAAAGTTTTGACCAAACCGATCTACGGCATGTTGGATCCTAACGATCTCAAAACAAAAGTAGTGGATCGCGGACTCTGGTTTTTCCCTTCGGTAACGGAAATCGATGACGAATGGCTGCCGGATTTTGGTCCGATGCACAGCACCGGTCTCATCAAACTGATGGTGGCACGTAACTTCGATAAAACACGTCAGTATCTCTGGCCGATACCTTCCAAAGAAGTGATCATCAATCGTAACCTGACACAGAATCCCGGCTATTAATATAAGCAATGATTAAAGCAATAGCAGCAAACAGATGGAAGATACCACCGTCGAAGAGACGCTGGCTCATCATCGCCGTGATCTTTATTGCCATCGTATTCAATTACGTGGACAGGCAGATCGTGTCGATCCTGAAACCGGTGCTCAAAGCGGAGTTCAGTCTCGATGATAGTGGCTATGCTGTTATTCTCAACATATTTACCATTTGTTACGCGGTAATGTATCCGGTAACGGGATGGATGGTGGATCGTTTTGGTGCCCGGGTAGTGATGTTTTTCGGCATCATCACCTGGTCACTTGCGTGTATTGGCGGAGGTATTTCACGTACGATCGGGCAGTTCGGTTTTTTCAGAGGATTGCTCGGCGCCGCAGAGCCAACAAATTTTCCCTCGCAATTGAAAGTAGTGACGGTCTGGTTTCCCGGCAAACTCCGCGCTACGGCCAATAGCCTTTGCGTGGCAGGAAGTTCGATCGGTGCCATCATCGCTCCGCCGGTCATTGCCTGGATAGCGATAAGTTATAGCTGGCAGACCGCTTTCATTGCCATGGGCGCTATCGGTTTACTCATCGCCATCCTGTGGCGGCTGGTATACCGCGATCCGCCAAAAGATATTTTGCAGGAAGCCACCGGCTCAGCCCCCGTTGCGGAAGAGGTTGCTTTCAAATGGAAAGATCTCTGGAAGACAAAAAGCCTTTGGGGCATTTTGCTCATCCGTTTTGTAAGCGATCCGGTCTGGTATTTCTGTTTGTTCTGGTTACCGGGTTATCTGCAGGAACAATCAGGTCTCACCCTGGCGCAGGTAGGCATGTTTGGATGGATTCCGTTTTTATTCGCAGACCTTGGCGCTATCGGCACGTCGGCCTGGTCGGATAAACTGGTAAGAAAAGGTTATGCTCCCTTGCGTGCAAGAAAGATCATGCTCACTACCGTTGCCTGCGTAAGTCCGCTTTGCGCGCTTACACCTTACCTCAGCAGCGCCTGGTCCACCTTGCTGGTGTTCAGCATCGTGGCCATTGCCTGTTTGAGTTGGTTGTTTACCATCAGTGTAGTGGTAGCAGAAGCATTCCCGGTAAAAAATGTCGCCAGTGTATTGGGTATCGCGGGAGGTTTCGGCGCATTGGGTGCCGTATTGTTCAACTATTTTGTGGGACAATTCATGGGTACATTGGGTGCGGGTAAAATATTTATGGCAATGGCCTTTCTGCATCCCATCGCCATACTAATACTCTGGACAATGTTGCGGCCTGAAAAGCCTTCGGTGCAAAAAGTGGTGAATTAATTTATAAAAATACGATCAGATGAAAAATACAACAGTGAATACCATCACGGAGCCGGCAAGAGAGATACCGGTAAGAAAAGAAACAGATGTGCTCGTGATCGGCGGTGGCCCTTCCGGTATAATGGCCGCGCTGGCTGCAGCAGAAGACGGACTCGATGTTACGTTGATCGAGAGCAGAAGTTTTGTCGGCGGCAACCTTACCATCGGCTTGCCGATACTGGGTTTTCTCGGACAAAAAGGCAACCAGATCATCAAAGGATTGCCGCAAAAACTGATCGATCGCCTGAAAGCCGTGCAGGCTTCAAGTGAACACCGCCCTTGTCCGCTGCACATGAGCCTGACGCTGGTAGAACCGGAAGCGGTGAAGACAGTGGCTTTGCAAATGCTGACTGAAGCAAAAGTGGATGTATTGTTTTATGCATTCTGTGCGGGCGTAGTGAAAGAAGAAGATGAGTTGAAAGGTGTGATCATCGAAAGCAAAGCCGGCCGCGAAGTGATGCTGGCCAAAACGATCATCGATTGCAGCGGCGATGCCGACGTGGCTTACCGTGCGGGCGTGCCCTGCGAGTATGGCAATGAACAGGGAGGTGTACAACCGCCAACCCTGATGTTCTGTCTAGGTGGTGTGGATACGGAAAAATTGCGTACCAGCGTTGCAGAAGAACCGCGCACTTATCTCACTGATTTTATCCCTGCCGAATACTTCGGACAAAACAACCAGTTTGTATTAGTAGGCATGCGCAACCTCGTAAAAAAAGCACAGGAAGACGGACTGACTTTAACAACAGAAAGAACGATCCTCATCACGGGTTTGCGCAAAGGCGAGGTGTGGGTAAACATGACACGTGTAAATGGCGTGAACGGAACCGATCCCGGAAGCCTGTCACACGGCGAGATTGAAGGACGCAACCAGATACATGACATCCAGGAATACCTGATTAAATATGTACCGGGTTTTGAAAACGCGTACTTCCTGAAAACCGCACCTTTCCTGGGTATCCGCGAAACAAGACGCATCGAAGGGCAGTATACCATGACGCGTGAAGACATCCTGTCCTGCCGTCATTTTGATGATGCGATCGCTGTAGCAAGTTATCCGCTGGATATTCATCATCCGCAGGGTGGTGGTTGTACGTTGGAATGGTGTGGTGATTGTTATGATATTCCTTACCGCTCACTGATTCCGCAACAGGTGAAAAACCTGATCGTTGCCGGACGTTGTATTTCCACTACGCATGAGGCGATGTCTGCCATCCGCGTGATGGCGCCCTGCATGGCCATGGGCGAAGCAGCCGGCCGCGCCGCAAAGATGGCAATCCGCGAAGGCATTCAACCCGCGGATATCGATGTGAAAAAATTACAGGAGGAACTGAAGGAGAAGGGGGCTTATTTGAGAGAGGGCGTAAGGGAGAAGGCGTAAGGCCCGACACTTCGGGCCGAAGCTTCGGCCTAAGGTGATAGGTTATAGGTTGTGCTCACCATTGACAATTCACGATTGACAATTCACGATTCACAATTCACGCGATATGTGTTCAACCAGAAGAAATTTTATCAAAGGCCTGAGCGCCGCTGCATTGTTGCCCGTGCTGCCATCGTTTGGAGCAAATACAGGAGATGATAAACAGGAAAAATATCATCGCCTGCTCACGGCCAATATTCGTGTGGCCTTAGATGAAGATGTAGCAAAAGGCGTAGGATGGCCGCAACGAAAAGACATCTGTCTGAAAATTATAAAAAATAAAAAACCGGATATCATTGCCTTGCAGGAAGTGCTGAAAGTACAGGCAGAAGACTTCCGCCAATATTTTAAAAACTTTCAACTGCTGGGATTCGACGGCCCCGAAATGGACGAACACACCACGGGCTACCACGGCATCGCTAAAAACCCCATTCTCTTTAACCGCGAAAGATATGAACTGCTGGCCGCAGGCACGTACTGGCTTTCCGAAACTCCATTGATTGCGGGCAGTAAATCATGGGACACCGCGCGGGCCAGACATGCCAACTGGGTCCGCCTGCGCGAACGCAATTCCGGTAAAGAATTCAGGGTAGTGAACCTGCACCTCGATCACGTTTCCGAAAATGCAAAGATCCGGCAACTGAAAATGGTAGTAGAAGAAAGCGCACAGTATCAGCCCGGCTTTCCACAGCTGCTCGCCGGCGATTTCAATGCACGCCGTGAGAGCGAGGTATTTGCATCTATAAAAACCGCGGCCTGGAAAGAAGCTTATGAAACCATTCACGGAGAAGTGGAAGCCGGATACACTACCCACGAATTCAATGGTGAAAATTACCCCAAAGGCGCCTCAAAAGGACGTATCGATTTTGTATGGTATCGCGGACAAGTGAAGCCCGTTGCCGCAGGCATCATTAAAGACTCCGTCGATGGTAAGTATCCGAGCGATCATTATTTTTTACAAACCGATCTGATCATTGAATAAGCAGTCTATGAAAACAAAAAAACTAAGCTGGCTCTTGTTGTTATTGCTTACCGGCAATCTGCTGTTTGCACAGGATAAATACAATAAACCGGCGCTGGAACAAAAAGGATCGTGGTCGATGATCATGATACCCGATATCCAGAATTATGTGAAATGGAACCGCAACCAACCCGTACTCGATATGATGATGGCCTGGATCGAGGATAACATCGATACGCTTAACATCAAAATGGTGGTTTGCACCGGTGACCTGGTGGAACAAAATGATATCATCAACCGCGGCGAAGACGGCGATCAGTCTGCTCAACGCCAGTGGGAAACATCGGCCCGCGCCTTTTCCCGGCTCGATGGTAAAGTTCCTTATATCACGGCCACGGGCAATCATGATTACAGCATTGATCGCCAGGGCAACCGCAATACAAGGTTCAACGATTTTTTTCCCATTGATAAAAACTGGCAGAACCGGAAAATGATCGTGCAGAACACGACCAATGAAGCAGGCCGGCCGACGATTGAAAATTCCGCTTATGAACTGAAGTCGATGAACGGAAAGGATTATCTATTTATCACCGTTGAGTTCGGTCCGCGCGATACGGTGCTGGCCTGGGCGAAAAGGGTAGCGGAAATGAAACAATACAAAGATCATCGTATCGTATTGCTCACACACGCATTCCTGAGCGAGAAAGACCAGCGTACATCCGGTGAAATCCGCTGGATCATCTACGAGCCTTTTTCCATTGATAATAAAATACAGAAGTCGGACCGCATCAAAATGCCCTTTGCCAACAACGGCACACAGATATGGGAAAAACTGGTACAGCCCGCTTCGAATATTGAACTGGTGCTTTGCGGACACATTTCAGGTGAAGGTTACCGGCAGGATAAAAATGCCACCGGCAAAACGGTACACCAGGTATTGTTCGACGCACAATCGATGGGTGGTGGTCACCGCAACGGGAATGGAGGGGATGGCTGGCTGCGCATCTTCGAATTTTTCCCCGATGGAAAAAGCGTTAAAGTGAAAACTTTCTCACCCTTGTTTGCTATTTCACCTTCTACCCAGTCACTGGCCTGGAAGAAAGATGCACGCAACGAGTTTACGATGAAGTTTGACTGATCAGTCTGCCTGAGGCGGATTATTTTTTAAAATATTTAATGAGAAATATGCGAGTACTTGTAACTGCCCCTTATCATGAAAAAGGATTGTTTGATGTGAAGCAGGGGCTGGGTGAGGTGATCTATCGTCCCTGGAAAGAAAATGGCCGTGCCTACAATGAAGAAGAATTGCTGGCACTTTTATACGAAACGGAAGCCGAGGCGCTCATCACCGAACACGATCATGTAACTGCCACGGTGATCAATAAAAATGCGCATCTCCAGTTTATAGGCGTCTGCCGCGGCACACCTTCCAATGTGGCGCTGGAGGCCGCTAGTGCGCACGGAATCCCTGTTTTTTATACACCTGCGAGAAATGCGCAGGCCGTAGCAGAATTGTTTATTGCCAATGTAATCACTTTTCTACGCCGTACCCTTCCCGCCATACAATGGTTAAAAGACCGCCAGTGGGATCATGGCGCGCATACTTCATACCTGCAATTCAAAGGCAATGAACTCGCCGGAAAAAAGATCGGCATGGTCGGCTTCGGAGCGATCGGTCAGTTGATCGCCCGTATGGTGGAACATTATCCCTGCCGCATCGCCTTCTATGATCCTTTTGTAGAAGCCGGCGCATTTCCCCATTATGAAAAAATGAATCCCGAAGAACTCTTCAGCACTTGTGATATCGTTTCCATACACCTGCCCGTAACGGCCGACACCAAAGGAATGATTGATGCCCACCTGCTGCAACGGATGAAGCCCGGTGCCTTGTTTGTGAACACCGCAAGAGCAGTCGTGGTGAACCGGGAAGACCTTTATGAAGTATTGTCAACCGGTGCTATCCAGGGCGCGATCCTGGATGTCTTCGACAATGAGCCGCCGGATGAGCTCGACTATAAGATCATCGACCTGCCCAATGTATTGGCAACGCCGCATATCGCGGGCGCCACGCATGAAGTGGAAGATCATCACGTTGATATCCTGAATGAAGTACTGGAAAACTGGTTTGTACATAAACAACACAGCGCGCTTCGCCTAGCCAATCGGGACATCTTGTCGAGTTATATTCAGTAATAAAATTTTTATATGCAAAAACAGGAAGCATACCTGGTGTTGGATATCGGTACAGGAAATGTAAGGGCTGCCGTCGTTACTCCTTCGGGAAAAATACTGGGTGTGGCGCGTGCAGATATCCGTTACTACCGCGATGAACATTATCCCGAATCTATTTATTTCGAGCCGGGTGAATTGTGGCAGCAATTGCAATCACTGACACGCGAAGCGTTGGATCAGGCAGGACCGGTGTTGCTGAAAGCCGCTACCACCACCAGCCAACGTGAAGGAATCGTGTTGATAGATAAATCAGGTAAGGCGATCATAGGTTTGCCCAATATCGATCACCGCGGCCGCGAATGGGAGGATCATTTCCCCGATAAAAACCGCATCTATCAATTGAGCGGACGTTATCCGACTTCTTTATTCTCTGCGTATAAACTGGTTGGTGTGCGGGAGAAAAGAGCGGCAATATGGAATAACACAGCATTTTTTCTCAGCATCAGCGACTGGGCAGCCTGGGAGTTGAGTGGCATTGCCGTATACGAACATTCACAGGCATCAGAAACACTATTGTATGATGTAGCGGCCGGGCAGTGGAGTGCCGAACTGGCAACGGTGTTTAACATCGACCAAAGCATGTTGCCGGCATTGAGTTTGTCAGGATCGGTGGTAGGAAAAATAAAAACCGGTGTGGCGACTGCATGGGGTATCGACGCAGACATGCAGATCGTGACCGGCGGCGGCGATACGCAGATGGCGATCAAAAGCACCGGTCCTTCGGTGGGCGACGTAGTGATCGTATCCGGCACTACCACACCCGTGATGAAACTCGAAGGGACATATATCACGGATAAGCAGGAGCGTACCTGGACAAGCCGCGACATTGAGAACGGACGATTTGTATTTGAAGCCAATGCCGGTGTAACAGGCCTGAACTATCAGCGGTTGAAAGAAGTATTTTATCCGAATGAAGGATATGAAGTGATCGAACAGGAGTTACAGGCGTGTACGTACACACAATGCGTGGCATCGCTGGGCTCGTTGGTGGCAGGCGATAAAAAGCCTGTTATCCGGGGAGGATTTCTCTTCCCTGTTCCGGTTGCACATGAATTGACAAGAGGCAGTTTTGTATGGGCAACCTTAATGGATATCGCCTTCTCTATTGCAGAAAATTATAAGGTGCTGGCTGAAGTGTCGGGACACGAAGCGGCGCATATCTGGGCATGTGGCGGCGGATTGCAAAGCAAAACATTACGGGCAATGATCGCAGCAATCACGGGTAAAGAGGTGAGAGTGAAAGCAGGTTTTGAGCAGGCGTCTGTTGCGGGTGCGGCTTTGCTGTGCAATGAAGCGTTGCAGGTATCCTCTCGTCAACAGGAAAATGAAAAAATAACAAGCATTCTTCCGGATAATCAGGATGCGGAAAAATACCTTTCCTTCTATCGGCAATGGCAAGAAGTGCGTGAACAATGCCGCGCTATCAGTTAAACAACATGAGCAGTTTATATTTTATCGGAATAGATATCGGCACACAGGGTGCGCGTGTGGTAATATTGGACGAAACAGGCAAACAACAGGCCGCGGCAGAAGAAGTTTTTCAACTAAGCGAGCGCTCGCGTGAAGAACAATCGCCAGTGGAATGGTGGGAAAGTTGTCTACGACTGGTGCCGGCTGCGCTGTCGCAATTGCCCGATCGGGAAAAAGTGAAAGCCATTGCTGTTACGTCTACATCGGGTACTATCATTCCCATTGATAAACAATACAACCCGCTTCACCCTGCGATCATGTACAGTGATCCGCGATCGGCGGAAGAAGCGAAGCGATGTAAAGACATTGCGGAACGTAGTAATGTAAAAGGTTACAAGGCTTTCAATGCCTCCAGCGGACTGCCGAAGATGTGTTGGTACCTGCATCATTTCCCTGAAAAAAAAGAAGAACTCCATCAATTCATTCATGCCGCCGATTTCATCAACGGGCGGCTGAGTGGTATATATGAAGTGACGGATTATACCAATGCGATGAAGTCGGGTTATGATCTGCACAATAATAGTTGGCCCGCATACATCAGCGAAGAATTGGGTATCCGTCCCTTATGGTTACAAAAAGTAAGGCCATCGGGTGAGCCGGTAGCTTTTATCCTTCCTGAGTTGGCAAAACAGTGGGGGCTGAAAGCGGACGTGGTAATCACTACTGGCATGACGGATGGCTGTGCATCGCAGGTGGCTTCCGGTGCGGTGAGTCCCGGTCAATGGAACACCACTATCGGTACAACGCTGGTGATAAAAGGTGTAACGGCAAAAGAACTGACCGATCCTTCCGGAGCCATCTATAATCATCGTCACCCATCGGGTTACTGGATGCCGGGTGGTGCAAGCAACACGGGCGCAGACTGGGTGAGCCGCTTATTTGAAGGGCAGGACCTGAATGAACTGGGAAAAAAAGCCGGACAATTATTACCGGTGGAAGCGATGGCCTGGCCATTGCTGCAGCAGGGAGAACGCTTTCCGTTTGTGGCACCGGAGGCGCGGGGCTTCTGGCCCGATGATCAACCGGCGGAACTTATCTTTGCGGCCTGTATGGAAGGCGTGGCGTTCATCGAGCGGTATGCCTACTTACAGATCAAACGCTTGTCGGGAGAAAAAATAGACAATATATTTTCGGCGGGTGGCGGCAGCAATAGTGATACCTGGTTGCGGATACGCAGTGCAGTGCTCAACAAACCGGTGAAGAAAATGAAAAACGTAACGGGCGCTGCGGGAGCGGCTGTACTGGCGGCGTCGAAAACGCACTTTCAATCGCTGGAAGAAGCTGCCGCCGGGATGGTGCATCCGGAGTTGACGGTGGAACCAGCGCCGGCGCTGATAGAACCGTATAGAAAAAAATATCAGTTGTTTATCGACGAATTGACTAAAAGAAAAATACTGGCCTGAATATGTTAACCGTTTATTTGCTACGTCATGGACAAACGGCATGGAATGCCGATAACAATCGTTATTGTGGTCGCACGGATATACCGTTGACGGAAAAAGGAATAGCGCAGGCGCAGGAAGTACGTTATCAATTGGAAGGAATTGAATTTGCCAAGGTGTATTCGTCGCCATTGCAACGTGCGTATATAACGGCGGAGATTGCATCGGGTGGCGAAGTGGAAAAAGATCAACGCCTCATAGAAGCGGACTTTGGTGGTTGGGAAGGCAAGACAAAAGAAGAATTCATTGCAGAAAATGCTGCGGGCTGGGACAACTGGCTGCGCGATCCATCGTCGTACCGCGCGGGAGAAACGGGCGAGACCGGAGCGGAGATCGTAGCGCGTGTGGATGAATTTTTCCGGTCGGTACAGGAAAAACACCGGCAGGGCAATATCATGGTGGTGGCGCACAATGGCATCAACCGGCTGTATATGGCGCATAAATTGGGGATGCCATTAAGTAATTACCGGCAGTTGGTGCAGCAAAACTCTTCGGTCACCTGTTTTACGCTCGATGAAAAAGCTGTGTTGACGCTGGAATTGCTGAATTCGCGGTTGAGGTGATACAAAAAGAAAAAAAATCTATCTTTGCATCTCCGATAATATCGGCTGCTGACATCTCTGTGGGGCAGATGTTCCTACCACGCCCCGAAATTAATCTTAGTTTATTTAAAATTTAGGAAGATGCAAACTATTGCATTCTATTGTGATGCGCAAAGCATAGAGAATAATGCTGCGCATCAACTGCAGCTGTATGCGCAAAAGACAGATGTAGACCGTATCTGCGCATTTACGGATATTCATTTCTGTTCAGAAAAATCTCTCCCGGTTGGAGTAGCATTCAGCACAAAAGAATATCTCTACCCGCTTATAACCGGGAAAGATATCGGATGTGGGGTGATGTACCTGAAGGTTAGCAAACAATGCTGGCTGAAGTCTTTGACAAATACGAACATTACAAAGCCCTGGATCGTGCGCACAACCTGATGACAGATGATGGTTTGGGAGGAGGGAATCACTTTTTGTCGATTGAAGAAGACGACGAAGATGTTTATATCATTTGTCATACGGGTACCCGCGACCGAGGAATTGCTCTTTATCAGTCATGTATCCAAATGACAAAGGATTTTTCGCTGGAATATGGCAAAGAGGTTGATTTTGTTCACCGCGATTATCCAGGAGAAACATTCATTGATTATTACAAATCGGTATTGCGTTTTGGTTATGAGCGAAGAAAAAACTTTTGTCTTAAAACATTGCTTTTTCTTCAAAATGCCAACTATGTGAAGGCTGACAAATCAAAAATTCCGAAAGATTATCTGCGGCTGAACATGAATGATATCCCGGAGCGGGGCGATTTATACGGAACCGACTATGTGATGGAAGATAGTGTTCATAATCATATCGGTTTCTCTTCGTCAGCCATTATTCATCGCAAAGGCAGTACCGAGCTCGGGGAGGGCAGGTGCGCTGTGATTCCCTTGTCTATGTCCAGGGGAAGTTTGCTAGTCCAGGCCATTGACCGGAAGGCATCTGCGCAGGCGTTAGATTCCTGTGCGCATGGAGCCGGTCGCCGGTTGTCAAGGTTTGACGCGATGAAACATTGGAAGTCGACGCTGACGGAGAAGCAACGCAGGCAATACCGTGACAGGTTCCCGGAATTATTGGACCGGTCGGGACGATTTCCATCGGGCTATATCCAGGAATTCGATTTTGCTTATAAGGATGCTTCAGAAGTATTCATACATCAGCCATACCTTAAAAAGGTGACACAAACCAGGCCGATTGTAACAATAAAGTACACGGAAATCTGATTTTGCGCAAAAGGGAGGGCATTGCCCTCCCTTTATAATTTATCCAGTGTGAAAATTTTTTCTAACTGTTTATTGGTGATGCGTGCGGGTGTTATGCGCATGATGAAATTCCGGAGGGCGATACCTAACGGATTTTTCAGGTGCGAAAGCTTGCCGATTTTCCAGCTTACGTTAACGATCTCGTGTGTTTTTTCTCTTCTGAGTTGCGGATAAAGTTCAAATGCTTTTTTGATGGAATGTTTTTTCAGCAATTCTCCTAAAACATAGGCGTCTTCGATGGCCTGGCAAGCACCCTGACCGAGATTGGGCGTGGTGGCATGCGCAGCATCTCCGAGCAGGCAAAGATTTTCTTTGAACCAATTATTAAATGGTTTAAGGTCGAGAAGCGGAGCAATGTTGATACTCTCCTGCGGTGTTGTATCCACGATGTCGCGAACCAGCGGATGAAAATCGCCGAGAAAAGGCCTGATATCGGTGGTATTTCCGGCCATCTCTTCATTCAGTACAAAATACCAATAAACCTGTTTGTCGTTTAACTTGACAAATCCGAAACGTTTACCCTTTCCCCACGCTTCATTGGCTTCGTGTTCATATTTTCCCGGAACGGAAAGGTTCGTCACACCCCGCCAGCAGAGTTGTCCGGAATTGCGCAATTCGTTTTCTTCGAATAAAATAGTGCGGACTTTCGAACGCAGCCCGTCGGCTGCCATTACATATTCATGCCCGCAGGTAGTTCCGTCTTCAAATTCAATGTGGTAGTTGTTTTTCTCTGCGATGATATTTTTCACTCTTTTGTTTAGTGAAATGTTTTGGTAACCGGCTTCTCCGGCCAGTATATTGTGGAGGTCGGAGCGGTGAATAGCCAGATTAAAGACCTTGAATTTTGCCTCGAACAGGTGCAGGTCTGTTGTGGAGAGGGGTTTCAGATCGGGCCGGGTAAGATGGATCATGGAAATGCGGTTGCCATGTTTTATCACCTTCCCGTCAACACCAAGATGGCGCAGTACCTGCATGGCATTATTGGCGAGAATGATGCCGGCGCCAACAGGTTTGAGTTCGGGTGCTGCTTCATAAATCCTGTAAGGAATGTTTGCGTGTTTCAACGCAATAGCTGTGGTTAATCCGCCTATTCCGGCGCCGATGATGGCTATTTCCATGGTAGATGCACTGTTTTGTGCTGCAAAACTCCTTTGACGCGACGGCAAAAACGTTCACTTAAGTTAATTAGTAATTCTTTTACGGATCCTGCTGAGCGATTGAGGAGTGATGCCAAGATAACTGGATATATACTTCTGGGGAATTTTCTGGATGACTTCGGGTGATTTCTGAAGCAGGTTGTGATAACGTTGTTCCGGCGTATAAAAAAGTAGCTCTTTGATCCGGCGTTTTGCATCGAGAAAAACAATGTCGGCTGTTTGCTTACTGAAGTGCAGCCAGAACAGGTCGCGGTCGATCAGTTGCTGAAGTCCCGCTTTATGAAAAACCAGTGCTTCTGTATCCAGCATGGCTTCCAGCCGGAAATCGGAGGGTCTGCCGGAAATAAAGCTTTCATAATCGCCGAAAAAATCGCCGTTTACCTGCAACAGAAAGCTGACATCGGCGCCGTCGTCTGTAAGGCAGTAGGTACGGATAGCGCCTTCGGAAACATAACCCAGCCAGTCGCAGGTAACGCCTTGCTGCACTATTAAATCGTTTTTCCCGTAATGCCTGACAGCAGCTATCGACATGAGTTCTTTCATGCGGGAATTACTCAATTCAAGTCTGTCAGCAAGTTCGGATTCGTTTATCATTGCGGAATACAAAAATAGAGAAATGTGCTGTTAGTCATCGGTTGTGATGTTGTAAAAGAAACAGGCTGGCGCATGCAGCGTTGGTCGTTTAAAAGTTATCAGCCAATAAATACGCAGATAAACCACCAAAAAATGAGAAAGAACTTATTTCTTTTAGTGCTGCTGTTGATGAATGTATGCTATGCAAACGCTCAGCAGGGAACAAGCGCGTTTAGTATTGAACCGAATGCCGGTTTCAGTTGGCGGCAAGGGGGCACTATTGGCGGCGGCGTATTTTTAAAAGGACAGCTGGGGCTTGGCAGCCGGTCGTCGGTTACTTTGTCGGCAGGATATCTGTCCTTTGGCCAGGAGAATAAAAGTGCCGGGAAAAATGATCAGGTGCGCTTGATTCCTGTTATGGCAGGTTATAAGTATACTATGGGTGCGTTTTATATAGAACCGAAGGTAGGCCTGGGGGAGATAGGTGGCCGTTATGATATTGGCGGTGACTATGCGCGGCCATCTGCATTTGGTTTGTTTTATGGATTGGGTGCGGGCTGGGATATTAACCGGTTTTACGTGGAGTTGAACCTGGGTACCGGAGCGCAGAGCCTGGAAAGCGGGCAGAACAGGTATTTGAAAAACGGCCAATATCTGTTTAGTGGCATCAAAGCCGGCTTTTATTTATTCAAACGGCAACGCGAGAAAAAATAAAAGATAAATGTTTTCCTGCCGGCTATCGTACATCTTTTCAGGAGTCTCAGTGACTGTCTATCACATTCGTGGTTCGTGTCCTCGCGAAACACCTGGCACTTTCGAGTGATAGACAGGTTTCGCAGATCTGGTCAGAGCTTGAAGGAGCGTGTATTACTGGCATACCCACACTTTTCGCCGGAGCAGCTATGCTACAGCGACCCGGACGTCCCGTTTGTGAACGAATGGCGGCTTATACCGGTGCAGGCGATTGCTTAAGAATAGTTATATGCCAGGTTTAAGCGGGGGCAACAACTTACCGTTGCCGTCAGAAGCCCTGAACCCCGGACACGGCAACCTGTTCCTTATAATCCGGAACCTGCCTTAACGCCGCTTTCTTTGATAAGTCTGCCAATTTGTACAAGGCAGTCGAAAATGCCATAATGATAGTTGATCAGATTTTTTTCCGAAAGACCTGTATTAGTAAAAAGAATGACACCCACACCCCCTGCTTTCTCATAAAGCATTTCAGTCTTTACACCAGGATCAGATCCGGCATGTCCGACAAACGTGCCACCCTGTTTCGTGGCCCAGCCAATACCGGAGTTTAGTTTTTTGATATTGATATTTTCAGGATGGCGTTGTTCGGTAAATTGAAATGTCAGCATTCGGTTTACGGTTGCCGTTTTCAGGATACGTTTTCCCTGATAAACTCCGCCATTAAGAAGTGCGATAAAAAAACGTGAAAGCTCTTCCACCGAGGTTCGGATTGCACCATCCGGATAAGATGGTATCGTATACCACTCAATGTTTTTAATTACATCGGTTTCCGCGTCATAAAGCTTCGTGTGTCTTTCCAGGTTGACGCTCTTTAAGGTCCAGCCGGAATTATTCATCCCCAATTTGTTAAAGATATTTTTGCTGCAATACTCCGGCAGTTTGGTCTTTGTAACTTTTTCCAGTACGTAACCTGCAAGAGCATAACCTGTATTGCAGTACTCCCTGTAGCTGCCGGGCGACTTATTAAGAAAGTTAGCCGTATCATAGTATTTACCACCTTGCAGGAAATAGTCTCTGATAAACTTTTCGAGATCCATATCGCAATCTTTGCCGTAGACATACAGATCGGAATAAAGAGGAGACCGGTCGCGGAGGGATGCTGTGTGGGTGGTGAGGTTTCGTAATGTTATGATCTTATCTTTTTGAAAAGGATTCACCACTTTGAAAGGCAGGTACTCATTGATGTCTTTGTCCAGATCGAGTAAGCCGTCTTCAACAGCTTTCATGATACATGCCCCGGTAAAAGTTTTGGTGATAGAGGCGATATTCATGATCGTTTTTGGCGTAAAAGCTTTTTTGCTTTCTCGGTCTGCATAGCCGTAACCATTCGACCATATCACTTTGTTGTCCACGATTATGGAAGCGCCTGCCCCCACGATTCGCGAACTATCAAATAACGCCTGAATTCTATTCTCATAATACCGGATACTATCCTGCGCTGTAGCAACATGGATATTCATGAATACCAGCAACATGCTGAAAAGAGACTTCTTGAAAAATGAAAGCATAAAGTTGATTTGACAATAACAGGTTATACGTCATGGTTTTCGCAACCACAGTGGTAAACATAAAGGGGAGCAAGTATTCTGGATGTTCCGGGACGATCACCAGAAGGGGACAAGAGCCGTCAAAGTAAACAGGAAAGGGCCTCAGTCTTCATGATAATTGTTGAAGCATGAGTTTTTCGTCCCAAACACAGGTGTTTTGTGATGCGACAAGGCAAAATCTGATAGGCGTAAGGCGCAAAGTGTAAGGGCAAACAGCCCTTACAGGTTATAGACGGTGCATTGAGCTTGTCCGGAGTATTGGAACACCTTCGGAAATCCACGAGGCCAGGAACTCATTCGCCAATTCACGATTCACGATTGACCATTCACAGCAATCCCAATATCTTCTTCTTCAGATCACCAAAACGGTAGCCGGCCGTCAACGACACCCGCGTATTCAATCGTTCCATCTTACGCGTTAAAAGCCGGCTCTGCTGAATGCTCCAGCTACCAGATAAATAACAGTAATATTTCCTGCCATTATATCCGCCGCTGATCAAAGCCTGTGCCAGCGAGATGCCCTGGATCTTGTGACGGATATGATAGGTCTCTTTCAAAAAACCTCCGCCTGCGGCAACGATCGGCGACACAATCCATTTACCATTGGCGAGACTAAAGTTATAACCATAGCCAACCTGCGCTGTCACCGATATCCAGGACGGATTTGAGGCGAGCAATTTATAAGTCTCTTCGTCCGTAATAAAGTCGGGATTGGGCTGCTGCCAGTTGATCTGCTGCCACATCGGCGTTACGATTGCAAAAAGCGATCCTGCACGCTTCAGTTGTGCTTCGGACATGGAACGGGCAGCACGCAGGGAATATCTTTTCGGATTTGCATACCAGTAAAAGTCAGATCCGAATCCGGTAAAACGGATATTCTTGAACGGCTCATAACTCCGCGGAACATCACCCGGTATCAGCAAACCATTGTAACGTTCATAAAAAGGACGAAACCGCCAGCGCCGCGTACCAAATGTAAAAGATAAAGAGGTATACTTCAACTGCGTTTTCTGATCCAGCCGCGTGCCCGGCACCGCCGTTGAATAACGTAACGACAACCATTTATAAGACAGGTTGACGCCCGCATAGGCACTTGTATTAGCCAGCATCCGGAAGCCCGTTTTATTCATGCCGATCTGTGAAAACTGGAACCGGTTGCGCGATGTGCCGGCATTGAACTCAACATTATTTTGTTTGTCAAACGACTGTATATAAGCAGAGTCAACGTGGAAGCCTTGCGCTGCAGCAATCTCCGCAATAAACAAACAAAACAATATAATTAAACCAGTAGTAAACTTCAAGACGAATCCTGCTTAAAAGTGACTGATAATGGTGCTGGCAACATCGGCGGCATTATCGCCAAAATGATGTCCGCCAGGTAAGGTCTGAAACGAATAGTTCCTGTTTTTCTTGTTGGCATAATCGCTCTTCTCCTCAGAACCGGCAATGATAACATTTCTTTGTGACCGCAGCCGGCCAATCTCTGCCGCCACGTCCCAACTGCCTTTGCCGCCAAATCCCAGCATGCCGCTGAGCTTCACTTCAAAGTCAGTGGAGGTTGAGGGCGATAGCATAATCACCGAACGTACCCGGCGTAGAACAGACTCGGGAAGACGGTTGACAATAAATGGCAATACATCTGCCCCAAAAGAATACCCGATCAGCACGATCTGCCGCGAAGACGGCTGCGACTGAATATAAGCCGCTACATCCGCTGCACTTTTCTCCGGTGTTTTCTTACGCCAGAAATAACTTTTGGCATCCAGCGCCGTAATGTTATGACCCGACTGATTGATCGAGTTGCACAACGAAGTAGAGAAACTATTCATGCCGCCATCTCCGCTGATATAAAACACCAGCAAAGAGTCGGATTTATTTGTCCATTCTTTTAAGGGCATGGTTGATTGCGCAGCAACAGGACTCGCAACCGGTAGTATAAAAACGCTCAATAATGCTAAAAGAAGTTTCATGGTTTGATCACTTTATTTAAAGCGGATGGTAGTTGTAAAAGATCGAAGTCGTTTTCATAAACGAGGTATTTGTTTTCCCAGATATTGGCATACTTCTCTTTGAATTCCCGGAGACCTTTGTAATGCTGGAAACGCTTTATCCGCTCTGATGCAAGCCGGATGATACGTTCCGCCGTGTTATCCGGCGCAGTAATACCCGTCATCGGAGCAAGCCCCAGGTTGACGTATTGTTTACGATGCTCTTTTGCATACTCAACGAGCCGGACGATCAACGCGTCCATTGCCGCCCCGGGCGCATCTTCCGTTTTACGGATCAGATCGTAGGTGCAGTCTTCTCCCGCATAATCGGGAATGATGTTCAGAAACGCTTTGATGGCTCCGTTTTCATCCTGCACGGCTATGATGTCTTGTTTCCGTAACTCCTCTTCATCAAACATGCCTTGAGAAAACACCACTTCCTCAACATCGTATACATTAAGCCATTCATCGGATACTTTCTTCAGATCTTTCACAAAAGAAAGGGGATGCGGCGCGGTATGCAAAGCGATTGTATAGCCTTTTTTCTGCAACGCATTCAATCCATTCCGCAGCGACTTACGGTCTTTTCCTTCCAATGAAAATTTATCCACCTCGATGAGCGCTTCTTGTCCGATCATCAGCTTTTGTTTGCTTAGCTGGTTGAACCAGGGAATGCCGTTTTCATCCACCCTGTAAAATGCCGTTTTCAATCCCATTTTTTTACATTCCTGGTCAAATTCCCTTAGCACATCTACTTTATGCTCTTCACTGCACACCGGTTCTTCCAATACAATCGCAAATCCTCCTGCAATACGATAAGCAATAAATGCGTCGTAGAGGTCAGAGAAAAAGATGAGTTTGTCTTTGTAGGTTTTGAAATAATCGATTGGTGATTGACCGTATTGTTCCAATAACAGCCGCGCTTTTTTCCGGTTGCTTTCGCTGGGCGCATGTTGCTGACGGAAGGGACGCATCAATGTAAAAAAGAAAAATCCCCAGGTGAAAAATCCGAGGAAACGGATCAGCATCGTAAACTCATGGCCGAACCGCGTAACGGGATGCAGTTCGGGATCGTCTACCAATACAAACATCCTGAACGTGTACATCAACGACTGCCGCCAGGTGAAATCAATATTGAAATGCCTTTTGTCTATAAAATAAAAACTGATAAAACCGAAAAACAATACAGACACGAATACAATAGCAGACGACTGAATACCGGTGCGCATCCATTTATTGCTGCTGCGTCTCCGGTACTGATCGGCTGTAAACAACAGGGTGAGCAAGGTTACCACAGACAGGATGGATTCTTCATAATCGAGTGCCTTTACCAGGTTGCCGACGATAGAAATTACCGCGAGCGCTACGGCAAACGTCCATGCGTTGCGCATTCCCCTGATCAGAAAAGCGGCGGTTACCAACAGGGCAAGGCCGGCAAATAATACCAGGAGGTTGGTCGCATGAATGGAGGATAACGGAACATAATTGTGCAGCCAATGCATCCTTGTATTGATCGGTGGCGTTATGGCTGAAATGATATTGACGATACCCAGCGTAAACGTGAGCAGCGCGGGAAAGGCACGGAGAAAAATGTTTTTCGCCTTCCACACAAAGGCGATGAAACCGGATGCCAGCGGTAACCAGAATTCAAAGACACGGTATAGTACAGTAATGGAGAGCGCTGCCACACCCAGGTATCCGTATTGCCCCAGTATATAAACAAGCGCCAGCTCTACCGCGCCGAGACCCCGCAGAAAAGGAGAAATCACACTCATCAAGATACTGATGATGTATGCGGTTGCGGCAACTTCTACCCGCGCGGGAAATCCCAGGGCCTGCATGGCTGCCCAGATGGTCAGCATGCCACATAATTCAACACCTACGGAAAAAAGAATGGCGGTAAAGAAGCGGCGGTAGTTGATATTGGTATCGAATAGTTCAGTGATCGTTGGAGCAAAGGAGGGAAAACGTCTGATGATCAGTTGATACAATTTTCCTTTGGTCCGCAACGACCGTATAGCCAGCAGGATCAAGCCGATCATGGCCGCCAATAAAACTAAGGCCATCCAGGCTTCATGCAGATTGGAATTGCTGCTCATCGCGATAGCCACGATTGGCAGACCCGCAACAAAAACCGACACCAGGCTGGCAAAAGCAAACAAAGCGCCGGACTGGTGTATGCGGATCGTTGAAAAGCCGGACTTGCGCAGTTGAGAAGGAGAATAGGCCAGCGCACTTACGCCGCCAGCCGGCAGAAATACACCAAGGAAATTTCTTTTGAGGTAAAGTTGTAAGGCCATCGGCCATGAAAGTGCACGACCAGTGGCCGCAAAGCTGTTGCGGTAAATACCTGCCTGACAAAGGAACGTGAGTAGGGTAAGTGCCGAAAGCACGACCAGCCAGAACGGGTCCGCAGCTTTTAAATGAGGAACAATATTGCCCAGTTCTTTCCGTTCGCTGCGGAAAAATACCACGGCAAGCAATAAAACCAGCAATGCCAGTATTTCCTTCCAACGTACTTTAGACGAAGGCGTGCGTAATACCTTTCGCAGTGAATTGACTATTTTCTTCATAAGTCTCCAGGAGCAAGCGATCCCTCGGATTAGTTTTTACGCCGTAAAAATAGTGTCGTTGGCAGGAGTGAAAATGTTAAATCGCCGGAAAGGCAAAAACGCGCGACGGACAGGCAAAGCACCTGTTCATCTACTACAAATTATGTATTGATCCGGCGTCTGCAATGCCGAAACTTTATGGCATGATCCCGTTAGCATCTTTTATTTAAAGCCGCTATTTGTAGAAAAAAAGCCGGCTATGACTGGTGATTTGCGACCAATATCTGTTAAACCTTAACCTACAGGGCCGGAATATCCGGCCTTTTTTTATTTTTGACACTTCGCCGGTTTGGCAGAAACGCAAAACACTGTTGCCGTGAAAAATAGTCTCTCTATCAAACCCCTGTTTATTTTTTATTGCCTGCTGCTGCTAATTGTTACCGCATGCGGTGATGCCAAAACAAAAGTTGCAGAAGGTGTACCAGCCATCGTTGCGACAAACAATGCAGATGACTCGGTAATCACTTATGACATCGAAGGACTTTCGCTTGAAGGAGGCGAAGCAACTGCCCGCTACATGAAAGGACAGCTCAGTCAATGTGTTCTTCTGCTCGCAGGCGAAACCGGTCAACGTAAATTGATTTATACATTCAGTGGCGATAGCGTAAAGGTGGAAGAAGAACAATATTCTTTTGAAGAAGGAATATTGATGTCTGACAACGATAATAAATTACAACTGGATACGACATTGCATTATACCCTGGATACGACCGGAAAGCTACGCGGCCCGGCTCCGGCGGGTTTTACCGATGTGTTTGCCGATATGAAGAAGGTGGTGAAGATGAGATTGTAGAGGAAGGTTTAAGGTGTAAGGTATAAGGCATAAGGTTTAAGCCCGAAGTTTCGGGCGTAAGGTTATAGGTGCATATTCACTATTCACCATTGACGATTCACCATTCACTATTCACGATTCACAATTAACTAAATGAAAGTTCATCATTACACACTGCAACTGGAATGGACGGGTAATAAAGGCAATGGGACCTCAGGTTACACCGCTTACAAACGCGATCATTTGATACGTATCAGCGGCAAGCCCGAACTTCCCGGGTCGTCCGATCCTGCTTTCCGCGGCGATTCTGCGCGCTATAATCCCGAAGAACTGTTGCTGGCTTCAGTTTCGAGTTGCCACATGTTGTGGTACCTGCATCTGTGCTCCGAAGCCGGCGTAATAGTAGTAAGCTATGAAGACAATCCCACAGGCGAGATGACCGAGACAGCGGATGGCGGCGGGCGTTTTACCGGCATTACCCTTCGTCCCAATATCGAAGTGACGGACGATTCCATGATTGCCAAAGCAAATGAGTTACACAAAAGAGCAAATGAACTTTGCTTCATTGCTAATTCGTTGAATTTTCAGGTGAGACATGAGGCGTCAATCGTCAATCGTGAATGGTGAATAGTGAATGGTGAATAGTGAATGGTGAATCGTGAATAGGCGCCTAAAACCTATCACCTATCACCTATAACCTAAAACCTTACGCCCGAAACTTCGGGCTTACACCTTCTACCTTACACCTTCTATATCCAAACCTTTCCGCTGGCAAAACTGTTTACTACTTTATGGAAATAGGCATATACACTTTCGTAGACCGTACGCCGGATCCGCAAACCGGCCAAACCATTTCTGCCGCACAACGCCTGGCTGACCTGCTGGAAGAAGTGGAGCTCGCAGACCAGGTTGGATTGGATGTTTTTGCGGTAGGAGAACATCACCGCCCCGAGTACGTGGCATCGGCTCCGGCAGTTATATTGGGTGCGGCAGCCGCCAGAACAAAAAATATCCGTCTTTCCAGTGCCGTTACGGTATTAAGTTCCGACGATCCGGTGCGTGTGTTTCAGCAGTTCTCAACGGTTGACCTTTTGTCTGGTGGCCGCGCCGAGATCATGGCCGGTCGCGGATCATTCATCGAATCATTCCCTTTATTTGGTTATTCGCTCGATGACTACGACAGCCTTTTTTCAGAGAAACTGGAAATGCTGCTGGAAATACGTTCCAACGAAAAATTGAACTGGAGCGGTAAGCATCGCGCACCCGTAAAAGGATTAGGCATATATCCGCGTCCGCTGCAGGATCCGCTTCCTGTGTGGATTGCTGTAGGCGGCACGCCTGGTTCTGTTATCAGGGCCGGCAAACTTGGACTGCCGATTGCCTTTGCGATCATTGGCGGCGATCCGCGGCAGTTTGCGCCGCTTGTACAGTTATATCTCGATACAGGTGAAGCTGCCGGATTTACACGCGATCAATTAAAAGTAAGCATCAATTCTCACGCTTTTGTAGCCGATACCAGTCAGGCCGCTGCCGATACTTATTATGGTCCTTATGCTTATGTAATGAGCAAGATAGGACAGGAGCGCGGCTGGCCTCCCATGAACCGTGCGCAGTTTGAAAGAATGCGTGCGCCCGGAGGCTCATTGCTTGTCGGCGATCCGCAGGAAGTGATTGATAAAATTCTCTATGAACACGAATTATTCGGTCACGACCGTTTTCTGGCCCAGATGGAAGTAGGCACGATGCCGCACAAACAACTCATGCGCGCCATCGAATTGCTCGGCACCAAAGTAGCACCAGCTATTCATAAAGCACTCGGCAAATAATGCCGGAAAAATCCGGGTTGCATATTGATGCGGAACCCGCTACTTTCGTTTGCACTTAACTCCTGACTATTTATGGAACAATGGATATATATCCTCGTGGCCGTTGCGCTTGGTTTAGCTGCCGGCTGGCTGATCGCACGGTCGCAGGTTGCTGCAACTAAAAGATTGCTGGAAGAAAGACTGCGTTCATCCGAAACAGAAAAAACGCAGTGGCAACAGCAATATCAGCAGGCAATTGCTGAAAAACAACAATCCGCTATTCAGGCAGGCGAACTCCGGGGCCAGCTCGAACGCAGACAAGCCGAGGCACAGCAATATAAAACAGAACTCGAACAGCAGACATTGGCTTTTAGCGAAAACCGGATGAACCTTGCCCGGCTTACAGAAAAACTGGCCGCTGCCGAAACAAGACTCGCCGAGCAAAAACGGGAATTGACAGAATTCTCGGATGTATTCCGCAATGAATTCAGGTTGTTGGCCAATGGCATTCTGAAAGAAAAAAGCCAGGAGTTCACCGCGGTGAACGAAGAGAAAATGAAAAATATTCTCGATCCGCTTCAACTGCACCTGAAAGAGTTTCGGCAACAGGTAGCCGACACTTACGATAAAGAAAGCAAGGAACGCTTTTCCCTGGAAAAAGAATTGAAGTCATTGATCGACCTGAATAAACAACTGGGTGAGGAAGCCAATAATCTCACGCGCGCACTCAAGCATGATAACAAGGCGCAGGGCAATTGGGGTGAAATGATATTGGAAAGTCTGCTGGAACACAGTGGTCTTACCAGTGGCCGGGAATATTTCGTACAGGACTTTTTACGCGATACGGCGGGTAATGTATTGAAAGATGAAAACGGCCGCTCTTTACAACCTGATGTCGTAGTGGTTTATCCCGATCAGCGGAAAGTAATCATCGATTCCAAAGTTTCGCTGGTGGCATTTGAACAATACACACGTGCTGTTACGGTCGAAGAACAGGCCGCGTCCATCCGCGAACACCTGCGTTCACTGCGTTCGCATATCGATGGATTGAGTGGGAAAAATTATCCGCGTTATGCAGGGAATGCATTGGATTATGTGGTGTTGTTCATTCCGGTAGAACCCGCATTTCTCCTCGCGGTAAAAGAAGACCCGCAGTTATGGAAATACGCTTATGATAAAAGAATCCTGCTGGTAAGCCCGACGAACCTGCTGGCGGTACTGAAGATCATTGCTGATCTCTGGAAAGTGGAGCGGCAAAGCCAGCATGCGATAGAGATCGCCGAGAAAGCAGGCGCCTTGTATGATAAGTTTGTTCGTTTTGCTGAAAGCCTTTCCCAGGTAGGCGTGCACATTCGCAAAGCCGGAGAGCAGCATGAAGAAGCCATGAAGAGATTAAGCAGTGGGCGTGGCAACCTGGTGCGGCAGGCCGAGCAATTACGCAAGATGGGAGCGAGTGCCAATCTTCAGTTGCCGGATAGCCTGGTGAAGGATTCGGAGGAGGAATAATTCAAAAGAGTGAATGGTGAATAGTGAATGGTGAATAGTGAATAGTGAATGGTGAATGGTGGTCAGTCACTACTTATTACCTACTACCTATTACGGCTGTTTAAACTTTTGAATTTTGACTTTTGACTTTTGAATTTGCCTTGCCTACTGTTTCACAAAATCATACGCATCGTACTCCACAAACTCATTCGCTCTTAATTCAATGCCCGCTACTTTGTTTCCCTGCGTGCGGAATTTTACTTTGAAAATCCCATACTCGATATTCGTGTATTCAAGAAGCCATTCATCATTATCCATCCACGAAAGGGTGGCTGTGAGATCGGCATGCCCTTCGAAACGGATGAATAGCTGACCCGCTTTTTTGCCTGCGCTGATATTGATAGGGCCGTAGATCGGATTGCGGTAGATGCCCGTATAGCTGGAAACGGGAAGTGGCGGTAATACACCTTTCACTCGTTTGTGCCAATTGCTGATTTCCTCTAGTTGTTCTTTCGCTTCTTTTTGCGCACCAGGCAATAGTTGCGCACTGCGGTCCACATAAGCGACGCCGAGATAGGCATCGAGCAGTTGATAACGCAATGCTTCGAAGAAACTCTGATTGTCGTTGTTGGTAAGGATGGCAATGCCAAGATTTTCCTCCGGAACAAAACATACATTACTCACCATTCCACCCGCACCGCCTGTATGCCAGTAAACCTGTCTGCCATTGTAATCAGCCGAATACACACCCAGGCCATATCCGCGGAAGTGCATCGGGAATTGCAGCGATTTGCGGCTGCTGGTGATGATGTTAACGTCTCTTGTTTTTTGCAGCACTGCAAAAGGCATGATCGTTTTGCCCTGGTAGCGCCCGCTGTCGAGTTGGAATTGCAGCCAGTGCGAAAGATCGTTCACCGTACTGATGATCGATGCAGCCGGAGCCAGGTTGTCCCACTGATCGTAGGGTACACGATGGAGTTGATCGCTGTAGCTCGTGGTATAAGGTCGCGCCACGTTATCCATTTTTTCCATACCTGCAGACAAAGCCGAAGAGCGGGTCATGCCTAAAGGCCGGAGGATACTATCCGTTATATAAGCTTCCCATGACAGCCCCGTTATTTTGGGGATCACTTCACCTGCGGTAAGAAAACAACTGTTGCAATAACCATAATCCTGACGGAAGGGACGTCCGGGTTTCAGCAAACGCATTTTTTGCATGATGGCCGCGCGCGAAAGGCTGCTGTTCCAGAAGGTGAAATCTCCCTGGAATGTTTTGGTGCCGATGCGATGACACAGCATGTCGCGCAGAGATACCAATTGTGTACTGATGCTGTCGTACAAACGGAAATCGGGAAAGTACCTGGTCACTTTGTCGTCCAGTGAAAGTTTTTTGCGAAACTCCAATTGCGCCAATGCCGTGCCGGTAAAAAGCTTGGTATTACTGGCGATCATAAAACGCGTATCGGCATTCACGGGTTCCTTCGTCTCGATATCGCGCACACCATAACCTTTCAGCACGACTGTTTTCCCATCTTTCACCACCACCACGGCAAGACCGGGCAGGTTCCAGTTGCGCAGACCGCGTTGTATATAGCTGTCGAGACTGTCTTTTACAAAAGAGGATTGTGCATGCGCACAAAAAGAAATACCCAGCAGACATGCTGCAATGAGTTTTTTCATATAATGATATTAATGGTTAACGGTATTCACCAAATACATTCCGCAACGTATCGGCGATTTCGCCCAGCGTACTTTTATTTTCAACAGCTTCCACAACGGTCGGCATCATGTTCTCGCCGGTCACCGCTTTGTCGCGCAGTTGGTTCAGCAAACGATCGCAGGTAGCCTGATCACGGTCCTGGCGCAATTTGCGGAGCTTCTCCGATTGTACCAGCCGGATAGAATCGTCGATCTTGAAAACGGGAATCGGTGCTTCCTGGCTTACCTGGAATTTATTTACCCCAACAATGATCTTTTCTCCGCTTTCGATATGCTGCTGGTATTCGTAGGCACTGCGGGCAATTTCATCCTGGATAAATCCTTCTTCGATAGCCGACACACTGCCACCCATTGCATCTATTTTCTCCATCAGTTGCCAGGCGGCTTGTTCTACTTCGGCGGTCAATGCTTCCACATAATAAGATCCGGCCAGCGGATCAACGGTATCCGGTGCGCCGCTTTCAAATGCCACGATCTGTTGCGTGCGCAAAGCTATACGTGCGGCTTCTTCGGTAGGCAGGCTCAGCGCTTCATCGTAACCGTTGGTGTGCAATGATTGCGTGCCACCCAGTACGGCCGCCATTGTCTGAATGGTAACGCGGGAAATATTATTCAACGGTTGCTGTGCTGTCAACGTGCTGCCACCGGTTTGCGTGTGAAAGCGCAGCATCATGGCTTTGGGATCTGTGGCTCCCAGTTCTTTCATGATCGATGCCCACATTTTACGCGCGGCTCTGAACTTGGCCACTTCTTCAAACAAATTGTTATGTGCATTGAAGAAGAAGGAGAGGCGTTTACCAAATACATTGATGTCAAGTCCTTTTTCGAGCGCGGCCTGTACATAGGCTTTGCCATTGCTCAGTGTAAACGCTACTTCCTGCACGGCCGTGCTTCCCGCTTCGCGGATGTGATAACCGCTGATGGAAATGGTATTCCATTTGGGTACTTCGCGGCTGCACCATTCAAAGATATCCGTAATGATGCGCATTGAGGGTTTTGGTGGATAGATATACGTACCGCGGGCCGCGTATTCCTTTAAGATATCATTCTGAATAGTACCGGATATTTTCTTGAGATCGGCACCTTGTTGTTTGGCCAATGCGGCATACAACGAAAGTAAGATGAAGCCGGTTGCGTTGATGGTCATCGAGGTCGACACTTCATCGAGATGGATGCCGTTGAACAGCGTTTGCATGTCTTCGATACTGTCAATGGCAACGCCTACTTTTCCCACTTCGCCTTCGGCCAATGCATGATCGCTGTCGTAACCGATCTGTGTCGGCAGGTCAAACGCCACACTCAATCCGCTCACGCCTTGCGAAAGCAGGTAGTGATAACGTTTGTTACTTTCCTCCGCCGTACTGAAACCCGCGTATTGACGCATGGTCCAGAGTTTACCGCGATACATATCGGGCTGTACGCCACGTGTAAACGGAAACTCTCCCGGTTGGGCAGGATCGCCGGCAGGTACATCGGACGATTGATAAACCGGCTTGATAAGGATACCGGAGTCGGTGTATTTTTCTTCTGGCATAATAAAGACGGGATTAGCCCATCAGGTGTTTTGCTTCGTGATTGAGTGCTTCGAGCACCATGTTGTGCACTTCGCCGAGCTTTTGTGCTACCAGCGTTTCAAGAATTTTTTTATTGAGATCGACGCCTGATGCTTCCGGTGCCAGCGATGCAGCCACGCGGTTGATCAGCATAATATTCTGGTCTTTGAAATTGCGCACAGCTTCCCAGGCCTGCTGGGTTACATAGATCTGCTGTGAAGCGTTGTATTCATATTCCTGGCGTGTATTTTCCACCAGTACGATTCTCATATCGTTGGCGCTGAGGCCGGGTTGATTCAATCTGTTGACAAGTGAAGGCAGCGCGATGCGTTCGGTGAGCACCACCAGGCGTTCGTATGCCTGCAATTGAAGCGGTTTTGATGTATAGCCGTCTGCTGATTCGCGGGCGGGAGCAGGGGCGGCAGGAGCGGAGGAGGATTTGGAATTACGGACAAAAAAAGCAGCCACTGCTATCAGCAGGGCCAGGACAGCAATGATCAGGCTGACGGTTGAAGTATCCATGCAATTATTTTGCTCAAAAATAAGCATTTCAATGGCTTGCAAACATCTGTTAGCCCGCCCGCGGGTGCGTCACCGGATTTCTTTGTATTTTTGCAGCATGGATACACAAGTTGAAGCGCCCGTTAGCCTGACGGCCGGGGCCGTGAAAGAGATCAAAAGATTGATGGCCGAGCCCGGCTTCGACCACAGCCTGCACCTGCGCGTGGGCGTGAAAGGCGGCGGTTGCTCGGGACTTTCCTATGTGCTCGGATTCGATAAAATGGAAGAAGCCGACCAGCAATTTACCATCGAAGGCATTCCCTGCACCATGAACAAGGCGCATGAACTGTACCTGCTGGGTATACAGATCGATTGGGAAAATGGACTCAATAACCGCGGGTTTACGTTCACCAATCCCAATGCGAGCAGCACCTGTGGCTGCGGCACCTCTTTCGCCGTATAATTTGAAATGAGCGCAACCGGCTGATTATTCCGGTTGAATGCTTTTCTTTGCGCCTTATTATTCCTGTATGCCTGACCGTATTCATTACACGAATTGCCCCGTCTGCCATTCGACCTCACTCAAGCCTGTGCTGAACGCAATCGATTATACCGTAAGCAAAGAATCGTTTGCCGTATGGGAATGTCAGGAATGTACCTTACGCTTTACACAGGATGTACCCGACAGCGCGCATATTGGCCCGTATTACAAATCCGAAGATTATATTTCCCATACCAATACCTCACGCGGGCTCATTAATAAAATTTACCAGACAGTGCGTCACCGCACAATCCGTAACAAACGCAGGCTGATCGAAAGCACAACTGGCTTGTCCAATGGTCACCTGCTCGATATTGGTTGCGGAGTGGGAACCTTCCTGCATGCCATGCAGGAGAGTGGTTGGAAAGTAACAGGGCTCGAGCCTGATGCCGAGGCCCGCCAGGTGGCGGCCCAATTATACAACCTGCAGGTGCAGGAGATAGAAGAACTGGAAAAACTTCCCGCCGCCACTTATGATGTGATCACGTTGTGGCATGTACTTGAGCACGTACATCAATTACATGATTATATCGAAAGACTGAAACAATTACTCAAGCCCGGTGGCACGTTGCTGATTGCCGTACCGAATTATACTTCAAAAGATGCGGACACCTATGGTCCTTACTGGGCCGCCTATGATGTGCCGCGTCACCTGTACCATTTCTCCCCGGCATCCATAGATCGTCTGCTGGCACCACATGCTATGAAGGTGATAGCGCACAAACCGATGTGGTACGACAGCTTTTATATTGCATTGCTCAGCAGCAAGTATAAAAATGGTCAATCCAATTGGATTGGTGCTGCCTGGCAGGGCCTGCGTTCCAACCTGAAAGCCTCCGGCGATGTGCGTCGTTGCAGTTCGGTGATTTACCTGATCCGCCACACCGCTCAATAATTATTATTTCCCGATTTCTATTTCGTAAAGCTGTGGCCAGTTTTTGCCCGTGATGTAGGTCTTATTGGTCGTTGTATCGTGCGCGATGCCATTGGGCACATCGGCATGGGGATCGTCTGCTTTTACACGGTCCCAGATCTGTTGCAGATCGATGCGGCCAACGATGGCGCCGCTTCCCGGTTCGATTTTGAAGATATAAGGATATTGCCATTGATTGGCATAGATATACCCATCGATATATTCGAGTTCGTTGAGGTTGAAAGAAGGGCTGCCTTCCTGCGTTACCATTTGTGTATGCAGCAATTGGAAGGTGGCGGGTTCATAGTAATAAAGGTTGCTGGTGCCGTCGGACACGATCAGGCTTTTGCCATCGGTGGTAATGCCCCAACCTTCGGTATTGATGGGAAACTCTTTTACTTTTTTGAAATCCTTTACGGTGTAAGCAAATACTTTCTTTTCCTTCCAGGTAAGTTGGTAAACGGTATCGTTCAATATTGTGATGCCTTCACCGAAAAATTCTTTGGGAAGGGTGATGGAACGTTTTGCTTTACCCGTAGCCAGGTCTACTTCCATGAGCTTCGAGCTGCCGTAGTTGCCGGTACCTTCATAAAACTGTCCTTTGTAAAAGGTAAGTCCCTGTGTAAAGGAAGTGGTATCGTGCGGGTAATTTTTCAGGATCGCATAGCTGATAGTTGCGGGTGCGCTGAGGCCGGGAGTAGGGTTGCCGTTGCCCGGATTTTTCGGTTCGTTGTTGTTGCACGCAGCGAGCAGTGTGATGAATAAAGCGCTATAGAAAAAATATTTCATATTCCTGTTTGTGGATGCAAAGGTAGTGGATGGCAAGAATGTGTAAATGTGGAAATATGTAGATGTGCAAATGAAACAGCCATTTCTGTCAATAAAAATTAGGTGTCACATTTCCACATGGCCCCGCCGCAGGCGGGCACATTTACACATTGGCTCTCTGAGCCTTCTTTCTCATCGTAGTTTTACTATACGTAAAAATAACCTACTAATTATAAAAACGATTATATTTGATCCATCGCTGACTGCTTATTAACAAATTCTTGCACAGCGCACCCTCATCTGAAGTCCGTATCTGTTGACGAATCGAGAAACTGTCCACTATCTCGTCTCTCTCCAATTCTTCTGAATCCGTACCAATTCCACTGAATCTCCAGGGCAATCCGATTTTTCATCAAAAGACAAATTTCCTCTATGAGACTGGGGATACTTTTCCTGCTGTTCCTTGTATCAGCAATTGCCGGAGCACAATCATCATCCTGCTTAAGCACTACCTACCAACAGGCGCAGGTTTCGTCTGACCCGTTGCTGAAGATCCGTCAGCAGGCAATCGAACGTTTTATCAGCGAACGTCCCAATGCAGCGGCGCGCGTGGAAGATATGCCCGTGATCAAAATTCCTGTAGTGGTACATATTCTTTATCATGCTCCTTCGGAAAATATCAGCGATGCGCTGGTGCACCAGCAGATAGCCGAACTCAATGCCTGCTTCCGCCGGCGTAATGCAGATACAACCAATACACCCGTAGCATTCAGACGCCTGGCTGCCGATTGCGAAATTGAATTTGCCCTGGCTGTTTCTGACCCACGTAAACGTTCTACCTCCGGCATTGAGCGCAAGTATACACCCGTTGTTTCCTGGGAAGCGGATGATAAAATGAAACAATCATCAGAGATGGGTTTTGATGCCTGGGACCCGGCAAACTATCTCAATATATGGGTCGTGAGCCTCAAACGCGGGCTGGGTTATAGCAGCGTGGTAGGTGGTGAAAGTTTCCGCGACGGGATCGTGTTGAGTTTTCCTGCATTCGGTACGAATCGTACTGCCGTACATGAAGTAGGCCACTGGCTTGGCCTCCGCCACATCTGGGGCGATGCTTATTGCGGTGATGACCTGATAGGCGACACACCGACACAGGGTAATTTCACCTCAGGCTGCCCTTCAGGAATACGTTCTACCTGCAACAACGGACCGGCGGGTGATATGTACATGAATTATATGGATCTCACCGACGGAAACTGCACCAATCTTTTCACCAACGGGCAAAAAGAAAGAATGCGCGGACAATTTGCCCCGGGCGGCCCGCGCGAATCATTGTTGCGAACCTATGCGTTCAATCCGCCACTGATCAACGAGATTCCATTACCGCAGACAGATCCTTCCTGGCTTTATGCAAATGTTTACCCCAATCCAACTTCAACAGGTAAAGTGTGGCTGGATGTAGCCTTTGACGAAAGATGGATCGGCAGTGAACTTTCTATTACCTCGATGCAGGGACAAACAGTGTTGAAGGCTACCGTTAAAATGAAACAACAGGAACTCGACCTCACCAAACTCCGGGCAGGTATGTATTTGCTTACCGCTGTAAGGAAAGACGGGCAGAAATTGCAGCAGAAGATAATACGGCAATAAGGCCGCCTGCGGCGGCGATGCGGAAATGTGTAAGTGTGAAAATGTGTAGATGAAATCGCCGGTAGAAGTTTATAGGTTTTAGGTGGTAGGCATAGTAATAACAAAAAACTTTACTTGTCGAGCTATTTACTATAGACAATTCACCGTTGACCATTCACTTTTGCCTTTTGAATTTTGACTTTTGAATTAAAAAAAATCCCGGCAATTTGCCGGGGATTTTTTTATCAGAAGATCGTTTTGAAAAAGGCTTTCATATCGTTCCACGAAGCGGTGTCGGCCGCAGCGTTATAACTGATAGGAATGCCAAACTTCTTTCCGTTGGCCGTTGCATCAGGGTTGGTAAACGCATGTTGCGCACCCGGATAAGATTTGAATTCATAACTGGCACCCAGTGAATCGAGTTGTTTGCGGAAGGCCGTGATCTCTTCGGGTTTGATAAAGCCGTCGGCTTCGCCGTGGCAAACCAGGATTTTTGCTTTTAATGCTTCTTTGGTAGTGGGGATCACTGGCAGGTTGCCGTGGAAACTTACCACACCATTCAGGTCTTCACCCAGGCGTGCAATGTTCAGTACCATGGCACCGCCAAAGCAATAACCGATCGCTGCTTTTTTGGAAGCGTCGGCTTGCGCATAGGTTAGTGCCTGGTTCAGGGCTGCATCAAAACGTTTTTTCGCAAGTGGTGCATCTTTGTAAAAAGCGCCTGCCCATGCGCCGGCAGAATCGGGTCCTTCGGCAACTTTGCCGTTTCCATACATATCTACCACGAACGCGAGGTAACCAAGCTCTGCCAGTTGACGCGCACGGCCACGCACATAATCCGTAACGCCCCACCATTCGGGAATGATCAGCACCACCGGACGTTTGCCTTCAACGGCATTGTCGTAGGCTACATATCCCTGCATGGAAAGGCTGTCCGATTTGTAAGTCACGTTTTCTCCTTTGATATCTTTTGTGGCCGCCGTTTCTGCAGGCTTCTCCTGCTTGTTTTCATTGTTACAAGCGGTCATTGTGGTCGCTGCCAACGCTATTCCGGCGGCAAACAACAGGCGATTGAGTTGCATATAGAGTGTGTTTTTGTTTTGTAAAGTTAAGGCAAAAGGAGTAAGGCTTAAGGTGTAAGGTAGTAGGTAATAGGTGATAGGTGATAGGTAATAGGTAATAGGTTGACACTGGCAGGAGGGTATTGGATCAACAGTGACGGGGAATTATTCGCGCTACTCCTTAGGTTAAACGCAAATTCCCCGATAGGTTCGTAAGAACATAAACCAGTCCCGCAGTCGCGGGATATTTATTGACGATTGACGATTCACCATTCACCATTCACCATTCACTCACTCATACAAATCCGACTGCCTCGACAAAATCTCCCGGTACTTATTAAACAACATCGACTTCGACACAAAGCCGCGGAATTTCTTTTCATTATCCAACACCGGTAAATACCAGCTTTGCGTAATGTCGAATTTCTCCATAATGGTGTGCATGCTTTCCTGGTCGCTGATCGTGGCGGCAGGTTTTTTCATGAGCGAACGCAAGGTGGTCTTTTCAAACAGGTGGGGCTGGAAAAGTTTTTGCTTGATATCATTCAACTCGATCACGCCGGCAAACCGGTCTTTCTGATCATGGATGGCGAAAATATTTTTATCGCTGTGTTTGATCACTTCCACCAATGCCGCCAAAGGCTGGTCGATAGCAAGACTCTGATAGGCAGGTTGCAGGATGTCATCGAGGTTGATGGAAGTAAGGATGTTTTTTTCTTTTTTATGGGTGAAAATTTGTCCCTCGAGCGCCAGCTTCTTCGTTTCCATTGAGTAGGGTTCATAACTTTTTACGATAAAAAAAGAAATTGATGAAACGATCATCAGCGGAATAAATAGTTCATAGCCATTCGTAATTTCCGCGATAAGAAAGATAGCCGTGAGCGGACAATACATCACGCCACTCAATACGCCCGCCATGCCTACGAGACTGAAATTGCCTTCCGGTACGCGAAACCAGTTGGTATTGTTCAGCAATTTAGAGAAGGCGAAACCGAGGTAGGACCCCGTGAACAGGGAAGGCGCAAAGTTGCCCCCGTTACCGCCACTGCCAATGGTAATGGCAACGGCAATAGGTTTGAGTAAAAAGATCAGGATCGTAAAACAAACCAATCCCCAATCGCGGCCGAGCAGTCCGAATAGTTTTGCTTTTTCCGTAATGGTGTCCATTTGTCCGCTGGCAACCACTTTCACACTTTCATAACCTTCACCGAAAAGAGGGGGAAATAAAAAATACATGGTAGCCAGCATCACGCCACCGATCAGCGCTTTGGTGTAACCATTGATCTTCCAGTGCTCGATGCGTCTTTCGGTGCGTTTGAACAACCGCGCATAATACAACGAAACAAAACCACTCGCTACGCCAAGCAGAATATAAAACGGAACGTTATTGTAGTCGAAGGTTTGCTTGAGTGAAAAGTTGAAAAGAATTGCTTCTTCGAGGATGATCTTTGAACAGAGCACGCCGATCACGGAAGAGATAATAAGCGGAATAAAATAGCTCACCAGGGTTTCGGCGAGTAAAACCTCCACCGCGAAAATGACTCCCGCAATAGGAGCATTGAAAATAGCGGAGATACCGGCGGCGGCGCCACAGGCAATCAATAAAGACCGCTCCGAATAATTGAGGTCACTGATGCGGCCGAGGTTGGAGCCGATGGCGGAACCCGTTGCCACGATGGGGGCTTCCAGACCGGCCGAGCCACCAAAACCAACAGTTGCTGAACTGGTAATGATATGCTGATAAGTATTGCGGAGCGGAATGAAAGATGAACGCCGCGCAATCGACCGCAATACCATCGCGATACCGCGTTCGATCTGGTCGCCAAAGAAACGGTGAATAATGAAAACGGTAATCAGCAAACCAACAGCGGGAAAGAACAAATAGGCAAAACGGGAAACAGGCAGCGTTTCAATCCAGTATTGGAGATAATGCACCAGTGTTTTCAATCCCACCGCGGCCATACCCGAAACGAATCCGACCAGCGAGGCAATGATCATCATGAATTGTGGTCGCGTGACTTTTTCCCGGAGAAACTGAAGCAAATATTGATACAATTTCTTGAATCCCTGCATTCTCTGTGATAACTGATGAAGGGCAAAGATAGGCTGTTGAGGATAAGGACAGGAAAAAATGCGCCACGCGAACAGGTCTCGCCCTTTTTTTATTATTTTGCCGGCTCATTCATGAAGAAGATTATTGTAACGATAGATGGTTGGTCCAGTTGC
>Ga0160492_100151_pt1 | contig 59258 bp, 46 predicted proteins | sample DID2MG_FD_108258 | JGI IMG/M metagenome (GOLD analysis project Ga0160492, IMG submission 108258) | Enriched soil microbial communities from UW Madison campus, WI, USA - DID2877_E24_FP2 MG | ecosystem: Environmental > Terrestrial > Soil > Unclassified | place: USA: Madison, Wisconsin | collected... | reverse complement strand
GACTGCTCCTTTTTTATGTAACCCCCTGTACCCTGGTTCGTGTATACACGAACCAGGGAGAGTTCACTTATGCCTTACTTGCTTACTTATTTAGTTATTGACGATTCACGTCCCTCCGCGCGCGCAATCACTATTCATTCCTGTAAATATTTTTACAATGGTTCAGTGAAAGGTTCTCCTTTTTTATGTAAGCCCCTGTACCCTGGTTCGTGTATACACTAGCTAAGGGCGAGTGCCTTATCATTACTTACTTAATCAGTTATTGACGATTCACCATTCACCATTGACCATTGACCATTCACCTCACTTCAATCTTCTCGCCAACACGACCACCTTCTTGCTATGCTGCCGCCGGCCTTTCAGATCAAACCATTCCACATACACTACATACTGGCCTACGGGCAAGGGCTGCATCCGCTGATCAAGTCCATCCCATTTCCAACAGCCCTGTATTCCCATCGTTCCATTCCTTACCAGGTGACGCACTTTAATTCCTGTGCCATCAAATATGTACACATTCGCTACGGAGCCGGGTTCGGGTAATTGATAGCAGATTTGCAGCAGGTCCTGCCATCCATCCTGATCTGGTGAAAATATTTCTGTATCGAGCGTGATCTGTGCCTCGCCTGCAGTCATACCCAAACGTTGTTGCGAATTTACATAGCCCGGTGTCCCATAACCCGCTGTTGCCGCCGCCGAATGCCAGTTGTTTTGGTCACCCACAGGTCTTTCGGACGACAATCGCTCCAGCGCCACACCTTTGTAGTCACTCAGCAAGGCGAAGTGCCATTTTTCCTCGTAATTCAATTCTTCCAGTACCATTCCGTGCTCGTCGAGCAGCAACACCGTGCCTTTGTCATTGGGATAGGAGGGAAGGGATGATAGCTGTTGTACAGCATTTTTATTTCTTACCACATAGTGCCGTTCCATTGCTTCCGGATCTGTAGTAAATACCTGGTAATCTCCCGGAAAGAATGGCCGGTTGACCGCTGAAAGCCTGATCATATTCGCCGGTTGTCCGCTGCTGTTGCGGTTAGCCAGGTAAAGCGCAGATATATCGGCAATATGATCGCTGTTGTTGTATAGCTCGACATAATCCTGCCCGCCGGACGGCGGATTAAAAAGCAGCTCATTCAGTACAATGTCTCCTTTTTGTATGGCTGCCGCTTTTCCCGTGCGGATGGTTTGTTCCGGAAGCAGATTGCCCGCGCAGTCAGGAATATTTTGAAGATGCAGGTTATATGTTTTCCCCTCTTCCATCGATCCCGTAATAAAAACGACAGCCTGATCAAACAAGGGCGGTGTTATTTCCACCTGCGTTATAGGATATCCTTCTACGTGATAGTTGTCCGTCGCACTCGCGGCAAAACTATCAACCGGTTCACTAAACCTCACCTGTAGTTGGTTGCTGCCAGCGGCTATCGACCATAGCACCTGCGGTGGTGACTCATCCAACGTAATGCCGTGCACTGCATTGCGCTGGCCGGGCGTGCCGCCAATAGATGCGGTGCTCGCTGCCCAGTTGCCCTGGCCCTGACAAGGTTTATCCGGGTCAATAATCTCCAGCGTCCATCCTCCTTCTTTCTTCAAAGAAGAACCATACCACGATACATCATATCTAACAGCATGTATGGTAATACCTGCCGCATTCTTTATCACGATCAGGTCTCCGTCGTTGTCAAGTGAAGGAAAGGATGTAACGCCCAGCGCATTGCCATATACACGCAAAGCCGCCGCCGCGGTGGATGCTCCTATTAATACATAAGCACCTGCTGCCAGTTGATAGGAGGGAAGCGCGTTGCTGGTACTGGTGGCGTCGCTTATCCGCATGCCGGCGAGGTCAATGCTTTGATCACTTCTGTTATAAAGTTCTATCCATTCATAAGCGGGTAACCCCACCGATGGTGAAGGATCGGCCATAATCTCGGATATGACCAGCCCGTATCGCTGCTGGGCAGCGCAAACGAATACGAACGTTAGCAGTAAAAGGAAAAAACACAAGCGTCTCATAACAATGTCTCTTTGCTATGTCTGCAAAATAGTATCGGAGCGAGCCGAAGCAATGAGAAAAGAACTGAATAATTTGGTGTAAATAATGCCAACGCTTATTTTTACATCCATGATTATTATGAAACATACAAAACGCACGAAGAAGCTTTCATAGGAAGGTTTGCAGCGTTCTGTATGTGATCAGCATAAAAAATGTAGCAGGCCTTCCAAGTGGAAGGCCTCTTTTTTTGCTGCATGATGATCGTTCTTTAAAACTATTTTTAAACAAAACACTTCTTGCAGAAAGAAGCGAGGACACAACCATGAAAGTCGCAGTCGTCGGCGCCACCGGTCTGGTAGGCACCAAAATGTTACAGGTATTGGCAGAAAGAAATTTCCCGGTATCCGAACTCTTACCGGTAGCTTCAGAAAAATCAGTGGGTAAGGAAATCACCTTCCGTGATAAAACGTATAAGGTGGTAAGCATGACGGACGCCATTGCCGCGAAACCTGATGTGGCTTTGTTCTCTGCCGGTGGCAGTACTTCGCTGGAGTGGGCTCCCCGCTTTGCAGAAGCAGGCATCACCGTGATCGATAACTCATCTGCCTGGCGCATGGATCCGGCCCGTCCGCTGATCGTGCCCGAGATCAATGCAGATATTCTTACGGCGGATGATAAGATCATCGCCAATCCCAATTGTTCTACTATCCAGATGGTTGTTGCGCTCAACCCGCTGCACAAACGCTATGGCATCAAGCGTGTGGTCGTGTCTACTTACCAGAGTGTGACCGGCACCGGCGTGAAAGCCGTTGCCCAACTCGAAAACGAACGTAAGGGCGTGTCCGGCGAAATGGCTTACAAGTACCAGATCGATCTTAACGTGATTCCTCAGATCGATGTATTCCTCGACAATGGCTACACCAAAGAGGAAATGAAGATGGTGCTTGAAACAAAAAAGATCATGCGCGATGATAATATCCGCGTTACCTCCACTACCGTACGCATTCCGGTTATGGGTGGCCACAGTGAAAGTGTGAACGTAGAGTTTGCGCAGGACTTCGATCTGGCGGAACTGCGTTCATTGCTGGAGCAGGCTCCCGGCGTAGTGGTGACCGATGACATTGCCAATCAATTGTACCCGATGCCGAAAGATGCGCATGAAAAAGATGAAGTGTTTGTGGGCCGTCTCCGCCGTGATGAAACGCAGGACAATACCCTCAACATGTGGATCGTGTCCGACAACCTGCGGAAAGGTGCTGCTACGAATGCGGTACAGATCGCGGAGTATCTGGCAGAGAAGGGACTGCTTTAATTTGGCAATTTGATGATTTGAAAATTTGGTAGTGGTTATAATAAGAAAGCTTTCCCCGGGGAAAGCTTTCTTATTATCAAATTTTCAAATCATCAAATTAGCTCTGCATCGCTTCATTCAGAAAAGTATTCAAAGGCTGAATGGCTTCAAATGCTGCGACGACCTTTTTAGCCAGATCGGGGGAAGAAAGCTCTTCATCGGAGATTTCGACCATGGCAACAAAACTTTTCAGTTTGAGGTATTCTGCCGCAGGGTTGTCGGCTTCGTATCCTTTAGGCACACGACTCAATGCATCTTCCCTGGAAAGTTCACCAAAAAGCGATTGAAACTTCTTCGATTCCACTATTTTTTTGAATGCAGGCAGATTGTAATCGATCTCCTGGCGGATTTTGGCGAGCTCGGCCGGCTGCGGTTGCCACACACCTCCACCGGCAAAAGATTTTTTACCCGGCTCCATGTGAAAGTAATAACCTGCCAGCGTAGACTTCTTACCTCCCTGGTTGACACTCGCGGCAAAATTTTTTTTATAAGGTGTTTTGTCTTTTGCAAAACGGATGTCGCGGTTGATACGGAACATACAGTTCTTGCCGGTCTGATCGCTGATCAACGGGTCTTTTTTGCTGTGCTTGCGGATGATCTCGTCGATCAAAGCTGCGAAGTCCTGCCGCGATGCTTCGTATATCGAACGGTTTTTGTCAAACCACGGCTTGTTGTTGTTTTTCTGAAGATCCTTTAGGAACTTGATCGTTTCTTTCTGAAGCATATGCTTAATTCAAAATTTAAAAGTGGATCCCGAAGTCTCGGGAGTGAATCGTCAATCGTGAAAGGTCAATAAGTGAATAGTCATTGTCAAATTTTCAACTCATCAAATTTTCACATTCGATTCACTCCTCAATCAGTTTCAGAAACTCCGCTTCCGAAATGATTTTCACCGTATTGATCTTTTTCGCTTTTTCCAACTTACTCCCTGCATCTTCTCCCACCACCAGGTAATTCAATTTAGCACTCACACCACTGAGCAGTTTGCCCCCTTTTGCTTCCGCCATGGCTTCGGCATCACTTCGCTTCAGTGTTGGTAAAGTGCCGGTGAATAAAAATGTCAACCCTTCGAGATTGCCCGAGGAGACGAAGTCCTTTTTATTATTACGCAGACTGAGCCCCAATTGTTCAAGCTGCTCCAGCATCGCAATGTTTTGCGGGTTGCTGAAGAAATGCTGTACACTTCCCGCAACTTTTGGACCGATGTCTTCCAGCGATTGCAATTGTTCAATGCTGAATGCTTTCAGGTCCAGCAAATGCGTTACGGTATTGGCCAGTGTTTTTGCTGTTGTTTCTCCTACAAAACGGATGCCCAGGCCGAACACCAGCCGGTGCAACGGTTGCTGCCGCGAATGATCGATTGCGGCTTTGAGGTTGTCAATGGATTTTTTTCCAAATCCCTCCCAGGTGCCGATGGTTTCAAAATCGAGCTGATAAATACCGGGAATATCCTTCAACAATCCCGCCTCGTAAAATTTGCGCACATTGGCATCGCCAAATCCGCGGATATCCATGGCATCTTTACTCGCAAAGTGAATCATGCGCTCCACCACCTGCGCAGGGCATTCAATATTGATACAACGCCATACGGCTTCGCCTTCTTCTTTGAACAAACGGCTGCTGCAAACGGGGCAGGTAGTTGGAAAAATAACAGCTTCTTCATTACCGGTTCTCAATTCGGGCATCGATTTAACGATATAGGGAATAACATCGCCCGCTCGTTCTACAAGTACGGTGTCACCTTTGCGCAAATCCTTTTCGCGAATGATGTCTTCATTAAATAAAGAAATCGATGATACGGTTACACCACCGATCGGCACCGGTTGTATTTTGGCTACCGGGGTAATGGAACCCGTACGGCCAACCTGGAATTCCACGTTTTGTAAAATACTGGTGGCCTGACGTGCTTTGAACTTGTAAGCGATCGCCCAGCGTGGATGGTGTGTGGTCATGCCCATCTTGTCCTGCAACTCGGTGGAGTTTACTTTGATCACCATGCCATCGATCTCATACGGTAGATCGTCTCTTGTTTGTTCAAACGAAAGACAATAATCGATCACGGCCTGGATGCCTTTGAACACCTGTTTTTCTTTCTGCGGACTTCTGAAACCGAGGTCCCACAACATTTTCAAAGATCCGGCGTGCGTGTCCAATGCTTCCGGCGATTGCGCACCGGGCAAAAGATTGACATAGCTTATATGGTAAACGAATGCTTCGAGTTTACGGCGGCTTACTTCCGTGGAATCCTTGATGCGTAAGGTACCGGCCGCGGCATTGCGCGGATTGGCCAGAGGGGCCTGTCCCTGCTCGATCAGTTTTTCATTGAACTGGCGGAAGTTTTCTTTATTGATCAATACTTCACCCCGGATCTCCACCTGCTCAATGCCGTATTTGGAGAAACCGGCCGACAACGGTAATGAGCGGATCTGTTTCACATTGGTAGTGATCTCGTCGCCTTCCACGCCATCACCGCGGGTGGCTCCGCGTACCAGCATGTCGTTTTCATAAATCAGTGAAATGCTGCCGCCGTCAAACTTTGGCTCTACGCAATATTCAATTTCGCTCAGGCCCGTCAGTTCACGCGCCTTGCGGTCAAAGTCGAGGAGGTCATCGCTGTTGTAGGAGTTGTCGAGCGAAAGCATCGGCACCAGGTGCGTGGCGGAAGGAAAATCCTTTGTAAGCCCTTTGGCCACACGCTGGGTAGGCGAATCTGCTGTCAGCAACTCGGGATGAGCGGCTTCGATGCGCTCTAATACTTTAAAAAGCTGATCATATTCGAAGTCGGCGATCAGCGGATCGTTGAGAATATAATAGCGGTATTCATGAAAGCGCAATACGTTGCGCAGGTCCTCCAATTGTTTGGTATCGATGGCATCAGGTGCTTTCAGGAGCTTAGCCGTTTCCTGTTGCAGATGCCTGGTTTCATTTGCATTATACATGGCCGGATGTGTTTCGGGGTAAAGGTAATATATGAACGTGAAGCTCCACCGGTGAAACACGACGAAGCGGGTTAGAAAAAATTAATGTGTAGAAAGTACATATTTATTATCTTCACTTTTCAAACGATGCCATTCCTAATCTGCTTGTCAAATGAAGAAAGCTGCTTTTACCCTTCTGCTCCTGCTGCCGGCACTTTTTGCCGCGGCCCAGTTACTGGAAACAACTCCGTTTTTTCCTAAGGACAATGATAACCTCGTAATTACCATGGATGCCTCTATGGGCAACCGTGAACTCGTCGGTTATAATCCCAATGATGTGTATGTGCATATCGGGCTGATCACTTCAGCCAGTGCCGATCAAAATGATTGGAAGTATGTACCGTTTGGCTGGGCCACCACGCCCGCTGGCGCAAAAGCGGTTTCGCTGGGCAACAACCGTTTTCAGTACACCATCAACAACGTGCGGCAGTTCTTCAACGTGCCGGTTGGTGAAACCATTCAACGGATCGCTATTTTATTCCGCAGCGGCGATGGCAACCGTGTGCAGCGCAATGCGGACCAATCCAATATGTACCTGAAAATTTATGGTACCGAACTCGCCGCGCGTTTCACGGTTCCTTTTTTCCAACCGAAGTATGTACCCGTTCCCGAAACTATCAACAAGTTTGCAGGAGATAATTTCCCCGTAACCGGCGTAGCCAGCGCATCCTCAGCGATGAAGCTGTACCTCAACGGTGCGGTTATTCAATCTGCCGCCAACGCCACAACCATTTCTGCAAACCCCGTGCTGGTGGCCGGTAATGCGGAAGTAGTAGTAGAGGCGGACAACGGAACGACGGTAAAAAAAGATACCGTCCGCTTTTTTGTGGGAGGTGGCGTTACCACTGCACCGCTTCCGGCAGGCGTAAAAGACGGCATCAACTATGCGGCGAACAACACAGAAGTCACTTTGGTTTTATTTGCACCCGGCAAAACAAGAATATGCGTGACCGGAGAGTTTCCGGGTGGCGCATGGACCGAGAACGCGGCTTTTCAAATGAATAAGACGCCCGATGGTCAGTATTGGTGGAAAACGATCACCGGCCTTACGCCAGGCACTGAATACGCTTTTCAATACCTGATCGACGGCACACTCCGCGTGGGTGATCCGTATTCCGAAAAAGTGCTCGACAAAGACAATGATCCTTTTATTTCCGCAGCTACTTATCCCGGATTGCGTGCCTATCCCGCCGGACAGTCGGGTATTGTGAGCATTGTGCAGACAGCCGCGCCGGCCTATAACTGGCGAACGACAGGTTATGCACGTCCCGACAACCGTAACCTGGTGGTATATGAATTACTGGTGCGTGATTTTCTTTCTGCCCGCAACTGGAATACGCTGCGCGATACATTGAATTACCTGCAACGCATGGGCATCAATGCCATCGAGCTGATGCCGGTAAATGAATTTGACGGCAACCTGAGCTGGGGTTATAATCCCGCGTATTTCCTGGCGCCGGATAAATATTACGGAACAAAAAATGCCTTCAAGGAATTTATTGATACCTGCCATGGCCGTGGCATTGCGGTGATCATGGACATCGCGCTCAATCATGCCACCGGTGCCTGTCCGCTCGCCGCCATGTGGTGGAACGGTGGCGCCAATGAGACGGCGGCCGACAACCCTTACTTTAACGTAGTGGCCAGACATCCGTTTAATGTGTTTCATGATTTCAACCACGAAGCGGCACCAACGAAATATTTTTTCAAACGTGTGGTGGAGCATTGGCTGACGGAGTACAAGATCGATGGTTTCCGTTTTGACCTTTCCAAAGGATTTACGCAATTCAACTCGGGTTCCAACGTGGAATTGTGGGGGAAATATGATGCAAGCCGTGTAGCCATCTGGAAGGCTTATTACGATACATTGCAGCGCAAATCTCCCGGCAGTTATGCCATCCTCGAACATTTTGCCGAAAATCCTGAAGAGCAGGAACTGGCGGATTATGGTATGCTGTTCTGGGGCAATCACAATAAAAATTTCTCACAGGCAGCCATGGGTTACAGTACGCCCGACCCCGAAGGCAATACCTGGAATTTTGAAGGTGGCATCCATACCGTTCGCAACTGGACCAGGCCGCACCTGGTGACCTACATGGAAAGCCATGACGAAGAAAGAATGATGTACCGCGCCGTAACATTTGGCAACAGCGCCGGTAGTTATAATACCAAAGACACCACTACCGCATTGAAGCGCATGGAGCTGAGCGCCGCATTTTTCTACAGCATTCCCGGTCCTAAGATGATCTGGCAGTTTGGCGAAACGGGATACGATTATTCGATCACTTCCTGTCATCCGGGCAATACCATTCCGCAACCTTATCCGAGTGATAACTGCCGCACGAGCGAGAAGCCCATCCGTTGGGATTACCGTCAGCAGGCGCGCCGCACGCAATTGTACAATGTGTATGCGAAACTCGGCCAACTGCGTGGCAACTGGCGTTTCCGCGACGTATTTACCGCTAATGAAACAACGATCGAGCGTGACCTGGCCGGTGCATTCAAATGGATACGGCTGCGATCGGCAAGTGATACATCGGATATTATGGTGATCGGCAACTTTGATGTGGTGGCTCAAACGGCTGCTGTTACTTTCCCGCGTGCAGGCGAATGGCGCGATTACCTGACCGATGCCCGCTTTACCGCAACAGGCAATGCACAAAATATTACTTTACAACCCGGCGAATATCATTTATACATCAACCGCGATCCGAACGGTCCTGCGGCTAACACACCTGTTCCTCCCGATCCGGAACCGGAAGAAGAAGATCCGGGTACCGAACTGAAAGCGCAGGTATATCCGAATCCCGGCCGCTCCGACGTAAGCGTGAGATTGCATTTGCCGGAAACCGGTGCTGTAAGGATCGAGATCATCGGCGCTACCGGGCAACGCATCGGCACTGCTTTCTCGGGCACACTCAACCGCGGCGTGCACCAGCTGGCGATCAACGAGCAGACCAGCCGCCTGCCTGCGGGACTTTTCTTTGTACGTGTAACCACGGCCATGGGTAATAAAACCTTAAAATTGCGTGTGCCGTAAAAACGCAGCATCTATACTAAGCTGTAAGTTTATATTTTTGAACTCTTCATTCAATCATCGGTTATGCCCAAAAACTCATCGCTTAAGACGGCGGAACTTGAAAAAATAAGTCACCTCGACTATTTCAATATAGCCATCTCGGTGGACTGTGTGATCTTTGGTTATGATAACAAAGAGCTGAAAGTGTTGCTGATCAAGTCGGATCTGGAGGAGTTTGAAGGATTGTATTCCCTGCTTGGCGACCTGGTGCGTCCCGATGAAGACCTGGATTCTGCATCTTACCGTGTATTGCGCGAGCGCACGGGGCTGGACGATGTATTCCTGGAGCAGGTGCATACGTTCGGCAGCATCAACCGTCACCCTTCAGGGCGTGTAATCACTACCGCGTATTACGCCCTGGTCGACATCAAACACCACAAGCTCAAGCTGAATCACAACGATCTGCACTGGCATTCGGTCAATGATATCCGTAAACTGGCATTCGACCACAAAAGCATCCTGGAAACCTGTCTCAACCGTTTGCGCGAGCAGATCATGGAACATCCGGTGGTGTTCAACCTGTTATCGGAAAAATTCTCGCTGCGCGAATTGCAGGAACTGTACCAGGCCATCCTGGATACGGACCTGGACCGCCGCAACTTCCGCAAAAAGATCGCGATCAAAGATTGGCTGCTGGATCTCAATGAAATGGAAGATGATGTGCCGCACCGCCCGGGCAAACTCTACAAACTGAAGCCGGAATTCCGCAAAAAGAACCAGCGCCGCAAAGCGGGCAGTTCTGTGCTGGCCGGTTAATCCTTTTTTTCTGAAAGCCCCGGCTGGCGCCGGAATACGCCCGATTTTAATCGAAAATAAATTTTTGACATATTGTTTTTTGTTCTAACATTGTGTCTTAAATACACATTGTGTGTTTTACTCCTGAAACGAATTGCTTAACCATTATTAACGATTGCTTATGTCGTGCAGAAAATTGCTCCGAGCGGCTGTATTTCTCATAGCCATGCTTGTGTCCCTCGTTTCTTACGCCCAGCAAAGAACTATTACCGGAAAAGTAACCGACTCCAAAGACGGTAGCCCTGTTGCAGGTGCCACAGTAACTGCGAAAGGCACAAGAAATGCTACCCAGACTGGCCCGGACGGTTCTTATCAATTAACGGTAGATGCAAGTGTGACCACACTTGTGCTGAGTTTCTCGGGCTATGAAACACAAGAAATAAATGTAAGCGGCAGAACCAGCGCCGATGTTGGTTTGACCGTTAACAACGCTTCTCTGGGAGAAGTGATTGTAGTAGGTTACGGTGTTCAACGCAAGAAAGACGTAACCGGTGCCATTTCCCGTGTGAGTGGCGAAAAACTGAATTCCATTCCCGTACCCAGTTTTGAAGCAGCCCTCCAGGGTAAAGCTCCCGGTGTACAGGTAATCCAGGGTAATGGCCTCGCAGGTTCGGGTTCCGTGATCCGTGTACGCGGTGTTGGTTCCATTTCTGCCAGTGGTGACCCGCTGTATGTAATCGACGGTATTCCCATTGTATCGGATCCTTTCCTCCGCGGCAACAGCGGCGCTATGAACCAGAATCCGCTTTCTTCCCTGAACCCTTCCGATATCGAATCAGTGGAAATTCTGAAAGATGCCGGTGCTACCGGTATTTACGGAAGCCGCGGTGCCAACGGTGTAATCCTTATCACCACCAAACGCGGTAAATCCGGTAAACCTTCTTTTACTTATTCCAACAGACTCGGCTTTTCGCAGGCAGCTATCCGTCCGCATTTTGTGAATGGTCCGGAATGGCTGCAACTTCGCCAGGAAGCCTGGGTGAACAGCGGTCATACAGGACAGGCACCACTTCCCGGCAATCTTACCTGGGCACAGGCACAGGCAAATAATACCGACTGGTGGGATTTGCTGACACAGACCGGTTTCATCAACGAACACAACCTTTCTTTCAACGCTGGTACGGCTAAACTGAAAACCTTTGCCAACCTTTCCTATAGCCAGAACGAAGGATATATCAAAGCCAACTCCTACGACCGCATCAGTGCCCGTCTCAACATGGATTACCGTCCGGTAAAAGCGTTGAAAATCTCCCTGACATCAGGGTTTAATCGCGGTATCAATAAACGCGTGCCTGCTGCATGGGATGGTGGCATTGGTGATGCCATGTCTTCTGCACTGCCCATCTTCAATGTGTACAAACCCGACGGTACTTACGAAGTAAATACAAGCAACCCGATCCGCCGCCTGAATGAAACGCGCCGCCGCGAGGTGGACAACCGTTTCCTCGGTGGATTGTCCGCGGAACTGGAACTGTTCCGCAACTTCTTTATCAAGGCAAACGGTTCTATTGAATACCGTCGTTCTTTCGACGATCAATACGAAACCAACCTCTGGACACAGAAGCCACAGGACTCCGGTTATGCCAAACGTTATCCTTACTGGGGCAACAACTGGAATACACAGTTTACAGCCAACTATCTTATTGATATGAAGAATGGTCACAAAATGAACATTCTTGCAGGTCAGGAAAACCAATCTGTTTCGCTGCGTGAGTATACCGGTGAAATCGGTCAATGGGCCGCCAAGCCTTACTGGACAGACGTAAACTCTGTACAGGCTTACCGTAATCTCCGCGACCGTTTGCTCAACAACAACCAGATCCGCGAACGCGAGAAAGATGCTTATACCTTTACCAGCTTCTTTGCACGCGTCAACTATAACATCAAAGACAAATACATCTTCCAGGTGTCTGCACGTATGGATGGTTCGTCCAAATTCGGTGCGAATAACAAATACGGGTTCTTCCCTTCAGGATCGGCTGCATGGAATGTAAGTGAAGAAGATTTTATGAAAGATGTGACCTGGGTCGATTACCTGAAACTGCGCGCCAGCTATGGTATTGTTGGTAATGCCAACATTCCTTCCGGTGTGTATTATGACAACTTCCAGGTGGGCGGTAATAACTACAACGGCAGCACTACTGTTTATCTCAACAACCTCGGTAACCCCGATCTGCAATGGGAAAACATGCGCAACTTCGATGCGGGACTTGAATTCGGCATCTTCAAAGGACGCATCACCGGTGAGCTTGCTTACTATCGCAAAATATCTACAGATATCCTGCTGTCTCCCGGCATTTCTCCTTCTGCTACCGGCCTGGGTGATATCTGGCGCAACCTTTCCGATACGCGCATTCTCAACGAAGGCCTCGAACTCAGTGCCAACATCAAACTCGTTGACAACGATAAAGTGAAATGGACTGTAGGCGGCAACATCGCCCGCAACTACAACGAAGTACTCGACTACGAACTCGGACCTGATGCCGTGAGTGGTGGTACCAATGATACACGTATCGTAAGAGGACTTCCGCTTGGTGTAAACTACCTGGTTCGTTATTATGGTACCGATCCAACCGATGGTATGCCCATCTGGCTGGACAATACCGGCAAGCAAACAAAAACCTATTCACTGAATCACCGTGTATTTGCAGGCTCCGTACTGCCTGACTATATCGGTGGATTCAACAGCTCTGTTTCTTATAAAAACTTTGAACTGAGTGCACTCTTCACGTTTGTGATCGGTGGTAATATTTATGAGAACTCGGCAAAGTATCAGTTCCTCGGTACTTCCAAGAAAAACTGGAACTTCCGTAAAGACATGCTGGACCGTTGGGTAAATCCCGGCGATCAGAGCCAGTATCCCAAACTGGTATATGACGCCACCGATTATCCCGGCGTACCGAGTGAAGACCAGTTCAACTCTACCATGTTCCTCCGTGATGCCGATTACATGCGTCTGCGTGAGCTGAGCCTGTCTTACCGGTTCAGACCCGCGTCACTGAAAAAAGTTGGTATTCAGAGTCTGCGTTTGTTCGCAACAGGAAGTAACCTGCTGACGTTTACCAAGTATCCCGGCGGCGACCCCGAAATCACCCGTGACTTCGAAAATCCGCAGGATCGCAACCTGAGTCCCAACATCACTTACCTCACGGCACCGACACAGCGGACCATCGTATTCGGACTGAACGTTACTTTCTAAATAAAAACTATTGCAACATATGAAACGGATATACTGGCAATCAATCACCTTAATCCTGGCAGTGGCACTGTTCACTACCGGATGCAAAAAATTCCTGGAGCGTCCGCCGGAAGGTCAGATGACGGAGGAAGAGGCTTTGAAAGATGAAAACGGCGTGCTGGAATTCCTGAACGGAGAATATACTTTGCTCGGCGACGGCGACTTTATGGGAGGACGCGTGCAGTCGCTTACCGACATGCTGGCAGATGAACTCGACGGCAGCCGCTTCACCGGCGATTTCTCAGAAATCTACAAACGGCAGAACTCGATCTTCGGCGATGTAAGGAATAACTTTTACAAAAAAGGATACCGCATCATCAACGTAGCGAATGGTGTATTGCGCAAGATTTCACTGGTAAGCGCAGGCAATGCAGACAATGTGAAAGGTCAGGCCCTGTTCTTCCGCGGTGTAGCGCATTTCGAACTTGTGCGTTTGTTTGCACAACCCTGGGGTTATACTTCGGACAACTCACACTACGGCATCCCGCTCCGCAATGAAATCGTAATTGGTTCTATTCAGCGCGCAACTGTGAAGCAGGTATATGATCAGGTGATTGCCGACCTGAAAGATGCAGAAACACTTTTGCCCGAAACCTTTACCGGTAACTATAAAGCAACACGTTGGGCTGCCAAAGCCTACCTGGCAAAAGTTTATTTCCAGATGAATGATTTCGCGAATGCTTACAAGTATGCCGCAGAGATTGCTGCCAACAACATGTTCGTGCCGGATGCCAGCCACAGCTCCCGCTTCTCACCAGGCCTGAGCCGCGAAGGCATCCTGGTTATTGCCAACGAAGCCACCCGCTTTCAGCCCGGTGGTGAACTGCGCGGCAACTACCGTTCAGATCTGAACATACCGGTACTGAATTTCACCAGCCAGTTTTATTCGGTTGTTACAGCTGATCCGCTGGATGTGAGAAAAAGCTGGTACAGCAATACCCTGCAATCGGATTATTATGTGACCACGAAATACAACAAGGATTTCTTCGATCTGCCGATCGTACACCTGACAGAGATCAAACTGATCCTGGCGGAAAGCGGGGCAGAGATCGCTTCGTCCAATGCGGCGGCACTGACCAATGCCATTACCAATTTGAACCAATTGCTGACCCGTGCCTACGGAGGTACTACGCGTAACCTGGCCACCAACGCCACGGCAGCGCTCGTGATTTCCACGGCTCGCCGCGAACGCGAACTGGAACTGGTGGCCGAGGGCAGCCGTTACCATGAGATCAAACGCATCGGCGCACGCAACGGAACAAATGTTGACCGCAGAGGATCGGCATGGAATTGCAATGGATTTATTCTTCAGTTTCCCAAAGGAGAACAGGATGCCTTTGCTCCTTTCATCATGAACCCTGAAGGCGGTTGTTTCTAACACTATTTAAACTAAATCTGTATGAAAAAGAATTCACGGATATTACTCATACTGCTGGCAGCGATCGTAACGCTGAACGCCTGCCGCCCTGATAAATTTGAAGATACCGGTGCCGTGCGCAACGTGAAAACTTCCTTCGGTGGTACCTGGAAACTCAGCAAAGTGACGCAGAAAGATGAAGATGCGGCGCAGAAGGGGTTTCCTTACAGCACACTTGATCTGACTACGTTGTTTCCTTACACGGATTACTCGATCACACTCAACGTGACCAATAGCGGTCAAACGACCACCTTTACTACCACAGCCGGTAACTCACCTGCCGTGATTGGCGTAGCGAATGGCGATTGGAGTGCAGGCCCCACACAATACCCGACTTATCTTGCATTCAAGCAAGGTGCCGCTACGGATACATTGACGCTGGGTAGTTATCCTGCCGGTGGCCGCAACGTATTGCAGTTGAAAAAAGAAAGAAGGGATGCGTCTACGGGTAAACTGCTCGTGTCGTACACCTATGAATTCACCAAACAATAAAACGAACGCTGTATGAATAAATTAATTATCCTGCTTGCATTCAGCTGTTTGACCATCGGCGCATTGCACGCACAGAATCCGACGTTCAGTCCTTCTACTTTTACCGCAGAAGACCAGGTAACGCTTACCGTGGATGTAAGCAGTACACCAATGGCAGGTGAAGCCGAAGCTTATATCTGGATATTTTCCAACACCTCCATCGATCGCAGCAACGCAGCATTGAGCGCACAGTATCCTGCTGCCGACGGATCGACCAATACCAACTGGACCAACTCTCCGCCTGCAGCAAAAATGACGGCTGCCGGCACCAACAAATGGTCTTTTACTTTCATTGGCACGCAGATCTTTGGTCAAAGCCCCGCACAGTTGAAAGATTTTGGGTTCCTGGTAAAAACAAAAACAGGTACCAAACAAACATCGGATTACAAACCTAACTTCTTCGATCCGCTGGTATTCACGCCCACCATGTTGCGTGTGTTCCCGGCCAAGGTGAGCACAACAGATATTGTTACGATCAATTTCGACCGCTCATTGGGTGGCACTGTCAACGAGCAACGCATGACGCCTGTATCGGCCACGGTTACTGCTTACGATGAAACGAATACACAGATCGGAACGGCCGTTACGTTGCAGGTGCGTGTATTTGCTACCAATACATGGGCTGCCACGTTTATTCCTACACGCCACTTTACTCCGGGAGCAGGACATCAGTTGACTAAATTCCGTTATAAGTTCAACGGAACGGTACTCGATGTTTCCGGCAATACGGTGAATGTGAGTTCTGCCGAACAGGAAGTAACGTTTACAAGAATGAATTAAACTTATCCGTCATAATCTAAATACGATTGCAATGAAAAAGATCCTGTTTCTGGCGGCTGTTGTAACACTGGTGATAGCCAGTTGCAAAAAAGCCGACTTTAATGATAACACGGTGACGGGGGAAGGACTCGTTGATTTTGCGCTGCAGGCACCCGTGTCTGGAACGCAGGCCCGCCTCAATGCAGCCACTCCTTCTGTTGTCCTCAATTTCAGTTGGAATGCTGCCAAACCCGGCACCACCACTGCTCCGAAATACAAAGTGGTAATGTCGCAGCGCGCTACGATTGATTTTACCAATCCGCTGGTGCAGTTCGACGCAGGTAATGGCGGCACAGCCACCTCGCTTGCACTCACGTATCAGCAACTCGATGCTGCGCTGAAAGCAAAAGGAATTGCCGACGGTGCCATTGTTGAACTGGCCTGGGCAGTGATCGCCGACAACGGCAACAAACAACTGCTGTCGCAGAATACTTTCTTCATCACGGTTACCCGTTTCAAAGATGGTGCAACGCCTTTCTTTCTGCTGGGACCTGTTTCTGCTGCATCTAACGTAGATATCAGCCCCGCATCTACCAGTGATAATATCAAATTCAACTGGACGCGTTCCAAGCCTGCAACCGGCGGCCCCGCGGTTACTTACCGCATTCTTTTTGCGGAGCGCAAAACAGATGCAGAAGGCAACGAGATAGCAGTAGATTGGAATACGCAAACACTTTTCCGCCTCACTGCCGACAATGGTGGGCTGGATAGCATCGGCACTTATACGCATAAGCGTTTCAATGATTCACTGGCGGCACACGGCTTCGGCGATCCCGGAACGGATGCCAAACTGAAATGGACCGTAGAGGCCTCTTCAGGCACCTGGAAACAACTGTCAGACTACCAGAATACCTTGTTCATCAGCCGCCTGATTAAGTATGTATACCCGCAGGCGCTGAATGTGGCGGGTAACCACCAGGGATGGTCGCCGGAAACGGCTCCGCAACTGGTAGCGTTGACACCCGTAGGCGGACCTTACAGCGAATACACCGGCTTTATCGATTTTGCCAACAGCCCGGCCGAATTCAAAATCGTGAAAGGCGACAACTGGGGCGCAGGTGACTACGGCGGTTCTACCGGCGTATTGACTAACGGCGGCAGTAACCTGAGCGTGCCGACCACCGGCGTTTACCTGGTAAAAGCCAATACCACGGCCATGACCTGGAGTGCCGATAAGATCAATTCATTTGGTTTGATCGGTGATGCCACGGGCAGTTGGAGTACAGATCAGGACATGACCTACAACGGCACAACTAAGAAGTACAGTATCACACTCAACCTTTCTCCCGGAAATATCAAGTTCCGCGCAAATGACGCCTGGGATATCAATCTCGGCGGAGGCGCTACAGCGGGCTCTCTGGCCTTCGGTGGCAGCGATATCCCGGTTGGAACTGCCGGTAACTATACCATTACACTCGACGTTTCAAAAGCAGGTAACTGGCGCTACTCAGTGACCAGGAACTGATTTTTGGCGAGATAGATAGACAAACAACAGCAGCCGCGCTTTTTTGAAGCCGGCTGCTTTTTTTTTATCACCTTCGCAGAAAATAAGACGCACATGACGGAAGAATTGAAAAAAGGAAAAGTAGTTTCCGTGAATGCAGCCAAGGGACTGCTGACCATTGAATATGTTTCCAACGGGAAGAAAACGGTGGTAGGAAGAACAGGGGATACGTTGCATTCAAAGCTTCAGACCTTTCGTCCGGGTGATGAAGTGAGCTTCCGTACGCGTCTTACCGACAGAGGTGATAAGCTGGCCGCCTATGATCTCAAATTTCTATACAATAACGCGCTGCACCTGATGATACAGAAGGCACGTATCGAAAACCGTTTCTCCGGTTATCTCAAGGAAGTGGAGGGGAAATTTTTTGTCAAGGAAATAAGCAATTACCTCTTTTTTCCGCTGCATTTATCGCGTTGGGAAAAAGTGCCTTCCTTAAAAGTAGTAAACGAAGCCGTTGCCTTTAAGTTGATCAATCTCGATAATCCCGCACGTCTTTCCGCGGAACTTTTTTCGCATGCCTATATAGCTTCCTATTACGAAGCCCAGAAGTTGGTTGTTTCGGGTCAGGCGGTGGAGGCAGTAGTGGAACGCATCACGCCACATGCCGTATATGTACAATTGTTTGACGGCAACATCACCGCGAAACTGGGAGGTGATGAGTTAAGCGAACTTCAGCCCGGCGATAAAGTACAGGTGAAAATCAGTTATCTGTCCCCGGATAAAATATCGGTTGAAAAAATCAACGAAGTAAAAAAGGATTAATCAAAACTCTGGTTGCTGGCGGCTGCCTGTTTCAGCAGACGGTCGAACTGTTCGGGCGACAGGTCGTTGTAGAAGAAATAAACGGGATCGATCTTGTTGCCGTTTTTATGCACTTCATAATGGCAGTGAGGTCCGGTACTTTTACCTGTGCTGCCTACCCAGCCGATCACTTCACCCCGCTTCACCTGCTGGCCCACGCGCGCTTTTACCCTTACCATGTGGCCATATAAGGTTTCATAACCATAACCATGGTTGATGATCACGTGGTTGCCATAACCGTTGCCGGCATTACCGGCGAGCGATACGGTGCCGTTGGCAGTAGCGTAAATAGGAGTGCCCTGCGGTGCAGCAAAATCGAGACCCGCGTGCATCTTCGGTGTTTTATATACGGGATCGATACGGTAACCAAAACCGGAGGCAATACGGGAAAGATCCTGGTTACTCACGGGTTGAATGGCCGGCGTATGCGCGAGGAGTTGTTCTTTGTTACGGATCAACTCATCAATTTCTTTATAAGAACCCTGCTGCGCCTTGATGCGGCTGCGGAGATTGAGGATGGTCTGATTGATGGATGCGTAAAGCTGGTTGTTGTTCATGCTGGTAACGGTGCGCATTTCCTGTTCCATTTCCAGTTCCTTGGCGCGGGCACTGTCGGGGATAGGGTTGGCTTCGAAGATGGCGCGGTAAACGTTGTTATCTCTTTTCTCCAGCTCTTTCAATTGTTTCTCCAATTCCTGCAACTGATCGTCCAGGTCGCGGTAGTTGTCGCGCAGGCCGGCATTCTGCATACGCAGCAGTTTTTCATTGGGAGAACCTACAAATTGAAAGGCGAAATAAGAGATGAGGGCGGCGGTAACCAGGGCGGCAGCAATGAATCCGAATATGCGCAGGAGCTTGACCCGCAACGGTGACTCCAGTTTTTCGTAGCGAAGGGTATTGGTATTGTAATAATATTTGATCTTCTTCATGACTAATCAGTAGCCTTTCGCAGGAGGCCAACCGTTCCGGAACCGCCGGACGCAGGATTACACGGCGAAACAATTACCTTTGCCCACTCCGTGAGCGGCCGGAGAAGCAAACAAATATAGGCCGTTCGTGAGCAAAAATCAACCCAAATTATTTGGCAAATTTATGATGACCAGCACCGCCATACGACAGACATTCCTGGATTTTTTCCGAAGCAAAGGCCATGAGATTGTGCCTTCTGCCCCCATTGTTGTGAAAAATGACCCGACGCTCATGTTCACCAATGCAGGCATGAACCAGTTCAAAGATTATTTCCTCGGCAACCGCAAACCTGCCAGTGCCCGGGTGGCGGATACACAGAAATGTCTCCGTGTCAGCGGCAAACATAACGACCTGGAAGAAGTAGGTGTGGATACCTATCACCATACCATGTTCGAAATGCTCGGCAACTGGAGCTTTGGCAATCCAAACGCACCGGAAGAAGGCTATTTTAAAAAGGAAGCCATCGCCTGGAGCTGGGAACTGCTTACCGAAGTATATAAACTCGATAAGGAACGCCTTTATGTAACCATCTTTGAAGGCGATAGCGAACAGGGACTGGAACGCGACAATGAGTCCTTTAACGAATGGAAAAAATACATTGCGGAAGAACGCATTTTACTGGGAAATAAAAAAGACAATTTCTGGGAAATGGGTGATACAGGCCCCTGCGGTCCCTGTACCGAAATACATGTCGACTGCCGCACGGATGCCGAGCGCGCAGCCACTCCCGGTAAAGACCTCGTGAATGCCGACCATCCGCAGGTGATTGAGATATGGAACAACGTATTCATTCAATTCAACCGCTTAAAAGATAAAAGCCTCGAGCTGTTGCCTGCCCGTCACGTAGATACAGGCATGGGCTTCGAGCGGCTCGTGCGTGTGTTGCAAGGCAAAACTTCCAACTACGATACAGACGTATTTACCGGCACCATTGCCGAAGTAGAAAAGATCACCGGTCGCAAATATGATTTCAGCGACAGTCATGAAGCCGTTGCCTTCCGTGTACTGGCCGACCATATCCGTGCCATCAGCTTTACCATTGCCGACGGGCAATTGCCCTCGAATACGGCGGCAGGTTATGTAATCCGCCGCATTCTGCGCCGTGCGGTACGTTATTATTATTCTTATCTCGATCATAAAGCGCCGTTGCTGTTTCACCTGGTGCCTGTTATCGCTGCGCAATTTGCCGGCGTATTCACAGAGCTCGATCAGCAAAAAGAATTTGTAGCACGCGTGATCCGCGAAGAAGAAGAAGCCTTCCTCCGCACGCTGGAAAAAGGATTGAAAAAAATCGACGACGTGATGGCGGCGAGCAAAACCGGTGTTATCGACGGCGAGAGCGCCTTCGAACTGCTCGACACTTACGGATTCCCGATCGACCTTACCAGATTGATCGCATCTGAAAACAAGCTGACGGTTGACGAACCCGCCTATGAAGCGGCGCTCCAACGCCAGAAAGACCGCTCACGTGCGGCCACCGCCATCGACACCGAAGACTGGGTCGAGATCAATAAAGCAGACAAAACAAGTTTCGTTGGTTATACCGACCTGCAAACCGAAACACAGGTAGTGAAATACCGGAAAGTAAAAGCCAAAGGCAAAGAACAATATCAACTGGTATTGGAAACAACGCCGTTCTATGCAGAAAGTGGCGGCCAGGCCGGCGACACCGGTGTACTGCGCTTTGGAGAACAAACAGTGCCGGTTGTCAACACCAAAAAAGAGAACGATCTCTTCATTCATTTTACCGATGTACTGCCGGAAGACATCACGGCGCCTGTAAAGGCCGAAGTAAATGCAGCAAAGCGTCTGGTTATTACTTATAATCACACGGCCACACACCTGCTGCACGCGGCGCTTCGCCAGGTATTGGGTACGCATGTGGCACAGAAAGGATCATTGGTATCGGCCGATACATTGCGTTTCGACTTCTCGCATTTTTCTAAAATGACAGACGAAGAGATCCGCCAGGTGGAAGACATCGTGAATGAAAAGATCCGTCAGAATATTCCTGTTGTGATCCGTGAAATGCCAAAAGAAGAGGCCATGCAATCAGGCGCCACAGCGTTGTTCGGAGAAAAATATGGCGATACCGTACGCGTGGTAACCATCGATCCTTCTTATTCGGTAGAACTTTGCGGAGGCACACACGTTGCCAGCACCGGCATGATCGGTTTGTTTACCATCGTGGCAGAATCGGCCGTAGCCGCAGGTGTACGCCGTATCGAAGCGTTGACCGGAGCAGAAGCCTTTCAATCACTTCGTGAGAAAGCCACCCAATTCAAACAAATCGGTGAATTGCTGAAGTCACGCGAGCCGCTGAAAAACGTGGAGAAGCTGATGGAAGACAAATCCGTATTGGAAAAAAAGATTGAAAGCTTCGAAGCAAAGCAGGTAACACAATTGCGCCAGGAACTTTTACAAAAAGTGGAAAAGGTTGGCGGTATCGATTTTATAGGAGCGCAGGTAGAAGTAGGCAATGCGGATAATCTGAAAAAATTATCGCTGGAACTGAAACCGCTGCTTGCTGCGGATCACCTGATCGTGCTGGCCGCTGTTATTGGTGGTAAACCATCGGTGTCACTGGCTGTATCTGAAAGCCTGAATGAAACACGCGGTTGGGATGCCGTGAAAATCATTAAAGAAAAAGTAGCCGGCCTCATCAAAGGTGGCGGCGGCGGACAGAAAACGCTGGCGGCAGCGGGAGGTCAGGATGCAGGTCAGTTGCCGCAGGTAATGCAGGCGGTAAAGGCACTGGCAGCCGGTTGATTAAATACTGGAGAATTTTTCCTGTTCTTCTTCCACGCGTATGCGCGCCTGGCGCGACTCACGCATTTTTTGCCGGGCAAAAAATATAGAGGTACCGAAAAGTGCAACAGATATGATGAATATAAATAATTCCATAAGAGTTAGTGCTTAAGTATAATGGTCTGACAAAAGTCTGGAATAAAAATTAATTTTTAGTTCATTCGGCGATGGAAATGCACTAAGGATTTACACTACCTAAATGATCGTAAAAACACATAATCTTTATCTGCGTCGGTTTACTGCCGATGAAGCATTGCTGATCCTCGATCTGAATGCTGACTCAGCCGTTACGCAGTATACCCACGATCCGATCCGCGATATTGTGCATGCGGAAGAAATATTGCACCGTGTAATAATGCCACAGTACGAAAGAGGCCTCGGTCGTTGGGCTGTTTTTCTGGCAGCAACCAATGCCTTTATGGGATGGTGTGGGCTGAAATACCGCCCCGAACTGGACGAGGTCGATCTTGGTTACCGTTATCACAAAACGTTCTGGGGCAAGGGGTATGCAACCGAAGCGGCCAGGGCCAGCCTGGAGTACGGCTTCAACGAGGCTAAGCTGCAGCGCATCGTCGGGAGGGCCGAACATGCCAATATCGGCTCGCTCAAAGTGCTGGAGAAATGCGGCATGCAGTACATCGGAGATGAAACGGTAGACGGATTCGGCGTGCGCACGTACGAAGCACTGGCTGTTAATTTTATTAAAGAACTTTAACATTTCCGAAGTCTTTCGTATTTCGGAAATGTGTTTATATTTGATCTACGAAAAAAAACGTAGATAAATCATGATACAACGAATCAAAACATCCATCAAGCCGCTGCTGGCACTTGGTCTTACTGCTTTCCTGCTGCCTGGCGCAATCAACGCACAATCGGATACCAACCAAAATGAGCGCATCGTTATTATCCGCCCCACCGACAGTAAAGAAAAACTGACGATTGAGGTGGACGGCGACAAAGTCACCGTTAACGGGAAAGACGTAGAGAAGGGTAATACGCCCAAAGGAGTGTCGGTATCCCGCACCCGTGTGAACAACCGCACTTTAACAGGTGGCGCAATGACCATTACAAGCGATGGTGATGATCTGGCCGATGTGATCGTTGCCGGCTATGGCAACAAAGCCATGCTGGGCGTTACCACACAGTCGGATACCAAAGGAGCCAAAATAATTTCCGTGATCAAAGGTGCGGGTGCTGAAAAAGCCGGTATCAAAGTAGGCGACATCGTTACGCGCGTGGACAATGCCAAAATTGAAAAAACAGACGATATCACCAAAGCCATTAAAGACAAAAAAACAGGCGATAAGGTAAGCGTGACTTTTCTGCGCGACGGAAAAGAGCAAAAGGTAACGGCCGAACTTTCCAAGTGGAGAGGCGTGTCTTACAGCTACAACTTTGATGACATGGCCCGCACATTTGACATCGACTTCGACAATATTCCTCAGCCGCCCACGCCGCCGAACACACGCGTACAAGGTTATTCGTTGTTCAACAGTGCACCCAAGATCGGCCTGTCTGTACAGGATACTGATGAAGGAAGAGGTGTGAAAGTACTGTCTGTGGAAGATGAGTCTGTTGCGAAAAAGGCAGGCATCCTCAAGGACGACGTGATCATGGATGTAGACGGCAAAGCGGTACATAATACATCCGATATTACTTCCCTGATCCGCGATTCACGCACAAAGGTTGCTGTTTCACTCGGTGTAGAACGCAACGGCAAACTCCAGACAATTGAACTGCGCATGCCCCGCAAGATCAGGACGGCAGAGCTCTGATCAGGATGAAAAGATATTTCCTCAACACAGCCCCCGCAGTTCTGCGGGGGCTTTATTTTCCGATTTCTGTGCTCAAACAGCTAATTTTGCTGCACTTTTATGATGAGCCATCCCGAATACGAAATCGTGGTAGGACTGGAAGTGCATGCCCAGTTGCTGACTAACAGTAAATTATTTTGCGGTGACAGCATCGCATTTGGAGCGGCTCCAAATACCCATGTAAGTCCGGTTACGCTTGCCCATCCGGGTACATTACCGGTGATGAACCATCGGGCTATTGAGCTGGCCGTACGCATCGGTCTTGCCTGCAACTGCACCATCGAGCAGCACAACTATTTTGCCCGCAAGAATTATTTCTATCCCGATCTTCCAAAAGGTTACCAGATCTCGCAGCATACCACGCCCATCTGCGGCGGCGGGGAAGTGCGGATCAATGTGACTGGGGAAGAAAAAATCATACGCCTCAACAGGATCCATCTCGAAGAAGACGCCGGTAAAAGCATCCATGATGCCAATCCCGATTTTACCGCCGTGGACCTCAACAGGGCCGGAACACCGCTTGTTGAGATCGTAAGCGAGCCGGATATCCGCAGCAGCGACGAGGCTTTTGCTTACCTTACTGTGCTGCGCCAATGGGTGCGTTACCTCGAAGTATGCGACGGCAATATGGAAGAGGGCAGCCTGCGGTGCGATGCCAACATTTCCGTTCGCAAAAAAGGTGAAACACGCCTCGGCACCAAAGTAGAGGTGAAAAACCTGAATTCCATCCGCAACGTAAAAAGAGCCATCGACGCAGAAGCGGTCCGCCTCACAGCGATGCTGGAAAAAGGGGAAACCATCGTTCAGCAAACGCGCGGTTTCGATGTCAACAGCGGCACCACTTACGCTATCCGCGATAAAGAAGATGCGGACGACTACCGCTATTTTGCGGATCCTGATCTTACACCTTTCGTGCTCGAAACAGCCGAGATCGACCGCATCCGGGAAGCACTGCCCGCGCTGCCGGAAGCCCGCATCCTGCATTATACGCAGGCATTGGGATTAACCGGGTACGACGCAGGGGTACTCACGGAAGAAAGAAATTTTGCAGAATATTTTGAATCGGTCATACAGCATACTACGTACTATAAATCAGCAGCCAACTGGATGCTGGGTCCGGTGAAATCCTGGCTCAACGAACCGGGACGTCAGCTCGCAAACTTCCCGCTTGCACCGGCCAAACTGGCTGCACTGCTTGAATGCGTGGAAAAAGGACAACTCAGTTTTTCAGTAGCCTCTTCCCGGTTGTTTGAAAAACTGCTGGTTGAGCCTGAAGCAGAGCCATTGGAATTGGCCCGCTCGTTGAACCTGTTGCAGGACTCCGACGCGTCGTCGCTCGAACCGGTGATTGATGCTGTGCTGGCGAAATTTCCGGATAAGGTTGAGGCTTACCGCAAAGGGAAAAAAGGACTACTCGCTTTGTTTGTTGGGGAAGTAATGAAACAGTCAAGAGGCAAGGCCGACCCCCGGGTAACCAATGAACTGCTGCTGGAAAAGCTTAAATCCTGACGGACTCAGTTAAAGCGTAAAAACATGATGAAACAATTATTGATAGGACTAGGGATCGTTATCACCCTTTTTTCCTGCGGAGCCAAAGACACCGGTACGGCCAAAACATCCGTACACGGACGTATTTCCGGCAGTAAGGCTAAAATGGTATACCTCGAAGAAGTGCCCCTGGGTTCCATGAATCCGCAGGTGGTAGATTCGGCCAGGCTGGACAAAGACGGCAGCTTTACCTTGCATTCGCAGGCTGCCGAAGCAACGCTGCTCAATCTCCGCCTGGATCAGTTTTCCTTCCCTATACTTTCTCTTGTTAATGATACCAGCGAGGTGGATGTAACCGTGCGTATGAACGATCAGCAACCTGATTTTGCCAGTGATTACGATGTAAAAGGTTCGCCGGCCAGCCAGCGGATGAAAGATTATATCGTGAAGGTGACGGGTTACCTGCAGGATATTTACCGCGATGCGGTAACCTTCGACAGCCTGCGCAAACAACCCGGTACCGATAGTTTGCAGGCAGTGGCTACCGGCAGAAAAAAACAAACAGGCATCAAACTCCGCGAGTATGCTTTTGCTACAGTGCAGGAAGCCAACAATCCGGCGCTGTCTGTTTTTGCATTAACCTATTATCTTTCTGCGGCAGGCAACCAGGCTTATGAACTGGAGCCGGTTTCCGACGAAGAACTGGATAAGGCAATTGCCGACCTGGTGAAACGTTATCCCGCTCATAAAGCACTGGCAGCATTGAAAAAATCAATGGACGATGCCAATGCCCAAAAACCGGCATCGCTGGTAGGCCGGCCCGCTCCTGAATTTGCCCTGCCGGATGTGAATGGCAAGCCGGTAAGCCTGAACTCCTTCCGTGGCAAATATGTGCTGGTTGATTTCTGGGCCAGTTGGTGCGGCCCCTGCCGTCGTGAAAACCCGAATGTGGTAAAAGCATTCCAGCAATTCAAAGACAAGAACTTTACGATTCTTGGCGTGTCGCTTGATGAAACAAAAGAAGCCTGGATGAAAGCCATTGTGCAGGATCAGCTCAAATGGACGCAGGTAAGCGATCTCAAACATTGGGAAAGCAGTGTAGTCAGTCTTTACGGTATTCAGGGTATTCCCTATAATGTATTGCTCGATCCGGAAGGCAAGGTCATTGCTGAAAACCTTACCGGCAGCAGCCTCGAGCGCAAGCTTGCGGAAGTGCTGAAATAACATCCTTTACTGATATATCTAAATTGAACGTTCATGTGGCGTAAACTTGGTCAGTTTATACTGAAATTCCGTTTCCCCCTGTTAACCATCCTTTTGTTGTCTACAGCCCTGATGGCTTACTGGGCCAGTAAAGTGGGTATGAGTTATGAATTTACCAGGGCCATTCCTACCAATCACCCGGCTAATGTTACGTACCAGGAGTTCAAAAAGAAATATGGTGAAGATGGCAACCTGCTGGTGATCGGTATTCAAACGGATCAGTTATTCACAGAAAAGATGTTCAACAGCTATGCGGAACTCAACCGCTCGCTGAAAAAAATAAAAGGGGTGGAAGATATCGTCAGCGTTCCCGGTGCGGTGAACCTGGTGAAAGACTCTGCTACGGAGCGGCTCCGCGCCGTGCCGTTATTCCCCGATGCACAACTGAACCAGGCGCAGCTCGACAGTGCGGCCAATGTGTTTTACAGCCTGCCGTTTTACAAAGGACTTTTATACAACGCCGACACGAAAGCCTACCTGATGGGCGTGCGCCTCAACAAAGGGCTGATGAGTACTCCCAAGCGTAATGATGTAACGGCGGCTATTGAAGCAGAAGCACTCGCCTTCGGACAAGCACATCAACTGGATATAAAGCTCAGCGGTCTTCCCTTTATCCGTACGCAGATGTCTACGCGTATCGCCAATGAAATGAAATGGTTTCTTTTTGCTTCGGTCATATTGTCGGCGGTTATCCTGCTGGTATTTTTCCGTTCGATAAGTGCGATGTTATTGTCGCTGGGTGTGGTGATCATTGGTGTGTTGTGGAGTTTGGGCACCATGCATTTGCTGGGTTATAGCATCACGTTGCTTACGGCATTGATTCCACCATTGATCGTGGTGATCGGCATACCCAACTGTATTTATTTCCTGAATAAATACCATACGAGCTGGCAGTACCTGAAAGCGGATGCCAGCATAACAACCGATAAAGAGCGGAAGCAGAAAGCACTTGTGAATATGGTGAGCCGCATGGGCATTGTTACACTGTTTTGTAACCTGGCAGCGGCCATCGGGTTTGCGGTATTTGCTTTAACGAAAAGCGAGATTTTGCAGGAATTTGGTGTGGTATCGGGTATCAATATCATGTTGCTGTTTTTCATTTCCCTGGTATTGATTCCTGCGGCGCTCAGTTTGCTGCCGGCACCCAAGAACCGTCATACACGTTACCTGGATAATGCGCGGCTGAAGCGTTGGCTCGACCGGCTGGAGAGTTGGTCGCTCGGCCATAGAAAACTGATATACGGTGTAACGGCGTTGTTGCTGATTGCTTCTGTTGCCGGTATATTCAGGTTGAAGAGTGTGGGATACATGGTGGATGATATTCCGAAGACCGATAAAATCTACACCGATCTGAAATTTTTCGAAAGTAATTTCAAAGGCATCATGCCATTGGAAATCCTGGTAGATACCAGGAAGAAATTGGGGGTAACAAGAAACCTCAATAACCTGATGAAGATCGATTCGCTGGCAGGTTATCTCGCCGCAAAAAAAGAAATAGCGCGCCCGCTGAACCTGGGTGAAGGATTGAAATTTGCCCGCCAGGCTTTCTTCGATGGAGACAGTGCCAACTACATGATGCCGAACGAATATTTATTGCCGGCCTTATCGCGTTACCTGAGTGCGAAAGGAGGGGAGGACGACGCTGCATCGACAGGTAGCGGCAACAACTTTACACGGCTGGTGGAAAGTTTTATGGACAGCAGCCGTCAGGAGGCCCGTATCAGTGTGAATATGGCAGATGTTGGCAGTACAAGGCTTCCGGAAATACTGGAAGATGTGCGGTTGGAGGCGGAGCGGTTATTCAATGCCGACAGCCTGGCTTACCAGCCTTATGCCGACAGCATCCGCCGCACGCAGCCGGCCGCTAAATGGCCGGAACTGATCGATTCCAGCCGTCTTCAACGTAAAGCGAATATCAAGCTTACCGGCGCCAGTATCACGTTCCTGGAAGGCAGCCGTTTTATCATCAATGGTCTGAAAGAAAGTATTTTTTATGCCTTTATCCTGATCGCGCTTTGCATGCTTTACCTGTTCCGTTCGTTCAGGATACTGGTGTGCTCGCTGATCCCGAACCTGATACCGCTGGTGATCACGGCGGGCGTGATGGGTTGGGCCGGCGTACCGCTGAAGCCCTCTACAGTACTGGTTTTCAGCGTAGCGTTGGGTATTGCTATCGACATTACCATCCGTTTCCTGGTCAACTATAAGCAGGAGTTGCCGCACCAGGACAATGACCGTAAGCGTACGGTGATACAGACGATCCACAGTACCGGCATCAGCATCATCTACACATCGCTGGTGCTGATTGCGGGATTTGTGATCTTTTGTTTCAGTGGATTCGGGGGTACGCAGGCGCTGGGCTGGCTTACCTCCCTGACGCTGGTAACGGCAACTTTTACCAATCTTGTGCTGCTTCCCGCGCTGCTGATCAGCCTTAACCGGGAGAAAAAACAAAAAAAATAAAAAAGCAGGCAGCAAAATGGGACGTAGCCTTGTCCTAACTATATTTTTGCCGAACCATGCTTTTTTGCGCTTAAGGAGTGAATTATTTGTTTTCGATTTTGGAATTTGTTAAGGAGTTTTCTTAGTTTTGACGATTCTTACTTCTTGAGCAAAGAAAGTTAAGGCCACATTTTCTTTATTTTTTTTAAAAACTAATCGCAAATGAGAAAACTGTTACTCACACTAACAGCCATGCTCTTCTTTTCGGGCATGCTGTTAGCGCAAAAAGTCATCACCGGTAAGGTGGTCGACGACAAGGGCAGTCCTGTTCCAAACGCCTCCGTTACGGTAAAAGGCGCAGCCAGTACAGGTACTGTTACCGGAATCGACGGCGGGTACTCTCTCACTGTTCCTGCCACCGCCAAAGAGCTTGAAATTTCAGCTGTTGGCTTTGCTCCCCTTACTGTTACGCTGGATGACAAGAGTTTTTACTCCACTACATTGAGCAGCCGCGCTCAGGACATCGACGAAGTGGTTGTAACTGGTTACACCTCTACGAAGAGATCCAAGTATGCGGGTGCTTCGACTGTTGTAAACAAGGACAAGATCAACTTCATCCCTAACGCATCTTTCGACCAGATCCTGCAGGGTAGAGCTCCTGGTCTGCTGGTAACAGCAGGTTCCGGTCAGCCCGGTGCTGCTGCGCGTGTACAATTGCGTGGTCAGGCTTCTATCTCTGGTGGCAGCGGTCCGCTGTATATCCTGGATGGTATGCCGATCGAAGCTACCGTGTTTCAGTCTCTCAACCCTAACGACTTCGAAGACGTTCAGGTTCTCCGTGACGCCGTAGCTACCGCTCAGTACGGTAACCGTGGTGGTAACGGTGTTATCATCATTACTTCCAAGAAAGGCCGCGCTGGTAAGCCTCAATTGACTTACACTGGTCAGGTGGGTATCACCGAGCCGGGCAAGCAGCAGTTCAGCATGATGAACACTGCTCAGCTCCTCGAGTTCCAGGAAGTATTGGGAAGAATGGGTGTTGCTAACCTCCCAGGCTGGCAGTATTCCAGAAACAACCCTGCTTACGCTGCTTCTACTCCTACTCAGCAAGCTGCTACCGATCGCTACCGCGACAGCTTGCTGGCTATTAATACAGATTGGCGTGACGTGTTCCTGCGCAATGGTAAGTTCACCAGCCATGACGTTAACCTGACTGGCGGTAGTGCTACAAGCAACTACTTCCTCGGTCTGGGTTATTATGACGAAGATGGTATCGGTCTGCGTTCTGACCTGAAGCGTTATACGCTGCGTGCGAACATGAACATCAAAACTGATAAACTGACTGCTCAGTTCAACAACTCCATAGGTTACACTCGTCGTAACTTCATCGAGTCTGAAGCTTCAGTTACCCTGGCTAACCCGTTTGCTGCTGCTTACCTGGGTCTGCCTTACCAGAAACTTTTCAATGATAACGGTAGCGTATCTGTTGGTTCAGGCCGCGTAGGTCCTAACGCTTACGACCGTATCTACACTACTACTTCTTTCAACGACCAGATCAAAGCAAACACTGCCTACTCTCTGGAGTATGCACTGACCAAGAATGTTTACGTTGGTGGTTTCGGTGGTATTGACTACCGTGTAACTGTCGCCGAGCGTTCTATTTTCCCCAACACCTGGGCTGCTAACAGCTCCGGCTTCCCTACTGGTCCTGACGTTGGTCAAACTACAGGTCGTGGTTCTTATAACAACGGTCTGACTAACTTCTTCCAACTCGTTACACGTGCTTATGCCGGTTACAGAAACCGTTTCAACAAGCACGATCTGGATGTAAAAGTTCTTGCTGAGTACACTCGTGAGAAACAAAAAGCATTCAGCTACACTGGTTATGGCATCAACCCCAAACTGCTGGAAACGCCTGCTGGTATCACCGCTGGTAGCGTTGACAACAAGCTGATTCCTGGTGTTGCTGGTTCTAAAACAGGCCGTACCCTTTCTGGTATCCTCGGTACGATCAACTACACTTACGACGAAAAATATACCCTGAACGCCTCTATCCGTCGTGACGCCTCTTCTCAGTTGTCCGAAGATCAGCGCTGGGTTAACTTCTACGGTGCAGGTGTTGCCTGGAATATCCTGAAAGAAGACTTCACTACAAACTGGAACAAAGTAAGCGACCTGCGTCTCCGCTTCTCTTACGGTTCTAACGCAAACGCTGACGGATTCTACTTCGGTAACTTCGGTTATCTGCCACTGTTCGGTGCCGGTTCTTATGCGGGTAGCAACCCCACCCTGGCTCCATCTAACGCTGGTAACCTGAATGTAACCTGGGAAAAGCTGATCACTGCCAACCTCGGTCTTGACTACGGCTTCTTCCGCAACCGTCTTTATGGTACTTTGGATGTTTACCACCGCAAAACAGTGGATAACATCATCCCTCAGACAATCTCTGCAACTGGTGGTTTCGGCGACGGAGCAAGCATTCCAGTTAACGCCGGTGTTGTTGTAAACAAAGGTGTGGAATTGGCTATCAATGCTGATATCATCAAAACTAACGACCTGTTGTTCACTGTAGGTGGTAACATCGCTTACAACAAGAACGAAGTAACTGATCTCGGTCAGGTAGCTCAGTTCGAACAAGGTACAGAGCTCGTTAAAGTAGGTCTGCCACTGGGTTCTCATTACATGGTTAGATGGGGTGGTGTTGACGCCGCTACCGGTCGTCCTCTCTACTACACTAAAGATGGTGTGCTGACTAACGTTTACAGCGCTTCTAACAGCGTATCTGACTTCGGTACTTACAATGCTCCATGGATCGGTGGTTTCAACGCTGGTGTTCAATACAAAGGTATCAGCCTGAACGCGTTCTTCACCTTCCAGCAAGGCTTCAGCCGTTTCAACAACCAGGATTACTTCCAGTTGAACCACGCTTTCGCTCTTCAGGGTTACAACCTGAGAACTGAAATGGAAACTATGTGGAAAAATCCAGGTGATGTTACGGATATCCAGAGCCCACTGTACGCTCGTGAGTTCGTATCTAAAGACATCCAGGATGCATCTTACCTGCGTTTCAGAAACCTGAACCTGGCATATCAATTGCCTTCTTCTATTATCGGCAAGCTGAAGTATTTCGCTGGTATCCGCATCTACGCTCAAGCTCAGAACCTGTATACGTGGACCAAGTGGACTGGTTTCGATCCTGAAGACAGCAACAACATCGCTCAGTACGAATATCCTCTTCCAAGAACTTACACCATTGGCCTCCAGGTCAACTTTAAATAAGTGTTGAAAAGGATAAGATTATTCGACTTTTAAAACTGAATTAAAATGATTATCAAGCAAGCAAAATACATACTGGGTGTTGCCGCCGTTTGCGGATTCCTGTCCTGCACAAAGGACCTGGATCTGAGACCTACGGATGCGATCGACGCCAGTAAAGCTTTCACGTCTGTTAAAGACCTTACCGATGGTCTCTATGGCGTGTATTCCTCTGTCAGCAATGCTAACCGCATCAGAATCGGTTCTATCCTGGCGGACGAAACGAAACTGTCCGACGAAAACCGTGGTCAGGATCAAACAACTTTCAGATGGCAGTATACTTCCAACAACGCTCCTGCGGGCCTTGGACAGTATTATCAGACCATCGACCGTATTCACCGTATTCTGGCTGCGGCTCCCGGTATTCCGGCTGCCAACGCTACTGAAGAAGCCGATAAAACACGTATCAATGCAGAACTGCTCGGCCTTCGTGGTGTCGCTTACTACGAATTGCTGATCCTGTTCTCTCCTCAGGGCTATGCACCTGACGCACTGGCTGTACCGCTGGTATTATCTTCCGACCTGCTGCAAAAGCCCGCCCGCGCCAAAGTGAGCGAGATTGTTGCACAGATCGAGACTGACCTGGCTGCAGCACGTGCTTCCTCTGCTATTCCCGATGCTCCTACAGATCCGCTGCGTCTCAGCAAGAGCGCAATCGCCGCTTACCAGGCTCGCGTAGCCCTCTACAAGAGAGCATGGCCCGCTGCGATCACTTTCGCTTCCGATGCCATCAGCCTGTCCGGCAGAACTCTGAACAAAGCCACACTGGCCGGTTTCTTCAGCGATGCCAACGAGTCTGAAACCATCTTCAAGTACAGAAACAACGCCGGACCTTCACTGATCTGGCGCGATACCAACGGAGACGTATTCTTTGAACCAGCCGACAAACTGAAACAACAGTTTGACCGTGTGAACGACGTGCGTTTTGCTATCTTCTTCGGTGCCGGCGGTAATGATACTTCTATCGTAATCAAGTATCCCGGTTCTTCAAGAGGTCCTCAGATTAATGACCTGAAACTGGTTCGCCTGGCTGAAATGTACCTGCTGCGTGCTGAAGCTTATGCAGAGAACAACCAGTTGACTCAGGCTGCTGCTGATGTTAACGCCCTGCTCGCTCAGCGTGTTAATGGACACGTTGACCTGACTTACGGTACCAAAGACCTGGCTGTGGCTGGTGTTGTAAACGAACGCTACAAGGAGCTCTGCTTCGAAGGCTTCCGTTTCTTCGACCTGAAAAGGAAAGGCCTGGCTATCACTCGTAACCTGAGCGACTCACGCAATGCTAACTGGCAGACAATGCCGGCTAACGATACACGTTTCGCACTGCCGATTCCTCAGACCGAGATTTTCGCCAATCCTAACATGGTGCAAAACACGGGCTATTAATCTAGCACAACCCTATTCCTAGCATCGTAAAGAAAAAATTATGAAAAAAAATACGTCTTTCAGACTTCTGGTTGCCGCCCTCGGTGTGGCAACAATGATGGTGAGCTGTAAGAAGCAAGAAACAACCATCCCACCTGCACAGGTGCATTTTACAGGCGCTGCTTCGCAGTCCTATGCAGTTCGTGCAGCGGGTGTTGCTCCTTACAAAGTCCAGGTTGGTACTACCGACGTGGTTAACACCGATCGCACCGTTGGTATCAAAGTGACCTCTCGCACCGCAGTAGCTGGTACGCAGTACACATTGTCTGCCAATACTGTTACTATTCCTGCCGGTCAGGCTCTTGGTGAGTTCTCTATCCAGGGCATTTTTGCAGGTTATCCTGCAGGTCGTTTGGATACGCTGGTGATTACACTCACTGAGCCTTCCATCGCTCCTGCCAAATTCATGGATACCATTCGCCTGGCTATCGGTGATATTTGTGTGGAAGGTGTTGGTTTCACCCTGTCTTCCGTTATCGGCAACTATGCCAGAACCACTGAGACTTATGGCACCAGCCCTTATGGTCCATACAACACCAGCATCAGTTCTGCTACTTCTACAGGCGCCACAACTGCCCGTATCGTAGTAAACAACATCTGGGATTCCGGTTGGGGCCCAATCAGCTTCGATCTGAACTGGGGCGTAACTCCGCTCACTGCTACTGTGGTAACACAGAGCGTGATCACCGGATCTAATGCCGGTGACCTGAACTCGGCTTACGCCGGTCAAACCATGCAGGTTCGCCCATTCTCCGGCAGCCCGGGCACATTCTCTACTTGTAACAACACGTTTACATTGAGAATGCAACTGGGTGTAACCAACGTGGGTTACTTCGGTTCACTCTACACTGTTAACATGGCCCGCTAATAACGGCACCATTTCACAGATAATCTTAAGGGGATGCATCGAAAGATGCGTCCCCTTAGTATTTTTGGGGTCGCATGTTTCTTCCGTGCGGATTTTCAACGTGGCAGATAAGGTACATAAAACAAAAGGCATCGTATTACGCGCAACGCGCTACGGCGAAACCAGCCTGGTCATTTCTATTCTTACCGAGCTGTTTGGTGTACAATCCTACCTGGTCAACGGCGTGCGGCAAGCCTCCGCCAAAGGCAGCAACAAAGCCAGTTATTTTCAGCCCGGCGCCATTCTCGAACTGGTGGTGTACCACAACGAACTCAAACAACTTCAACGCATCAAAGAATACAGGTGGTCGCATATCTACCAACAGATCTTTACCGATGTGCCCACGCATTCCATTGTATTGTTCATGGTTGAATTGCTCACTAAATGCCTGAAGCAACCTGAGGAGAATGCCGACCTTTTTAATTTTGCCGAAGATGCATTACTGCACCTCGATTCGTGCAACGAACAGGCTAAAGCCAATTACCCGCTTTTCTTTGCCCTGCATTTACCCGTCTTCTTCGGCATCCCTCCACGTAATGCCACGCCGGGTCTGTTGGAGTCTGCCAGTATCTATTTTGATTTAAGAGAAGGTTCCTTTGCACTGGAAATGCCTTCGCATACTTTTTTCCTGGAAGGCGAGGATGCACGCGCCGTTGCCGAACTGCTCAATGCACGACACCCCGACGAGTTATCAGATATACAATTGCGGCCTTCAGTAAGACATCGCCTGCTGCTGGCGATGGCAGATTATTATCCTTTGCATATTCAGGATTTTGGCATTTTGCGTACGCTGCCCGTGCTTCGCGAGATCATGCGCTGATCATTTTTTTACTTTGCGTACACGCAGGAAGGTAACGATGTAATCAATCTGCTCGGGACTCATCTTTTTAGCCACCGCATGATTACGCGGATCGATGCCAATGAGCGCTGTAGTATGGTAATTGTCGATCTGGATGCCGGTGAAATTGGGAATGCTGTCTTTCCCCTTTGTAAAAATTCCGTGACAGTTGGAGCAATGTATGCGGTACAATACTTTTCCTTTTTCCGCACGCTCAATCAATGCCGCACGTGTCTGCTGCCCCACATGATCGGGAATGTCGTATTCCACCGCCTTCTGCGCCGTGCAGTAGCAAAGCGTGAGGGCGGTGAGGAAAAATGATATGGTGAGCAGCTTTTTCAAACGGGTAATAAGTTGTAGGTTTTAGGTTTTTTGCGTCTTTGCTCCTTGTGTCTCTTTGCGCGAAAAAGACGTCCCGGTTCCACGCAAAGACGCCCCTTCGAGAGCGCGAATCCCTGTCCATTGACGATTCACGATTCACGTTTCGCATCAATACTCTCCGCCAATCTTCCGCCCATTGTACCTTCTCACTTTTGAGGCAGGCAATTTCTCCGGTGCTTTGTCAACTACAACCGCTTCATTTAACGATCCCAGAAACGACAGCAGTTCTTTCTTTTCCATAGCCGTTAATTTCAACGGCGCTTTGTCCAGCGTTTGATTCGGTACATCCAGCCCGCGGCCGGCACCACCTCCATCTTCATAAAACTGTATTACCTCCTCCAGCGTGCGGAATATACCATTGTGCATATAAGGCGCCGTATGCTGAATGTTCCGCAACGATCCGGTACGGAAGGCATGAAGCGTTTCGGGAGCAGGACAGGCCAGGTATCTTCCGGAATCCTTACTTAATTGACGAAAAGCTGTGTCTGCCGGTACACCCAATACTTCAAATTCTGATGCAAGATAAGGCGGTTTTAAGCCGTTAAAGTGCGGAACAAAATGACAGGTGCCGCATTTTGCTTTACTCATAAAAATAGTAAAGCCAGCTTTCACTTCAGCATCGATGGGTTTGCCTTTGTTGAACGCATCGTCTAACGGCGCATAATATTGGCTGAAGCCCGCATAGTAATAGGTAATGGCCGAAATAATATGATCGATGTTCACTTTCTTTTCCTCCGGCGTATAACGCAATAACCGTTTAAATACCGTTTCATATTCCTTGCAACTCATCACTCTTTCTACCAGCGAATCGGCAATACCATTCATTTCATCCGGATGACCCATTACTGCTTTGCCCTGCAGTTGCAGCGACATGTGACTGCCATCTGCCATTAAGAGATGATTATATACGCTGTTGATCAGCGTCGGCGCGTTGCGAGCCATACTGCCCTGGTGATTGAATAGAAAAGGCGTAGCCCGCGTGGTGTCGGCGAAGTACATATCCGGACGATGACAGGAAGCACAACTGCGCGACAGATTACCGGACAGGATCGGATCGTAAAAAAGCAACCTTCCCGCTTCTTTAATAGCGGATAAAACTTCCGGATCCTCTACAAAAGCATATACGCCCTTGATCTGATGACTCGTGAATAGTGCCTTGTCGAATATCGAATGTACCGTATCGCTTAAGGCATAGTCATAATAATGCCTCGAAGAAACGCCGTAAGCCCGGATCATTTCCTGGTTGAAGCCAAACAACGGATTTACGTAATCCCGGATGAAGGTGAAATGATCAAACCGGCTGTACGCATCCGGTTGCCTGTTTACAAAACGGATCATTTCATCATACCGTTGATGATAGGGCACGCTTAGGGAACGATCGGGAAAAGCCTGGTCAAATGTTTTATACATATCTCCGGTGGCCTGCAACATAAAACGCAGTTCAGGAATCACACGACTGGTATCTGGTGTTTCAAAGGCCGTTGTGTAGATGGCTGCAAGGTTCAGCAGGTAAAGACGATTGGCCAGGAAGAAATGATCGGGCTTGTTCAACGCCAGCGCCAGTGAATCGGACCGGTAGGCCGCCACGCCCGCCAGAGAGTTTTCTATTAAACGGATCAATGTGTCGGACGAAAATTTTTCTTCTTCACCGTTCAGGTATATTTCTGCCAGTGATAGTCCCGCACCGGTAAGGCGGTAAGGCGGCTCGTATTTTTCAAATACTTCATTTTCCCATTCAACCGGCAGCGGGCCGTTGAGTTTTTTATAGGTTTCTGGTAAAAGATAACGTGTCCAGAAATCCGAGGCTTTCAGGCTTAAACGGCACTCATGAATTTTATTGATCAGTTGATTGCGGCCTGCAGCGGTATTGACATCGGTACGGCGGATCAGTTGCAGCAGTGATTGCTCCGCTCTTTCCAGCGCATCAATGTGTTTGTTATAGTTGTCTGTATAGGCCTTGCCATTATTGGCCGGGTGGCGGAAGGCCAAAGCGGTCACAATGACCACAAGAATAAGTATGGTAGCCGTCAATTTCATGTGCATGCCGGACTAGCGTAGTGGCTTCGCCCGGCTCAGGTTTTCGTCGAGGCTGATGATGCCCGGTTTCTTACCCTTTTCAAAGCTACCCAAAATAGCGTCTGCCTGCAAGGCTTTTGCGCCGTTTAATGTGGCCCAGCCAAGGATATTTTCCAAAGGCAGTTCGGGAAAATGCCGGCGGATGTGCCTGATCTCTTCGAGTATGCTTAATTGATGGTTGGAGGCAAGACTGTCGGTACCGATCACCAGCGATACCCCGCTTTGAGCCAGCATCGGAATATCGGGCAGTGTTTGTGAGATATAAAGATTAGCACCGGGGCAGAGGCAAAAATAAACAGGCGCGGCACGGCCTTCAATGGAGGCCAGGTCTTCCAGGCTGGTACATACATTGTGCACGAGCAGCAAAGGTTGCGTTGGCGCAAAACGATCGATATAGGTGGGAAGGCTGTTTTTTCCGGACGCCTCAAAGAAGTTAGTATTCAGGCCCATCTTTTCATAAAAACCAACCAACTCTCCGGACTTGCTCACAAACCATTCATTTTCGCCCGCGCATTCCTGGTTGTGAATGGATTGAATACTGTAAGGGGCAAAATCACGGATCAGCGACCAGAGTTCAGGTGTAACCGAATAGGGTGCATGCGGAACAATGGAGAGTTGTTTTTCCGGGAAAAAAGAAAGAAACTGCCCGTATACCTGCCTGGCTGCATCGAAGCGGGCAGCCGCTCCTGCGGGATTGAAACCAATGGCTTCCACGAACTGATGATAATAAATCCGGCTTTGCTGTTTTTGTTTCAGCGTATTGGCCGTGTTGCAGATATCGCCCACCGCCACAATTCCGGCGTCGTACATCGACCGGTCGGCCCGGGCAATTGCCTCTTCGATTACTTCGGGAGGATGGCTACGCAGGTTCACTACCTGGTAGAGAAAATCGGGCAGGCCGGTATGTGGTTGAATGGCGTTCTTCAGATGGCTGAGTTCCAGGTGGCAATGCGCATTGACAAAACCGGGGCAAATAAGCCCGGCAATCTGTTGCACGTCATCGCCTGCGTCGGTCGTGGGAACGATATCCTCGATGGTGCCGTCAGCGTTGGCTATCAGCACCTGTTGTGTGGAAATACGGTAGCCGTCGAACAACTGATCTGGCAGGAACTTTCTAAAACCCATGCATGCAAAATAGTTAACTTTGCCGCCCGTAAGCCACGTTTTGGAGAAAAACGGGTAGGCAGGCAAAAAATACCAACAGTCATGTTAGATAAATTGGAGGCCATCAAAGCAAGGTTTGATCAGCTCGGTGTAGCGCTGACCAACCCGGAGATTGTGGCGAACAATAGAAAATACGCCGAGACCAGCAAAGAATACCGCGGCCTGGAAAAGATCGTCACCGCTTACGATAACTACCGCAAACTGCTGGACGATATCAGCTTTTACCGCGAAGCACTCGATGGTGATGATGCAGAAATGCGGGAGCTGGCCAAGGAGGAAATGCCGGCGCTTGAAGAAAAGAAGACCATCGAAGAAGAAGCGATCCGCCAACTGCTGATCCCCAAGGATCCGCAGGACGAAAAAAATGCAATCGTCGAGATCCGTGCCGGCACCGGCGGAGACGAAGCCAGCTTGTTTGCCGGCGACCTTTTACGGATGTACATCCGCTATTGCGAACGCAGAGGTTACAAGACGGCCGTGCTGAGTGAAAGTGAAGGCACCGCGGGCGGATTCAAGGAAGTGCAACTGGAAGTAACCGGCGACGATGTATACGGCACCCTGAAATTTGAAAGCGGCGTACACCGCGTGCAACGCGTACCGGCTACCGAAACACAGGGCCGCGTACATACCTCTGCCGCCACCGTGGCAGTAATGCCCGAAGCAGAAGAAGTTGACTTCGAACTCAACCCCGCCGATGTGAAAATGGAAACAGCCCGAAGCGGCGGTGCGGGCGGACAAAACGTAAACAAGGTAGAGACCAAGGTAATGCTGACGCACATACCTACCGGCACCGTGGTTGTTTGCCAGACCGAACGTTCACAGCTCGGCAACCGCGAAAAAGCGATGCAGATGCTGCGTACCAAATTATACGAAGAGCAGGTGCGCAAGCAGGAAGACGAGATTGCCCGCCACCGTAAAAGCCTCGTAAGTACGGGCGACCGCAGTGCCAAGATCCGCACCTACAACTATCCCCAGGGACGGGTGACCGACCATCGCATCAACTTCACCTCTTATAACCTGGATGCCGTAATGAACGGCGATATCCAGGACTTCATTGCTGCGCTTCAGTTTGCCGAAAACTCGGAAAAACTGACGAAGCAGGGAGAATGATGAGCGATTTGCAACCGTCCTGTTTTTTGGTTACATTTATAACAGCCCTCTCTACCATCCGCCGAAGGCGGACAGGTACCACTTTATTCATTCTACAAAAAGATCACTATGCTTGATCAAATTGCGCAATTAGTAAAACAGTATGGCGAAGGGGCCGTTGTGGCCAATACTGATGTTCCCGATGACCAGAATAACGCTGTAATGGCTGAAGCAACCAAAACTGTCACCAGTGGCCTGCAAAATGTCATGGCAGGTGGCGGATTGCAGAACATCCTTGATATGTTTAAAGGAAACAGCCAGGATGGACAAGGTGGTGGCGGTGGCATTGCCGGTTTGCTGAAAAATCCCATGGTCACGATGATGATCGGGCATTTTATCAGCAAGCTGACCACAAAATTCAACATGAGTCCCGCACAGGCCAGCAATGTGGCCAATCAGCTTATTCCAAATGTGGTGAACGACCTGGTTACAAAGACAGCAAGTACGGAAAGTGCTGACTCGGCTTTTAATATTGATGACCTTGTTAGTTCATTGACAGGCGGTAAGAACTTCAATCTGCAGGGAATGCTGGAGCAGTTTACCGGTGGTGGTAATAGCAGCAGTGGCGGTCAGGGTGGTGGATTTGACCTGCAGGATATAATCAGCCAGGTAACACAAGGCGCACAGGAAAAGAAAAGCGGAAAAGCGGGTGAGAGCGGCGGCGGAGGTATTGCCGATATGATCCAAGGCTTTTTTGGTAAATAAAAAGATGGCTATTAAGAGGATACGATTAGATAGCTAAATGCCTTCACAGATTTTTAACGAAGCGGGTGTAAACCATTTTAAAATTGGCCCGTTTTATGTATTAATAGAAAGCGAAGGCAAATAACAAAGTTCTTTACTTAGTGCAATTGGTTGTTGAACGTCGTTTTACCAAGTGGTTTACATCCACGGTAAATAACGGGTTAAGGTTTTAACGATAAATAGAAAAGTGATTTTACTAAATCGTTCCTTTTAAACTTTCGTTAACAGCATAAGTCGCACTAATGGCAGTAAATTTGCGTTATAGATTTAAGTTTAGTTTTTATTCTACATAAAAGCAGTCAATTTTCTCATAAGCAGTTAGTTTTGGTTGCGACCCCTGTTTCCACAGGGGTCTATTTTTTGTACCTACCCCAACCGGAAGACAGGTGATTGGAGCAATAAGTGAATAGGGCTTTCTACACAGTCAAACAAATTCTCAGTGGCGGCGACGAATGACTATCCGCATGGCAAGCAGCCCCAGGGCCGCACCCGCCCCATCCGCTACCATATCCCATGCATCAAATGATCGGTAGGGTATCCAGTAATGTTGTACAAATTCCATCAGCACACCATATACAAAGCATAGCAATGCAATTAGCAGCAATGTATTTTTAGTGGTGTGGCCCAATGCCATGGACACCTTACATATAAGGAAGGTCATGATGGCGAACATGCCGATATGCACCCATTTGTCGAAAAGAGGAATATTATCGAGCCAACTGCTTTCCGGAAAAGCCGACCCGGGCATACAGAGCAGCACCGTGCAGATGATCAGCCAGCCGGCGGAAGCTGCTATCCATAAAATGCGATGTTTCGCCATAGTGTTGACATATTGGGTCTGTGGGGTGTTTTGTCCCTGCATAAAAAAAGGTTGACCCGCATGCGGAACCAACCTTTCAAGATTTTTTTAACCGTATTTTATCCGGTAACCGCTTCGTAGCCTGCTGCATCCAGGAGTGCATCCACGTCTGCAGGATTGTCCACCTTCATTTTGATCATCCAACCCTTACCATATGGGTCGGTATTGACCAGTTCCGGGGCATTTGCGAGCTCGGGATTGAGTTCGGTAATGGTTCCACTCACCGGCAGGAACAGATCGGAAACAGTTTTCACTGCTTCTACTGTACCAAATACTTCATTCGCCGGCAGCGACTTTCCAATGGTCTCAACTTCTACAAACACAATGTCGCCCAACTCTTTCTGAGCAAAATCGGTGATGCCGATGGTAGCAATGTCGCCTTCCAGTTGGATCCATTCGTGGTCCTTTGTGTACCGGAGATTATCAGGATAACTCATAATGAATGATTTGTACCGCAAATATGAGTAAAACGCTACTACTACGAACAAGCACCACTTATTTTTTTCGCATTTTACCGGAAAAAAAATGCCGTTCATGGTAGTTTTTACACCACTTGTCGGCAATGACTTTACAGTGCTGTGACACAAAAATATCTTTGTGTCTTATAAAAATATGTTTATGAGAAAAGTATGGATGCTGTCCCTGATCGTCTTGCTAGCTGTGGCCGCCAACGCCCAGCAGATCAGTGGTACAGTGAAGGATCAATCAGGTAAGGGAGTAGATAAAACCACCGTCTCTTTGCTGCGCGCAAAGGACTCTTCCGTGGCTAAATTATCAGTTACAGACAACGAAGGCCGTTATAGCTTCGCACAAATAGAAGCAGGCAGCTACCTCGTAAGTGTTTCGCACGTAGGGTTTCTGCCTTATATCAGCCAGCCTTTCGCTTTTGACGGCACCAAAGATGTAGCAGTGCCAGCCGCAAGCCTGGTAAAAAACGAAGGCACCCTCGGCGGTGTAACTGTTGTGTCCAAAAAGCCGGTAGTAGAGGTGAAAGCGGATAAGACCATCCTCAATGTAGAAGGAACCATCAACGCCGTAGGTAACGACGCACTCGAATTGCTGCGCAAAGCACCGGGTGTAATGGTAGATAAAGATGATAACCTCACCATGGCCGGTAAAAACGGCGTGCAGGTTTTTATCGATGGAAAGCCCAGCCCGCTGCAGGGAGCAGACCTGGCCAACTTCCTGAAAAGCCTTCAGTCTTCACAGGTAGAATCGATCGAACTCATTACCAATCCTTCAGCAAAGTATGAAGCGGCCGGTAATGCCGGGATCATCAACATCCGCCTGAAGAAAAATAAAACCTTCGGTACAAACGGATCAGTAAACGCCGGTTACAATATCGGCACATTTGCCAAATACAATGCTGGTTTTGCCCTGAACCATCGCAACAGCAAAGTGAACATCTTTGGCAACTACAACTTTAATCATGGCCTGAACACCAGCTCCATGAAAATGTACCGCGAGCAGGCTGACTCTATTTTCAATCAGAGCAACCGCGTAAAAGCGCTGAATGACGGCCACAACTTCAAAGCCGGCCTGGATTATTTCCTGAATGCAAAAAGCACCGTAGGTGCAATTGTAAACGGCAACATCGGCAGCACCGATTTCAGAAGTAGCGGACCTACATTCATTTCTTACCTGCCGACCAAAGAACTGGATCGCCTGATGCGCGCCGAAAGTCATAACGACATGAAGCGCACCAACCTGAACTTCAACCTCAACTACCGTTATGCCATGACAGGTGGCAGCGAACTGAACGTTGATGCCGACTATGGAATCTTCAACCTGCGCAGCAATCAGTTTCAGCCCAACTATTATTTCGATGAAACAGGCACCACTGAGTTGTACCGCAACGTATACCGCATGATCGCACCCACCAACATCGATCTCTATTCGGTAAAAGTAGATTACGAAAAGAATTTCCTGAAAGGACGCCTGGGTCTCGGTGGTAAAGTAGGTTTTGTGAATACTGATAACGATTTCCGTCGTTACGATGTATTCGGCAGCAGCGAAGTGTTGAACAACGACCTCAGCAACCGCTTTGAGTACAAAGAAAATATCAATGCAGTTTATGCGAATTACAACCGCGGATTCAAAGGCTTCATGGTGCAGTTAGGTCTGCGTGTGGAGAATACCGATTCCAAAGGTTATTCTACCGGCAAACAATGGAATGCCAATGAAGGTGTATACAAAGATTACGACTCGTCCATTCACCGGAACTACACCGATCTGTTCCCAAGCGCGGCAATTACGTTCAACAAAAACCCGATGAGCCAATTCGGCTTCACGTACAGCCGTCGTATCGACCGTCCGGCTTACCAGGATCTGAACCCGTTTGAGTTTCGTTTGAACGACTACGCTTATATGAAGGGCAACACGCAACTGCGTCCGCAATACACCAACAGCGTAGGTTTCACACATACCTATAAGTATCGCCTGACTACAGCGCTGAACTATAGCCACGTGAAGGACATCTTCACACAATTGCCCGATACCATCGACAATTCAAAGGCCTTTATGACCAAGAAGAATCTTGCGTCTCAGGATATCGTGAGCCTCAACGTGAGCTATCCGTTCCAGTACAAGTGGTATACCTTCTTTGCCAACGTGAACGCTTATTACTCTATGTACAAAGCTGATTTCGGCGGCGGCGACCGTAAAGTAAACCAGGATGTATTTGCGATGACTTATTACATGCAGAACAGCTTTAATCTCGGCAAGAGCTGGACCGCGGAAGTTTCCGGATTCTATTCTTCCCCCAGCATATGGCAGGGAATATTCCGGAGTAAGGCGATGTACGGCATCGACGGGGGACTACAGAAAGCATTGTTTAAAGGAAAAGGCAATCTGAAACTTGCCGTCAGCGATATCTTCCGCACGATGCGCTGGGCCGGTGAAAGTAATTTCACAGGAACTTACGGTCGTGCAAGTGGCCGCTGGGAAAGCCGTCAGTTCAAGATCAACTTCAGCTACCGTTTTGGTAATACGCAGGTAAAAGCTGCACGCCAGCGGAAGACAGGTCTCGACGACGAAAGCAAACGGGCAAGTGGCGGTGGATCAACAACACCGGGACAATAATAAAAAAGCGGCCTTCGGGCCGCTTTTTTAATGTGGAAATGTGCCCGCCTGCGGCGGGACCATGTGAAAATGTGGAAGTGGGATGCTGACAGGGCTGGCTCACGGCTTTGCCCTTCGCCTGTTTTTGTTGCCGGCTTGCCTCTGGCTGTTTCATTTCCACATTTTCACATCTGCCGCAAAGCGGCAGCATATTTACACATTATTTATCTCTTCCGTTTCACCAACCTTGCCTTCACAATCCTGATGTCCTGCAACGGCCTGTCGCGGTCGGCGGCTTTGCTGGTAGGCGTGGAGGCAATGCGGTCGAGGACTTCTTCGCCGCGGATGAGCTGGCCAAATACGGTGTATTGCTGATCGAGATGCGGAGAACCTCCGATGGTTTTGTATACTTCACGCTGATCGGCAGGAATCACGATGTTGCGGCGGCGCTCGAGTGTATCCATGGCTCCATCGGTAAACTTTTTTCCCTGCACTATATAAAACTGGCTGCCACTGCTGGCTTTTGACGGATTTACCTGGTCGCCTTCCCGCGCTGCGGCTATCACACCTTTGCGGTGAAACAAAGCTGGTCTGAATTCGGCGGGAATGGTATATCCCGGACTTCCATTGCCCAAGGGCTTGCCTGCAGGCGCACCTTTGCTGTCGGGGTCGCCGGTCTGGATCATGAACTGGCTGATCACGCGGTGAAACAATACACCATCATAATAACCACTTTTAACCAGTTTCAGGAAATTGTCGCGATGCAGGGGTGTGGCATCCGAAAGCCGGATGACCATAGTGCCGGAATCGGTCACCAGTTCCACATCACGTTTGTAATCTTTTTTGCGAAGCTTTACTTCAGCAGGAGATTGTGCCTGTCCCGATGCAAATGTCAGGACCAATAGCAGCAGAAAACAGATTTTTTGCATAAAGCAATGGAGGTGTAAGGTGTAAGGCTGTTTTATTGACGATTGACGATTGACGATTCACCCCTCAGAATCCGCGCGTTTCAAAATACAGCAGCACATGATCGCGGAGGAAATTCTCCTGGTCGATCGGGTTCATCACCGGCATGTCTTTCAATTGACGGAAATGCGGCCAGCCTTCATTATCGGTGCCTTCGAGTGCGTAATAACCACTTTGCGACAGCAGGCTGCAGACCGCCACATGCATGAGGTCCTGCTTCTGTTCTTTGGAGAACTTCCGGTTTACATCGCCCAGCTCCTGGATGCCGATGAGAAACAGGATCGTTTCCATGTCCGGCTTTTTACCAAACCGCTCTACCAATTTCGCTTCCAGTGTCCACCAGCGTGTCTGGAGATCATCGTTTGCTATCATGGGGCAAAGATACGTCACCACTCACGGATAAAAACGGGTCAGGATTCGGGCAGACGGCTATCTTTGCAGCCAAATTAGACGTATGTTGTTATTACAGACCTTAAGGCAGGATCCGGCCGGTGTAAAAGCAAAACTGGCGCGGAAGTATTTCGCAGAAACTGACCTGGTTGATACCATTATTTCGCTGGATGACGACCGGAAAAAACTGCAACTCGAGTTTGATACGACCCAATCCAAGGTCAACAGCACATCGAAAGAAATCGGAGGCCTGATGGCCAAAGGCGAAAAAGAAACCGCCGAAAAAAAGAAAGCCGAAGTGGCCGAACTCAAGGCCAGCCTGCAACCCATCACGGAAAAACTAGCCCTTGTTGAAAAACAATTGCAGGACGAACTCATGAAGTTGCCCAATATACCTGCCGACATCGTGCCCGACGGAAAAACGCCGGCTGAGAATGTCGTCGTGCGCGAAGGCGGAGAGAAACCTACCTTACCCGAAGGCTCCGTACCGCATTGGGACCTCACCAGCCGCTATGACCTGATCGACTTTGAACTGGGCAATAAAATTACCGGCAGCGGTTTTCCTGTTTATAAAAATAAAGGAGCGCGTTTGCAACGGGCGCTCGTGCAATATTTCCTCGACTTCAATACCGCAGCCGGTTATACCGAAATACAACCACCGCTGCTGGTGAACGAAGATTCTGCTTACGGCACAGGTCAATTGCCCGATAAAGAAGGACAGATGTATCATATCGGCCTGGATAATTTTTACCTGATACCCACGTCGGAAGTACCGGTAACCAACCTGTACCGCAATGAAATTGTGAAAGACAGCGACCTGCCGATCAAGATGACCGCTTTTTCACAATGCTTCCGCCGCGAAGCGGGCAGCTATGGGAAAGACGTGCGCGGCCTCAACCGCCTGCACCAGTTCGATAAAGTAGAGATCGTGCAACTCGTGCATCCCGAGAAAAGTTATGAAGTGCAGGAAGAAATGGTGGCGCATATCGAAAAGCTGCTTCAATCACTGGAGCTACCCTACCGCATCCTGCGCCTCTGTGGCGGCGACATGAGCTTTGCTTCTGCACTTACTTATGACTTTGAAGTATACAGTGCAGCACAGGAGCGCTGGCTGGAAGTAAGTTCTGTTTCCAACTTCGAAGCATACCAGGCCAACCGCATGAAGGCGCGTTACCGCGATGCCGGCGGCAAACCACAACTCGTGCATACGCTTAATGGCAGCTCACTGGCACTGCCACGCATAATGGCCTGCCTGCTCGAAAACAAACAAACTGCTACAGGCATCGAACTGCCTAAAGCGATTCATCAATATTTTGGAGATTCGAAGATTTCGTGAATGGTGAATGGTCAATCGTGAATGGTCAATCGTGAATCGTCAATGAAACAGCCTTGACAATAGCCCTACACCTTTACCTTAGCCCGAAGTGTCGGGCCTTATACCTATAACCTATTACCTAAAACTTATAACCTAACACTCACAACTCTCTCTTCACTATGCGCCGCTTACTAATACCCGCAACCATGTTATTGGTGGCAGGCTGGATGGCCTGTTCGCCACGAACAAAACCAACCGTTACCACGGTACCTGAAGCGCCGGTACCGGAAAAAGTAGAAACAATAAAGGAAACTGCAGCCGACAGGGAAATGGCCGCCACACTGGAAGCGGGCAAAGTAGTCTACAACGGAAAATGCACCAGGTGTCACGCCCCCAAACCCATAGATAACTGGAACACAGAGGAATGGAAACCCATCCTTAAATCCATGATCAGAAAAAGCAAGCTCGATTCAGTCGAAAGCATGCAGGTAACGGCTTATGTCAATGCCAATTGCAAGAAGTGAAAGGCTGGCACAAAATTGGATTTGTCATAGTTAAGTAAAAAAAGACTACTTTAACTATCTCAAAACCTATTGGATATGAAAAAAGCCATCGTTTCAGCAATGCTACTCGCCGTCGTAATGGTGGCGTGTACGCCCAAAGCCTCGCCTTCGGTTACAGAAGCAACCATTCCTACAGAGTCAGCCGTGAGTAAATCAAGCGCCACAATCTCCGCAGGGCATACCCTGTTCACAACGAAGTGTACCCGTTGTCACGGGCAGAAACCCGTTGAGAAATGGACTTATGAAGAATTGCGTCCTGTACTCGCATCCATGGTTAAAAAGGCGAAACTCGACAAAACAGAAACCGAACAGGTGTCGGCTTATGTTTACTCAAGAGCCAAAAAGTAATTTCTCATATTATATTTTTTCGCAAAGCCGGCACACTGCCGGCTTTTATTTTTTTTAACAATCGTTAAACCTTGCAGATACCCTTCTGTCTTACTTCAAATTCCTTTGTATGGCGGCTAGTAACCAGGTAAAAAATCAGCATCTTCTATGGCGCGCAGGCTTCGGTCCCGCGGTAGAACAGATGCCCGACCTTTCGAAGTATACGCCCAAACAATATTACGCTGCATTGCTGAAAGCGTCCGAAAGCCGCAAGGTTCAGCACTTCAACGTAGCAGATGCTTCACTCGAGGATATGTATATGGAAGGATTTGGCCGGCGTACACTAACACCCGAAGAACGCCGGCAGGTGCAGCAAAAACAACGGCAGGGAATCCGCGATCTCAATCTTTACTGGCTCAAGGAAATGGTCGTAAGCGCGGCACAACTCCGTGAAAAAATGGCTTTCTTCTGGCATGGACATTTCGCCTGCCGCAGCATCAATGTTTTTCACCAGCAGAATATGCTGACAACGATCCGCGAAAATGCACTCGGTAATTTCGGCACATTGCTCCGCGAAGTGTCGAAGTCGCCCGCCATGCTGCTGTTCCTCAACAACCAGCAGAATAAAAAAGATCATCCCAACGAAAACTTCGCCCGCGAGGTAATGGAGCTGTTCACGCTCGGAAGAGGACATTATACTGAGAACGATATCAAAGAAGCAGCACGTGCCTTCACGGGCTGGACAGCCGGGCCGGGGGGACAATTTATTTTCCGTAAAAATCAACACGATAACGATCGGAAAACCGTACTCGGCAAAACCGGTAATTTCGACGGCGACGATGTGCTCGATATTTTACTGGCGCAACCGCAGACCGCCACCTACATCTGCACAAAACTTTACCGCTTCCTCGTAAACGAAGACGTGGATGAAGCAAGGGTGAAATGGCTGGCCGAACGTTTTTATAAAAACAAATACGAGATCAAAGGATTACTGGAAGATATTTTTACCAGCGAATGGTTTTATGACGATAAAAATATCGGCGCCAAAATCAAATCGCCGGTAGAACTGATGGTTGGAATCCAACGAATGATTCCGATGAAGATCGAAAATGAACAGGCGCTTTTGTTATTGCAACGCATATTGGGGCAAACACTTTTTTATCCGCCGAACGTAGCCGGTTGGCCCGGCGGACGTACCTGGATCGACAGTTCCACCCTGATGATGCGCATGCGTATCCCGCAATTATTGAATGACCGCGACGAATTGAACGTAACGCCCAAAGACGATGACGATCAGATGATGGGTATGCGCGATAAGGACGCGGCTCTTGCCAAAAAGCCAAATATGGGCAAAGGCATAAAACCCATACTGGCGCAAATGGAATGGGAACAAACGTTTAAACAACTGGAACCTGTATCAAGAGAAACATTGATACCGGCCCTGCGCGACCGTTTATTGCAGGTGAAACCGCAGATCAGCGATGCTTTGATTACGAGTTATGCCGATGGATCCAGCCGCAACAATTTTATCAAGACAGCCACTATACAGATCATGAGCACGCCTGAATACCAGTTGTGCTGAGCAAACATTAACCTCCAAAAAAAGAAATCATGCTTTTTAAACGGAAAGAATTTCTACAGCTCGGCTCGCTGGCTACGGCCTCCCTCATGTTGCCGAAATTTCTGAAAGCATTCGAAAATCCACTGGCCGTTCCTCCGGGAAACAAAGTAGTAGTGGTGTTGCAATTGAGCGGTGGCAATGACGGATTGAATACGGTGATACCGGTGCGCAACGATCTTTATTATAAAGCAAGGCCATCACTCGGAATTCAGCGGAGCCAGGCCTTATCGCTCACGGATGAAGCCGGCCTGAATCCTGCACTCACCACCTTCAAAGAATTGTACGACGAAGGAAGTTTGTCCATTATTAATAACGTGGGTTATCCCAATCCTGACCGTTCACATTTCCGCAGTATGGATATCTGGCATTCCGCCAGCCAGAGCGATCAGTACTGGCACCACGGATGGCTGGGCCGTTACCTCGATGCCCAATGCAGCGGTTGCGACAAACCTACGCAAGCCATTGAAATAGATGATGTATTGAGTTTGGCGTTGAAGGGAAAAGATATGAACGGTATTGCGGTAAAAGATCCGCGTCGCTTATACGGAACGGCCAATGAAAAATTCTTCAAGGATGTGATGAAACAACATCAATCCGGTGGAGAAGAAAAGCCGGTGGATTACCTGTACAAGACAATGGCGGAAACACTTTCTTCAGCCGATTATATTTTCAAGCAAAGCCGCTTGCACCCTACGTCCGCCTCTTATCCGGGTACGGACCTCGGCAATAGTTTTAAAACAATCGCCTCGCTGATCTTCTCGGATATCAATACAAAAGTTTATTACGTTTCACTGGGAAGTTTCGATACCCACGTAGGGCAGGACGACCGTCAGCGAAGATTGTTTACCGAAATGAATGATGCGGTGAAAGCATTTGTGAACGACCTGAAAGCCAACGGACGGTTCAATGACGTGCTGTTGTTTACCTTCTCCGAGTTTGGCCGCCGCGTAGCGCAGAATGCGAGCAACGGCACCGACCATGGCACAGCCAACAATATGTTCCTGGTGAGTGGTGCGCTGCGAAAAAAAGGACTGGTCAATGCCATGCCCGACCTCGCCGATCTCCAGGAGGGCGACCTGAAACACAAAGTGGATTTTAAAAGTGTGTATGCCACGATCCTCAACAAGTGGCTAAGCACCGATGATGCCGCCATTCTGGGAGCGAAGTACGAACAGATGGACTTCGTGTGAGAAGGCAATGATTTACATAATAAAATAAAAGCCGGACCATCAAAGGACCGGCTTTCATTTCAGGCAAAGGATTTAAATGTGTCAACGTGTCAATGCGGGAATAACCGGACGTTCGATTAGTTGTCCATTGACGCGGCTGGAACGGAGTTGGGCATTGTTACAGGTTTTTCTCTGCAATGAGGGATTGTTATACTCCATTTCCTGCTGGATATCGGTGAGCTGGTCTATTTCCCAGCGTGAACCCGTTGCAGGAATCTCTACTACATAATCGTACCTGGAGTCGAAGATGTGTTTGTTGTCCTTTCTCCTGACGATTACATGTAGTCTGTCTTTTCCATCCTCCTCCAAAATCATATTGTCACCTTTTTTAAGCGCCAGTGAGTCTTTACGGGTAGCGATTGAAAAGGGTTGTCCTTTCTCGTAAGCTTTGACAATAACGAGATCTACACTTTCCGGCATAAAATCATAAAGGGTCAGTTCCCACTGACGATATGGATCGCAGGCGACTGTTCTGCAGTCTTCGCAGGAGGCGGCTGACAAAACATAAAGGGTCAATAAAATAGCAGCTAATTTTTTGTTCATTGTTTAGTATTTAATTAAATCCATAAGCCATAGCGACGTTGAGGCGTCCCGGGTCGGAGAATGTTTCTGTTTTTTCCACAGATCCGTTTACCAGGATTTCCAGTTTTAAAGCAAAAGCAGGCGTAGCCGAGCCCGTGTTGTTGTGAAAAGCAGCCAGCCTGATTGTTTCACCCAAGGCTACGCTTTTGCGCACGGTTTGGCTGAAGGGCAGGGAAACATTGGCGAGATTGGTGATGCCGCCTGTTTCGTTGTTGTAGCTGGCATCGTTGATTACTGTTACATTTCCTGTGGTGCAGGAGATCTTGTAGGTAATATCTACCGTACGGGGATAGCTGTTGCCAGAGCCTCCACCGTCTTTCTTACAAGATGAAAATACAAGTACCGCTAAAACGATCAGCAGGCTGCCAACATAACCAGTAGCAACGCGCTTGGGGAAAAATGAAGTTTTTGTCATTGGTGTTTTTGTTTTGTTCATTTAACCAGACAGCCAATTTGATACCCTCGTTTGCTGCTGTGTGTGTTGTTTGTAGGTTGAAATCGGCCTTCTGTTTAGGCCACCGGGCGGTAAAAACGGCAGTAAGCTGTCGTTGGTATACTTACAGGCGTTGCTGGTTTGTAAATAATGCATTGTTGCAGACAAAAAAAGCCGCCCGGTTGGGGCGGCTTATAGACGATTAGATGCGTGAATTAATTTTTCGCTCTGCTGCTTGCCAGCTTAAACAGGATAAAACCCATGAGTGCGAAGAAGGCGACGCCGAGGAGTTTATAACCATCTTCTCCTAAGGCACTGGTAAGTCCTGCCGAAGCACTCCATCCTTCGAGAGTTGAACGGATAGTGCCGTTCGAGAAAAGGAATGCAACGAGTACGCCGGCTAATGCACCGCCTGCCACAAGTCCTGTGGCAAAAAGGCTTCCCTTACCCAACTCTTCTTCCTCTGCGGTAAGATGAATTTGTTTCTTTTTATTTCTCCAATCCACCAAACCGCGGATTGCACCACCAACAAAGATGGGGAGCGTGGTAGACAAGGGCAGGTAAATACCGATAGCGAAGCTTAATGCCTTGATGCCGCAGAGTTCGATTACAATAGCAATAAATACACCCACGAGTACAAATTGCCAGTCGAGGTTGCGGGAAAGAATGCCTTTGATGAGCGTGGCCATCAGCGTGCCCTGCGGTGCGGGTAATTCAGGCGTACCGATCGCATGCGCGATGCCTTTGGCAGCCATTTCAGCCGTAGGCTGGTCAAGCACTTTAATAGTAGCGCCAATGGCAATGGATGATACGATGGCTCCAATGAATAAAGCGATCTGTTGATATTTTGGTGTGGCGCCAACAAGGTAACCGGTCTTAAGGTCCTGTGAAGTGGCACCCGCATTGGCCGCAGCGATACAGATCATACCACCTACTACCAGCGCCATGGGCTCATAAATATGCCCCGTCCAACCGACAGCAAGGAAGATGAGACAGGTACCCATGATGGTGGCGATGGTCATACCACTGATAGGGCTGTTGGACGAACCGATCAATCCCACAATCCGTGAGGCCACCGTTACGAAGAATGCGCCGAATATGATTACCAGCAGACCCAACAGCAGTTTGCTGCCGACAGATGTTCCGGGAATAAGTGTGCTGGGTAATAATGCGATGACGAGTAATAAACCGATGCTGCCGATTGCTACTATTTTAATAGAGAGATCGCGCTCTGTGCGCGCCACTTCTTTTTTCTCTGCAGTGCCGTCTTTTTTAATAGAACCAATACTTCCTTTGAAGGAAGAAATGATGGTAGGAATGGTTTTGATCAGGGTGATAAAACCACCGGCTGCAACAGCGCCCGCACCGATCTGACGGACATAAGCGCGATAAATGGCATCGGACCAGTCATCGAACTGACCGGTGACGGGATTCCATCCGCTTGAACCTCCTGCCTGGTTGATGTCTGCAAGATATCCGAGCTTGGCTAATTGCGCAGCTACCACATGTCCATCCACCAAAGAAGCCAGTAAGGGAATGAGGCAAAGCCAGCTCAATACACCACCTGCTACCAGCACGCCGCCGATCTTTGGACCAATGATATAACCCACGCCCATATATTCGGGTGTAATCTCTCCGCTCACGCGCGCGGAAGGGAAAAACTTATTGGTTTGTTTGGTAACGAATGATGGCGTTTCTGCGATCACCTGAAAGATCTTTTGCAGAATGGCATAAAGGAAGGCGAAGCCCAGTCCCATGAAGGCAGTCTTGGCAAAGTCGCCACCCCGTTCACCGGCTTTCAATACAGAAGCACAGGCCGTGCCTTCGGGATAAGGCAGTGTGGCATGTTCTTTTACGATCAGCGAACGCCGCAGCGGGATCATCATCAATGTACCCAGGAAGCCACCGCAGATAGCGAGGATCAATATCGTGAAGTAATTAAAATAACTGCTGCTGTCGGCACTGCTGAGAAACAGAAAACCCGGCAGGGTGAATACCACACCCGCCGCAATACTTTCACCTGCTGAACCCGTGGTCTGGATGATGTTATTTTCCAGGATGGTGGTCTTCAGGAATTTTCTTCCCAGCGTGATAGCGATCACGGCAATAGGAATGGAGGCCGATACGGTAAGACCCGCTTTAAGCGCCAGGTATACGGTGGCCGCGCCAAAGATGATACCGAAAATGGCACCGGTGATTACCGACTTCAGCGTAAACTCGGCCATTTTTGTTTCCGGCGCTACGAATGGTTTGAACTGATCCATATTAATTCAAAATTAAAAAGTCAAAATTCAAAAAAGGTAAAAGGGAGTAAGGCATACTGCTACCAAATTTTCAAATCATCAAATTTTCAAATTCCGATTACGGAGATTAGTTTGGAAAAAGTGAAGCCACTGTTCTAATTAACGCCCTTCTCTCTCATCACCCTGTTAAGCCAGCGCAGCAACACAAACAGGAACACAGCCGCTGCAAACAGCAATGCGAAGTTTAACCAGAAATAATCAGCTTTGTTATCGTAGGTATCCCACTGGCTGGCGAGAATGCCACTTAATTTATTGCCGATAGAAGTGGAAAGGAACCAGCCACCCATCATCAACGAGGTGATGCGTACCGGGCTTAGTTTTGATACCAGTGATAGTCCCATCGGGCTGAGGAACAGCTCCCCGATGGTTACCACTCCGTAGGTGCCCATCAGCCACAGCATACTTACTTTGTGTTCGCCGTTATTGCCTGCATACACGGCGCCGATCATCACCAATACACTTAAAGCGGATATTAACAGGCCTAATGCAATTTTGGTAGGAGTAGAAGGCTCTTTACCACGCCGGCGGAGCCAGGTGAACAAGGCCACCACCAATGGCGTGAGCACGATTACCCAGAAAGGATTGATCGACTGGCTCAGGCTCGGTACCCATGTTTTGACGGCATCGCCTTCCTGCACCGGATCTTTTTCAAAGTTCATGTTCTTGAAGTAAGGCGGATAGTCAACGCCGGTCACTTCCTTCCCATCCTGTTTTATTTTGCGGAACTGGTTATCCAATAGTGTCACGGAATCTTTTTTATAAAACACCACATCCGTCTGGCGCAGGGCCGACAATACATCACCGCCTGTGCCCGATACGTGACGTTCGGTATAACGGCTGGCCCAGGTGTTGAGTGCTGATCCGTTTTGTTTGAAGATGGCCCAGAAGAGGATCACTACCGCAAAGATGGCCAGCATGGCGCTCATTGCAGGTTTTTCTTCTTTACTGCTGCGCATCAATAAAGCCGCATAGAAAAATATGACCGGGATACAGGCAAAGATGAAGGCATCGGTACTGTTGCTATCGAAGATATAACCGTCGCCTTTGATAAACCATCCGATCACGCCGAAGATGAGTGAGGGAAGAATCACTAGCGCCATGATTTTCCACAGCGACATATCGCCGGGTTGCATCGGCTTGCGCACATCGTATTCTTTATAATGACGGGTGCCGCCCACAAATGTGAGCACACCAATGAACATGCCTATGCCTGCTGCAATGAATGCCGCACCCCAGCCAATGGTCGTATAAAGTGCCGCACCAAAGAAGTTGCACACGAAAGCGCCGATATTGATGCCCATGTAAAAGATGTTGTATCCTTCGTCTTTCCGTTCTTTATAAGCCGGTGTGGAGTAAACGTTGCCGAGCAGCGTGGAGATATTGGGTTTGAAGAAACCGTTACCTACGATCACCAGCGTCATCGATACATACAACATGGTAAGATCGTGTATGGCCATAAGGCAATAGCCTGCGCCCATGAGAAGTCCGCCGAGAATAATGGACCTGCGATAACCGAGATAACGATCGGCGATAAGACCGCCGAGGAAAGGAGTGAAAAACACGAGCGCGATAAATGTTCCGTAAAGACTGGATGCATCCTTTTCATCCATATTAAAACCTTCGGCTTTGTCTTTGAGGTAGAAGGTGAAGATGCCGATCATCAGGTAGTAGCCAAATCGTTCCCACATTTCCGAGAAGAAAAGGAATGGCAGTGCTTTGGGATGTTTCTTCCACATGCGTTCAAATGCTTTAAGGCCGGAAGATAGGAAAACTTACGTGAGTAGGGTAGAAATGAAAAAAGCCCCCCGCCTCAGCGGGGGGCTTTTTCTATGAAAAGAAAATCTGTTATGCTGAACCGGTTCTTTCTTTTACGATAGCATTCAGCGATTTCAACTTCGCGAAAATCCAGATGCCCCCGATAAATGCCGCTACGGCAATGATGCCGAAGAAGATTCTTTTATCGGTGAAAGAGTCCCATGAGCTGGCCATTACACCGGCTACTTTACCGCCAAGCGATGTGGAAAGGAACCAACCGCCCATCATCAAAGCTGTTAAGCGCGGCGGAGATAGTTTAGAAACAAACGACAGGCCGATCGGACTAAGGAACACTTCACTGATTGTGAAAATGAAATAGGTCAGGAACAACCAGTACGCCGCCGTTTTGTGTGTATAAATGGAAGGAACGGACATTACCGCCAGCACCATGGCCAGTGCCGACAAACCGGAGATAAACAAAGCCAATCCGAATTTGGAGGCCGTCGTTGGTTCTTTACCTCTTCTGCGCAGCCAGGCCAGCAGGCCTACGAGTATCGGCGTAAGTACGATAATGAAGAACGGGTTGATCGATTGAAACAATTCCGCGTTCACCGTTTTGATCTGCTCACCTCCCGCCGGCCACTGATCTTTGGGTAAGTTGTTGAGATAAGGGTCGGGACCTAAGGTAGTGATCACCTTGCCGCTGTCATCACGCACGGCACGCATGTATTCATCTATTTTCGGAACTTCCCGTGGTGTGGCATCTACCGATTGCAACATGTCGATGCTTTCAGCAGACGACTGGATGGAAGCGGGAATCTGCCTGTCCGTATACGTTTCAGCCCAGATCGTTAGTCCCGTCGAGTTCTGGTTATAGATGGTCCAGAAGATAATGGAAATGGCAAATACGAATAACAAAGCACCAATGGCTTTTTTGTCGGAGCCTATCGATTTTCTCCAGATGCCTACATAGAATGCTACTACAGGAATACAGGCGAAAATGAATGCGTCATTTGAATCGGAACCGAAGATATTACCGGGGAGAAACCATCCGATAACCGCAGCAATGATAGCGGGAAGGAATACATACATGAAGATCTTCGACATCGGCATGTCTTCCTTCTGCATCGGCTTTCTGATATCGGCTTCCTTTACATGTTTCAGTTGCGTTGCCAGCCAGATGAGTCCGAATGTGAGACCTACACCGGCTGCAGCAAATGCATAACCCCAGCCATATTTGTTTCTCAGGTAAGCGGCAGCAAAGTTGCAGAACAGGGCACCAATGTTAATGCCCATATAAAAGATGTTATAAGCAGAGTCTTTGAGTGGCTTCAGTTCTTCTTTGTTATAAATATTGCCCAGCAAAGTGGAAATATTGGGTTTGAAGAAACCGTTACCTACTATAATAAGTGAAAGAGCCACGTAAAGCGCGGTGTCGCCCGGCAATGCCAGGCAGAAATAGCCCGCAGCCATCAACGCCCCCCCGATAAAAATAGACTTGATGTAACCCAGATACCGGTCAGCGATCAGGCCACCGATGAAAGGCGTCAGATATACCAACGCGATAAATGTTCCCACCACATCGGCACCCATCTTGTTGTCAAAACCCATTCCCCCGGTGCGGGTGTCTGTCAGATAAAGAAAAAGGATACCAACCATAAGATAGTATCCAAATCGTTCCCACATTTCTGTGATAAATAACACGAACAGCGCGCGCGGATGTTTGCCTGTCTTCAGCGGTTCATTCATACAGTGTTGTTTTTATAAATTGTCAGGTTCGTTATTAATGAAGCAACCAAAATACAGAAAATTGATCAACCCCAAATAATTAATGTTTGTTTTGATAAAGCTTCCGATATTCGCAGGGCTTAGTCCCAATAATCCTTTTATTTCTTTATTTCATGCAGATTTTATTACTCGGCTCCGGCGGCAGGGAACATGCCCTTGCCTGGAAATTGGCTCAAAGTCCTGCCTGTACCCGCCTGTTCATTGCTCCCGGTAATCCTGGCACGGCGCTGTGCGGTACCAATGTGCCGGTAGCCGCCAACGACAACGCCGCAGTAGCCGCTTTCTGCCGCGAAAACCAGATCGGAATGGTGGTGGTGGGTCCCGAAGAACCCCTGGTTAACGGTCTCTATGATTATTTCCAATCGCATAACGACCTGAAAGAGACGCTCTTCATCGGTCCTTCACAGGAAGGCGCCCGCCTCGAAGGAAGCAAGGCCTTCGCCAAAGCCTTCATGCAACGCCATAATATTCCTACAGCAGCCTACCGCGAGTTCACCGAAGAGAATTACCGCGAAGGTGTTGAATACCTCCAGCAACATGCACTGCCCGTTGTGCTCAAGGCCGATGGCCTCGCCGCCGGCAAAGGAGTGCTCATCTGCCATACCCACGTGGAAGCAATCGCCGAATTCGAACTCATGATCCAGGAGTCGAAATTCGGAGAAGCCAGCAAGCGCGTAGTGGTGGAAGAATTCCTGAACGGTGTGGAACTCAGCATGTTTGTTCTCACAGACGGCCACGATTACGTGATCCTTCCCGAAGCAAAAGACTACAAACGTATAGG
>Ga0160492_100143_pt1 | contig 62325 bp, 39 predicted proteins | sample DID2MG_FD_108258 | JGI IMG/M metagenome (GOLD analysis project Ga0160492, IMG submission 108258) | Enriched soil microbial communities from UW Madison campus, WI, USA - DID2877_E24_FP2 MG | ecosystem: Environmental > Terrestrial > Soil > Unclassified | place: USA: Madison, Wisconsin | collected... | reverse complement strand
GCCTTCCGCTATCAACTGGCCAGCGTGCCTACTGTTTTCACCGTGCACAACGGCGAATACCAGGGATGGATGGGCTGGGATAAATATTACCTGATACCAGCGTACGATAGCTGGAACTGGGGCATGCTCGATTGGGACAATACCATCAACCCGCTGGCTTCGGCCGTCAAATGCGCCTGGAAAGTAACCACCGTAAGCCCGAGCTATATGCACGAACTGCGCGAGAGCGCAGCCGGATTGCATAATCTTTTCGAATACGAAAAAGGGAAGAGCTACGGCATTCTCAACGGCATCGATACGCAGGTCTGGGATCCGCAAACGGATAGTTTTATTGCCAAAAACTATAACACGGAACTGGTAGCAAAAGGGAAACAAAAGAATAAGGCCGAACTGTGCGGACAATTTGGTCTTGATCCTGATAAGCCGCTGATCACTTTTATCGGCCGGTTGGTGGGAGAGAAGGCGGCCGACCTGTTGCCCGATGCCATCAGTCAATCCATTTATCAGCATCATGGCAAAGCCAACTTCCTGGTGCTGGGCTCCGGCGATCAGCAGCTCGAAGGACAACTCGATCACATGAAGAGCCAGTTTCATGGGTATTTTAATTCCTATATTGGGTATAATGAATCGCTTAGTCACCTGATGTATGCGGGTTCCGATTTCCTGTTGATGCCGAGCCGTGTGGAGCCCTGCGGACTCAACCAGATGTATGCATTGCGCTACGGTACTGTGCCCATGGTACGCAGCGTTGGAGGATTGAAAGACACCATTCGTGATTTTGGCGACTGGCAGGGATTCGGCATTCGATTTGACCAGGCTACCGTTGGCGATATCACCTACTCAGTGGGAAGAGCAATAGATCTTTATGCAAACAAACCCGACTTGTACCAGTGGATGCGCGGACATATGATGAACATCGATCACTCCTGGGACGCCTCGGCACAACAGTATATCGATCTTTACACGTCCCTTAAGTCTGAAGCATAAACGGCTTCGGTCAAAAAAACAACCACCGGATGGTGATATCCGTTTTCTTACTTATCTTTTGAGCAAATAACCAAATAACTATAATACAACAGTTCTTATGTCTATTTCCAAAGAAATACTGACGGTGATTCTGGGAGGAGGCGCTGGTTCCCGTTTGTACCCGCTAACGGCCAGCAGATCGAAACCGGCGGTGCCCATTGCCGGCAAATACAGATTAGTGGATATTCCCATTTCCAATTGTATCAATTCCGGTATCAACCGGATGTTTGTGCTGACGCAGTTTAACTCGGCTTCACTCAACCGCCACATCAAAAACACATATCACTTCAGCGCATTCAGTGCTGCTTTTGTGGACATCCTGGCGGCGGAACAAACACCAGATAACCCCACGTGGTATCAGGGCACGGCCGATGCCGTACGCCAGAGCCTGCGGCATATTAGCCCGTTTGCCAGTGACTATGTCCTGATCCTGTCGGGTGACCAATTGTACCAGATGGACTTCCATGATATGCTGGAAAACCACAAACGCAGCGGTGCCGATATTTCGATTGCCACCATTCCTGTCGGTGATCGTGAAGCACCGGAGTTTGGTATTCTTAAAAGCGATGAGGAAGGATTTATCACCTCCTTCATCGAAAAACCTGCGAAAGAATTACTGCCCGACTGGGTGAGTGATACCGGCGATGCCATGCGGGCCAAAGGCCGTAACTATCTCGCTTCGATGGGTATCTACATCTTCAACCGCAAACTGCTGTTTGATCTGCTGCAGGATGATTTTGCCAATGCTACCGATTTCGGCAAAGAAATCATTCCGGATTCCATCGAAAGCCGCAGAGTGGTGAGTTATCAATATGAAGGATACTGGACTGATATCGGAAACATCTATTCCTTCTTTGAAGCCAACCTGAACCTGACTGCTGAACTGCCTGACTTCAATCTTTTCGACAATACCAATACCATCTATACACGTGCGCGCATGCTGCCACCGGCCAAGATCAGCGGCACTACATTGGAACATACGGTGATCGCGGAAGGATCTATTATCAATGCGTCACGTATTGAGAACAGCGTGATCGGCATCCGCTCGCGGATCGGGCATGGTTCCACCATTGTGAGCAGTTACCTGATGGGATGTGATTATTATGAAACGCTGGAAGATATTCAAAGCGACAAATTCAGTGGCCTGCCGGCATTAGGTGTGGGCAACCGTTGTTATATTAAAAACACGATCATCGACAAAAACTGCCGTATTGGTGACGATGTACGGATCAACGGCGGTGCACATTTGGAAAATGGCGATCATACGCTCTACACGATAAAAGATGGCGTGATCGTTATCAAAAAAGGAGCAGTGCTCCCGAATGGATTCGTGATATAAGAAAACGATAAGAAAGCAATAAAGATCCCCGCACCAGTGCGGGGATCACTGTTAAAAGGCATTTTTCAGGGGAATGTGTACTTTTTACATATTATCATTATCTTGCTGCAACGAAAGGCGTTGAAGATAGAAGGCGTAACGCGCAAGGTGTAGCCATATGCCGCGCACATACCTTTTTGAATTTTGCCTTTTGACCCTTCGCCTGAAGCGTCGGCCCGAAACTTCGGGCAAGCTCAGGGTACTACTTTTGAATTAAAACTAACGATTGCTATGGCCACATCTTCCTTTATCCGGGATCAGGACGACCTCGTTCCCAAACCCCGTCTGAGTTTCTGGCAGATCTTCAACATGAGTTTTGGTTTCCTCGGTATCCAGTTTGGCTTTGCGCTGCAAAACTCCAATGCCAGCGGTATTCTCCGGAATTACGGTGCAGACGTGGAGCATCTTTCCTGGTTCTGGCTGGCTGCGCCCGTGATCGGCATGATCGTGCAGCCGATAGTAGGTCATTACAGCGACCGTACCTGGACGCGTCTCGGCCGCAGGCGTCCGTATTTCCTCGCGGGAGCTATTCTCTCCGCCAGCGCATTAACCTTGATGCCCAATGCCAATATTCTCGGCGACCTTGCTCCGCTTATGATTATCGGTGCCGGTTTCCTGATGGTAATGGATGCCTGCTTTAATCTTGCGATGGAACCGTTCCGCGCATTGGTGGCAGATAACCTGCCCGATCAGCAACGTACGCTCGGTTTTTCCATACAAACATTTTTAATAGGCATTGGTGCGGTGATCGGTTCCTGGTTGCCTGCAGTACTCGCTTATTTTAATGTGTCTTCCACCGCAGCCGATGGCGTGGTGGCCGACAACGTGAAATTTGCCTTTTACATAGGTGCCGCTATTTTTATCATCAGTATTATCTGGACTGTTCTGCGAACAAAAGAATATACACCTGCTGAATATGAAAAATATCATGGCAAGCCAGAGAACGCGCATGCAGGTCTCGGAACCATTTTTAAAGACTTTGCCAAAATGCCAAAGACCATGCGGCAGCTGGGACTGGTACAGTTCTTCAGTTGGTTTGCCTTATTCGGCATGTGGGTGTTTACCACGGATGCCATTGCCACGCATGTGATGTCATTACCCATTGAAGACAGAAGTTCGGATGCTTACCGCAGTGCGCAAAACTGGACCGGTATTATTTTCGGTGTTTATAATCTGGTATCGGCTATTTATGCGCTTTGTCTCCCTGCTATCGCCAGAAAAATAGGACGTAAGCGTACGCATGCGTTGTCGCTGGTAATAGGTGGAATTGGTCTGATCTCTTTTTTCTTTGCACCTTCCAAAGAGTTTCTCATTTTTTCTATGGCTTGTGTGGGTATTGCCTGGGCAAGCATCCTGGCGATGCCGTATGTGATTCTTTCCGGATCTATTCCTGCCGGTAAAATGGGCATCTACATGGGAATTTTCAATTTCTTTATTACCATTCCTCAAATACTCAACGGCGTGGTAAGCGGACCTATGGTAAAACATGTTTACAACAACCAGCCGGTTTATGCCCTGATCATGTCAGGTGTATTCATGTTACTGGCGGCTGTCAGTGCATTATTTGTATACGATCCGGCAGCGGTTAAGCTCAACGAAAAAAAATAATCCGATGAAACTGTTTGCATTTTTGACAACGCTTGTATTGTTTGTTTGTGTAGCACAGGCGCAGCGCGTTTATCCTTCGCATTGGTACACCGGTATGAAAGACCGCCGGTTGCAATTGCTGATCCACGATAGTACCGAGATTGGCAAAAACGTGCAGTTCCGCTCTTCCAGTAAAGACGTGCGCGTGGTAAAAGTTAATACGGTTTCCAATCCGCGTTATTTGTTTGTTGATCTCGAGTTGTCCGCCACTGCACGTCCGCAGGAATTGGTGTTTACTTATGGCGCTACAGGTAAAGCGCAAAAAAAGTTTACTTATCAATTAAAAGCACGGCATAGCAGCAATGGCAAAGAACGCATCAAAGGTGTACACGCGGAAGATTTTGTTTACCTGGTATTGCCCGACCGCTTTGCCAACGGCGATACCACCAATGATGTTATTCCCGGCTATCGCTCCAACACAGCCGATCGCGCCAACCGGTACGATCGTCATGGCGGTGATTTCAAAGGCATACAGAACAATTTTGATTACCTGCAAAATCTCGGCATCACCACCATCTGGATGACGCCGGTGATTGAGAATGATGTGACCATGATGCATGAATTCGGCAATAACGTGGCGGGCTACCATGGTTATTGGTTCACGGATCATTACCAGATCGACAAGCGGTTTGGCGGCAACGACGGCTACCGCGAATTCTGTGACGCCGCGCACCGCCGCGGTCTCAAAGTAATACAGGATGCCGTATATAACCATGTAAGCAAAGAACATTGGTTTGTGCTGGATCCGCCGACGGACGACTGGATCAACAACTGGCCTTCGTTCCAGGGGCCGAGCCACCGCGAAGAAGTATTGTTCGATCCCTATGCTTCCGCTTACGATCGCAAGGTGATGCTCGATGGATGGTTCGTGGATCATTTGCCCGACCTTAATCAACGCAATCCTTTCCTGGCTACTTACCTGATCCAGCATGCCATCTGGACAACCGAGAACTTCGGGATTGACGGATGGCGCGTGGACACCTATAAATATTGTGATGAAGCCTTTCTCAATAAAGTAAACGAAGCCTTGTACCGGGAATTTCCGGCTATCACCATACTGGGAGAAGCCTGGGTAAACTCTGTAGTGGGCAATGCGTATTTTACCCGAAATACTATTCAAACGCCTTTCCGCCACAATGCCGATGGCGTGATCGATTTTCAAACCTGTTTTGCGATGCTCGCCGGCATGAACAAAGCGGATGGCTGGACAGACGGTGTCAATAAAATCTATTCAACGCTGGCGCAGGATGTAGTGTACAAAGACCCGATGCACAATTGCATCTTCCTGGATAATCATGACATGGACCGTGTATTTTCAGTAGCAGGAGAAGATCCTGAACGATTGAAAATGGCACTGAACTGGCTGCTCACGCTCAGAGGTATTCCGCAACTGTATTACGGGACGGAAGTATTGATGAAAAATTTCAAGAATCCGAATGATGCGATGGTGCGGATGGACTTTCCCGGCGGCTGGGCAGGCGATTCGGTGAATAAATTTTCGCGCAGCGGACGCACGTCGCTGGAGGACAGCATGTATACATATATCAGTAAGCTAGCGCAGTTCCGCAAACAATCGCCTGCATTGACCCGCGGTAAGATGATGCAATTTATTCCGCGCAACAACTTCTATGTGTACTTCCGTTACACGCCGGAGCAAACGGTGATGGTAATGGCCAACACCGGCAACAAACCCGGGCAAATGCGCTGGAAGGAATGGGCCGAACGGACAAAAGGATTTACCAAAGCCCGCGATGTGATTTCGGGAAAAGTGATTGCTATTGAAAACATTGAGGTGAAAGAAGGGGAGAGTTTTGTTTTTGAGCTGCTGAAGTGAACGTGAACGCATATGAACCTTTCCCGCGGTGTGGTGGAGGCTTTTGCGAAGTCAAAATGTGTGTTTTGATTTTTGATGTGGACAAAAAAGGAGAATTTGGTGTGGTCTTTTTATGTAAATGCCTGAGGTTTGCATTTATAGAAGAATAAAAACATGCGGTGATCGAACCAATCGCTGATCATCTCGTCCCAACCAACCACCATCGTATGCCGAAGCGTCTCCTGTTGCTGCATTTACTGCCGTGTTGTGCAGTAAATATCTTTTTCCTGTCTATTTTAGTTGGATCAACCGCGCGTGCGCAGGCGCAGGCACCGGCCGTCTATCACGCAGGTGCCAAGATCAACTGGGTGCGCACCTGGGATGCAATTGGCCCGGAGACCAACCCCGATAACCTGATCGCAAGACCACTGACCGATGTGCGGATGGCCACGCAGTACATGGATGGGGTGGGAAGACCGGTACAGACGGTGATCAAACAGGGATCGCTGATTACGGGCGGCACCGCGACTGACTTAACGAGCACGGTGGTGTACGATGAACTTGGCCGTGAACAGTATAAATTTCTACCGTCTCCGGCTAATACGACTAATGGTAATACGAGTGTAACGGATGGCTTGTTTAAACGCAACCCGTTTGAACAACAAAATACATTTTATGCCAGCAGCAACTCCGCGCTGAACCCGATCGCTGGTCAGGGAGAGACGTATTACTATGGTAAGACGGAGTTTGAAGCTTCGCCACTGAGCCGTCCGTTAAAAGGCATGTCCGCAGGTAATAGTTGGGTGGGCGCGTCGCGAGGCGTGCAAACTGCTTATGTACATAATACAACTACGGATGCAGTACGTATCTGGAACCTTGGTGCAGTGAGCGGCGATTTTGCGGGTTACACCACACCGGGTACCTATCCCGAAGGAGAACTTTATAAAACGATCACTGCGGATGAGTATGGTAAACAGGTGATCGAGTATAAGGATAAAGATGGGTTGGTAGTACTCAAGAAAGTGCAACTCACTGCGACGGCAGACAATGGAACCGGCAGCGGGTACACAGGCTGGCTCTGTACTTATTATATCTATGACAAGCATAACAGACTGGCCGGTGTGATCCAGCCGCAAGGGTTTATTGATTTAGTGGCCAACAGCCTCACGTTTACCCCTATCATTTTAGAAGAGCAGACCTTCCGCTACGCTTACGATGAGCGGGGAAGAATGATCGCCAAACAAGTACCCGGTGCCAAGCCGGTGTACATGGTGTACGATAATAAGGATCGATTAATTCTTACCCAAGACGGTAACCTCAGAACTAACAACCAATGGCTGGTGACGTTGTATGATTACCTGAACCGCCCGGTACAAACAGGTCTTTGGACCAGCAACCAAACCAGAAGCTGGCAGCAGACCCAAGCCAATGCGGCCACCACGGATTATGCTGTCTGATTATCTGGGTGTGGAAATTAAGGGTGCTTATTTCGGGGAGGGAGGTACAACTCATATTAGCTTTGGCGCTTACGGAGGGAATACGTTTACTCAATCGTTTTCAGCGGGCCACGTAGAAGGACTAAGGAAAGGGCTTACTTTAAATGGTTTTTTTCATACTCATCCTAGTACTAACATAAGTACATCAGATCGAATAGTGCCATCCAAGCGAGATATAGAAACGCGAGATGAGGCATTAAAATTAATGCCGGCGTTAAAGTTCTATTTATTAACAGCTCCTCTGGCTTATGGTGATTCATACCCGTTTAAGATTGATTATACAACAGGGTTTTAAAAGCGATAAGCATAAATACGTGTCAATGAGAAAAATTTTAAGTACTGCCGCTATAAGTATGTCTGTTTTTATTAGTTGTACTACTACAAGGGTTTCGGATACAAAAGGCAAACATACAGATGACCCAATAGAAGTTGCTATTGCGGATTATGCAAAGACTAGTAAACAGTTTAAAAAGGAAAAAGTATTTGTCGTAACCCGATATGACACACTATATAAGATAGAGTTGGTGAAATCGGATAGTCAGGTATATAAATGGGTACGGGGGCAGATTTACGATAGGATCCTGGCTGTGAATATTATTTCAGGCAATAAGCAGTTTTCTGCTAAAATGTGTCCAACTCATGCTTTAGAGATAAGAGGTAAATTGTTTTACTGGTGGGAAGAGGGGGTTGCCCCAACTTCAGAAACCATGAATCTTTTAAGCAAGTATAATCTGATTCAAACGGATATCGACAGCCGTACTTCGCTTCCGGAAAGGCTTACTGATGATTCACAGAAAGGAGCGGACTATTTCTTTTGCCGTAATAATATTTACAAATACAAGGTTGTAAACACAACTAAGGCTATCGGTTACTATGAACCTCCTTATGTGGGCTGTGATAATAAAGAGTAGACTTTATTGTTAGCCGTAAAAGATGGCGGGAGACAAGGTGGATGTGTTTGGCAAAAGCCATTGGTATATACCGAATACATCCGGTTCTCCAAACGTGGCACCGGTAGCATTGGATATCTTGTCGGGTTTACTCGGTGTACCCGGGAGTGCTGCTGCCGGTAAAGCGACAGCCAGCCAGTTGAATGCGATCACGGACATTACCACACCGCTGGGTGCGTTTATCAATGATCCTACCCGTGACAACGCTTCTTACCCGCAACGTCCCAAAGCGTTCATCAACTACATCTTCTTCGACGAACAATTTAAGATGGTCAGCGGTGGTGCCAGCCCGGTACATCCAACGGTGTAAGCTCCCCTGTTATTCGCTCATTATATTCCTTGATCCATTCGGCTGTTAACTGCTTTACCTGATAGAGGTCGAAGAATAGATATGCATCTAACACTGCCTCTCGGTAGAGTCTGTTAAATCGTTCGATATAGCTGTTCTGCATGGGTTTGCCTGGTTTTGTGATTTCGGGAAAAGTGATTGCTATTGAAAACATCGCGGTGAAAGAAGGGGAGAGTTTTGTTTTTGAGCTGATCAAGTAAGGCGGTGGAAGAATTTACCTTTGTTTTAAAGGAATACTTTCAAGTATAGCCAATACCTCGGTTTTTTTTCTTCGCGATACCTCGAATGTCTTGCCGCCAATGATATGGATCAGGCAGGGCCAGGTCTTCGAATAGGATTGTATATACTTTGTATTTAATAATATTCCCCGGCTGATGCGGCAGAATTTAAGCCGTGCCGGCCAAAGCTGCTGCAGATCGCTCAGTGTTTTCGGAACGGTATAATGACTGCCGCCGGCCAGGTGAAGCTGACAATAACGACGTTCCGCTTCCGCATAAATTACCTCTTCGGGTTGAATAACGATCACCTTCGAATGCTGATGAATAGTAAGCACCCCAGACACTGCCGGGCTTTCATCTTTTACGCGTCCCGATTTTCTGATCTTTTCCTTCGCACGTTCAATGGCCTGTTTCAGTTCGTCCACATCAACAGGTTTTAGCAGGTAGTCGACAGCGTCCGCACGGATGGCGGGAATGGCGTATTCGTCATGGCCGGTTACAAACACGACGGCAAAATCGTGCGGAACATTGTTTTCAAGGAGGTCAAACCCGGATTCGTTGTGCATACGGATATCAAGAAAAACAATATCAGGCTGTTCGGCGCTAATAATTTCTTTAGCAGCGGCAATGGTTGAAGCAACGGCCACAACATCCAGCTCCGGCGCGTATAATTGCAGGAGCCTGCTCAGCACCGCTCTTCCTGAATATTCATCGTCGATGATGATTGCTTTATACTTTACCATGACTGTCAAGATTGTCGGGTATGGAAATAGTCACCGTTGTGCCGCTTTTGACGCCATCGGTGTGTATGATTTTTAACGAGAACTTTTCCGTGTTGTAGATTTTATTCAGTGTGAGGATACGTTCATGATTGATCACGGAAGAAACCGGTTCATGCGATGGTCTGCCCGTTATCGCCGCTTTATTCTTCTTGGTGCCGTTGTCCCGGATCTGAAAAGTAATACAGCCGCGTTCCGTATCACCGGTTATTTCCAGTGCAATTTTTCCCGGTTCCGGGTTGTCCGGCATGCCATGAAGGATGGCATTTTCAATCACAGGTTGCAGCAGCATCCCCGGCAGATAAATGTGGGTGGCGTCAGGTAAGGTCTCGCTCTTGTGTATGGTAAAAGTAAACCTGTCGGGAAAACGCAGTTGTTCCAACTTCACGTATATCTGTAGCGTCTCAAGTTCATCGGCCAGCGAAATCAGCGGGTTTCTTGACTGTGTCAGTACCCGGCGTATCAGCTTGCTGAATTGTGTGAGATAATGGTATGCCTCCAATTCTTTGTGCTGAAGAATAAAAAGTTGTATGCTGTTGATGGCATTGAATACGAAATGAGGATTCATTTGTGCCTGCAGGGCTTGCAGCCGTATCGACAGCAGTTCGTTTTCCATCTTCCGCCTGCGCTCATCACGTTTGCGTATACGCCTGATAATCCACCATGCGCAGGCAACAACTAAGGCGATAGTTAAAATCAGTGTGATGGCGACAAAGGCTTTGCTTTGCCAGTAGGGGGGCTTAATACGGAATGATTGGGTCAGGGTTGCCGACCGGGATCCGTCATCACGTACCGCCCATACCTTGAGCAGATAGTTACCCGGCCTGAGATTGCCCAATTGCAGCCGTTTACCGTCGATCCTGCCGGAGTCGTTTTTTACAGGTCCTTCAAGTATATAATAGAGTAAGGCCTGTTCCGGGCGGATGGAGGCAATATCGTAAGTCCATGTCAATGTTCCGGAGTTGTAGTCAAATACCTGTGTGGCAGCAGAACTGGCGATGGACAATTCGATGTTTCCGTTTGTCCACGAGCGAAGGTAGACAGGGATCGTTCCGTCTTTTTTATTAACAGGATTCAGCGGCAGGCTTACTACGCCGGCTGTTGAGGCCATATACATCCGGCCGGCAGCCGGTGTAAATGAATAAACTACCTGATCCGTTATGGGATATCCAACGGAGTTTTTGCCCGATAAAATATCCTGTTCATTGTATATCCGTACACCACCGCTTGACGCAATCCAGAGCGATCCGTCTTTTCCTTCGGCGGCCGCATAGTATCGTTCATCCGATCTGGCCGGTAATAATTTTATCAGATCTCCCTCTTTAAATAGAAATAGTCCACGGGTCTGTATCAATACCCAACAATGATTACCGGATGTTTTGAATAATTGCACAACGCGCCCGCTGTCTCCCGAAGCTTTATTCAAAACGGTATCCGTGTAGTGATCTGTATAGTAAACACCGTTGTGCGTACCCGCCAGCAAGCCACTGTCAGCCGTCAGTTCAAGGTGGAAGATTCTTTCCCGAACGGGAATTGTCTTTGTTTTTACATGCCGGTCATAGATGGTAATTTCTGGTGTGGTGGCCGTGAGAAAGCAGGTGGACCCAATGTTGAGACCAGCCGTTAGAAAAAAACGATTTCCCGGAATAGTTACCGTATTGCCATCCCTGCGGCGCTGTATTATTACATCCGATTCATTATAAAAATAACGGTACTGATCTGTTTCGGAATAATGGAGAAGATTGTTTAGTGGTTTAATATCTTTTGGTTGATGTGGTTTCGCATTGTTGTAAGGAATCAGTACTGCTGGTTTACCATATAAGGTTGCGATAATGCCCTGATCCGTTTGGTAAGTTTTTGTAAATGGGGAAGGGGTTTGTTCTCCGGCGGAATGTTGCAGCATGGCCATTCCCGGGTTGTAAAAAACTCCGCGTTCAAGACTGGTAAACCATACGCCACCGTCGTTGTCCGTACAAATATCGGAGACGGAAATTTCTTCCAGGCCTTTTACAGGATTGCTGATGTTTGCCGGATTGTCAAAATAACGATAACCACTTTTATACAAACCAATCCACAGTCCATCTGATCGATCAATACGGAGGGTAATAACAGGTGCTCCCATCTGAATCTCTTTTACCGGATGCCCCGGGCGTATCAACAGCAGTGAATTCGAGTAGGTTACTACATGGAAGTCTTTCCAACGGGCGGTAAGAATGCGATACCTGCGGACCGGAATGCCGTATAGTTTTACACTGATTGTATCCTGTATTATTCCCGGCAGTATGAACCGCGTGAACGTGGGATGGCTTTCTATGTCCTGTAAAAGATAATTGGTGTTGAGTGGGATCAGCGAGCCTTCCTCAAAAAGTATCGGGATGCCGTCAAATGGCAATGCCCCGATCCTTTGGGCCTGCCGGAAGTCGGAAGATATCCGGTATGTTCCTAACGAGGTGAACAGGTAAAGTTGCTGCCGCTCATTTTCGGTAAATCGATACACGATTTCTTTAAACTTGCCCATATACCCCTTTTGACTGAAAGGCAGTTCGATGGCCGTATCTTTTTCAACGACGAAAACATTTCCCGTAAATGTGGCAAAAAGTATTTTTCCGTTTGTGGTTTCGTAAACGGTCAGCACCGGCGGTTGCCCGAAATTTTCGGGCAGGCTGATCTTGTCTACGCTTCCCTGCTGATACCTGTATAGTCCGAAGTCTGTCGCAAACCACAGGTATCCCTTTTTATCCTGTATTACTTTGTATACTTCCTGTGTAGGTAAATGGAAATCCGGAATCTGATTGGTGACGCTGAACTGCTGTGCATGTACGCATGTGTTGATATGGACAATTACAAGCAGTAAGACAAATCTCATCGGCGGCAGCAGTATTTCCGCTAAAATAATGAATACACGATGAAATGCCTGATATAGAAGCTGCCGTGGCTGTCATTCGTAAGTAAAGGTGTTTTTATGTTCCGGACGGTCGTCTGTACTGAAAAGCTGTAAATAGTTTTGTGCGGGATTTTACTTATCAAATAAACTATGAAACCATGGCACTTAATTGTACCCGCGTATTTTTTCTCCTGCTTCTTCAAAACTTGTTATCTCTTCATTCCGGCGCTCAGACAACTTTAGTACAAGGCGATATTTCCGTAATAGGTTTTAATGCCAATCCCTCCCCGAAAAATTACTCTTTTGTATTATGGAAACCTGTGGAAACAGGCACTGTTATCAAGTTTACGGACAATGGATTTTATGGCCCGGGCTTGTCGACCGCTACAAACGGATACCGCAACCAGGAACAGACCGCCGTGTGGACGGCCACCGGTAACCTGCCCGCCGGAACCGTTGTGGTGATCAACGGAAACACTGCCAGCTCAGGCACCGTACAAAGCTATAATGCCAATGGAAATACGACCACAACCATCTTGTTCGGCAATACCACCGGCGATCAGTTATTTGTTTTCCAGGGCGATACGCCACCACAGGGAAATAATGTCACTTTTGGCGGAAGAATATTGTTTGGACTGTCTTACCAGGCGCAGGGCGGTGATGCCGGCTGGCTAACCTCCGGCGTTACCGGTAGTTCCAACAGTTATCTTCCCACAGATCTGAAAGACAGCAACCATGTGTACTTTGCCGGTAATGTTACAGGCGCACAATTCAGATTGCCCAGGAATGGCATGACGATCAAAGAATTCAGAGCAGCCATTGCTGATATTGCTAACTGGGAGGTGGCTATCGGCACGGGCTCCGGCAATTTTGTAACGCTCACCAGTTCACCTTTTATATTGGGAACGCTTCCGCTTAAACTATTATCATTCTCCGGATCATTGCGCAACGGCAATGGCTATCTTCAGTGGAAAACCGCAAAAGAAGAAAACGTGAGAGGTTATCATATCGAAAGCTCTGCAGAGGGTGATCGTTTTACACAGATAGGATTTATACCGGCCAGGAATAAAGCGACAGGTGAAGAATATTACGATTTCGGGTTTATCCTGCCTGCCGGCGGGTCGGCTTATTACCGGTTGAAAATGGAAGACACGGACGGTTCGTCCACTTATTCGCAAACAATCAGGATACAGGTTGATAAATCTGGAGCAGCAGGCTTTGGACTCCATCCCAACCAGGCACGAACTGGCACAGCCTATCTTACGCTCCGGAGGTTACAACCGGTGCAAGACAACATCAGGACTGAAGCTGTCATTATCGCGGTGGATGGCCGGGTCACCACAACAGTACGGATCGATAATGCCGGAGTAGCCGGCACATGGAAGATTCCCATCCATGATCTTCTGCCCGGTAAATATATATTGCACCTGCAGGCAGTTAACGGACAATGGAGAGAGTCGCTGCCGTTCCTTATTAATTGATGACATAGTTTGTTACATAAATATAAAGCCCCGCATTTGCGGGGTTTTATATTTTCAGGGACCGCGGGTGACCGCCAGCATATCATTAGAACCAAAAAAATGTCGTAACCAAATACATGGTAATCAATAATGTAACAAAAAAGAGCTGATTAGCATTTCTGTTTTATATTTGGTTTGTCTTAATCCCTTAAACCAACCGATATGAAATGTTCCTTTACGCTTCTCGCAGCGTTCTGCTGTAGTTTTTTTTCTACTTCTGTTCAAGCACAATTATCACCCGGCGACATTCTTTTTACCGGCTATAATTCAGTCGATAATACGGTTAATGGTCCTACTTCAAACGACGATTTTTGTTTTATTGCTTTACGTACCATTCCAGTTGGTACGAAGATCATGTTCACTGATTTTGGATGGGCCAGTGATGTGGGCCGGTTTCAATCGATCAACCCCTGCGGGGCAAGTACAGGAGCTTATTCCGACGGTGCGATTGAATGGACGGCTACAGCCGAGGTGAAATACGGAACGCAGGTACGGATCCGCTGCCGGGTCGATTTACAGGCCACAACAGGCACCGTACTGGGTGTCATTAATGGCGTAAGTGTGCCTACCGATTATATCAGCTTTGTAACAGGCGGCGATCAGATCTTCGCCTTCCAGGGGCCGATAACGGCGCCCACCTCCATCATTGCCGGCCTTGGAATGAATGGTCCCTGGGATGCCACGCTGGGTAATTGTGAGTTCAATGCCAGCAAATCTGCTGTGCCACCCGCTATTGCCAGTTACGCCTTTGCAATTGTTCCGGAAGTAAACAACGCACGTTTGAAGGCAGGGATTAATATAACCGGTAACGCTGCCACTGATCGCGCAACTATTAATAACCTGGCCAACTGGGAATTTGACGATGCCAACGCATTGGCGATTCCATCCACACTGACATTGCTTCCCGCCAATTTTTTGTCCTTTAGCGGTGAACCGGGAAATGGTAACGTTAAGCTGCAATGGAAAGTAGGTGCCGAACAAAACGTAAAAGATTACCGTGTTGAGCGATCAACTAATGGTAGCGAGTGGCAGGAGATAGGTACAGTACCCGCAACCGGCAGCAGCGTGTATACATGGTCGGGAGCGGCGGTCAGCGGCCGTTTTAATTATCGCATCGTAGCGGTTGATCTTGATACAAGAGTTCGCTATAGCCAGATAATAACGCTTGATCCTTCGCAAAAGAAATGGCAGTTAAAAGTAACGCCCAATCCTGCTACTGATTTTGCCGATATCAGTGTTACCTCAGTGGGGCAGGAAAAAATAACATTGCAGTTGATCGATATGTATGGCAAAGTCTGCTGGCAGCAACAATCGGTTGTCAATACCGGTGTGCAGGTGATCCGTTTACAAGAGTTGAGCGGCATGGCAAAAGGAGTGTACGTGCTGCAATTGCAGTCTTCGGAAACGGGTTATAAACAACAGGTAAAACTGGTGAAACAGTGATAAGTATGGAGTAATAAGTTATAAGTAATAAGCAGGCTGGTCCGTTTGGAGCAGCCTTTTTTTTGACAAACCGGTTGTGGAAAAAGCCATGCCGGAGATGGCTTATATTGAAGTAGCTTGCGGTAACAATCATCAAACAGCCAATACGGTTAGCCATGTATGTTTTCGAGACCCAACTGGAAATTATAGGGATCAATCCCTTTGTTTTTGTACCGGGTGATATTTTAGACAAGCTGTTCGCCGCTGCAAAAAAAGACAAAGGAAAAATTCCGGTAAGCGGAACAGTTAATGGCAAAAGCTATGTGCAGACCCTTATAAGATATAGCGGCGAGTGGCGGCTTTATATCAATAACCTCATGCTGCCCGACGCGAAGAATAAGATCGGAGAACGGATAAAAGTGAAGATCGGGTTCGACAGCACAGACAGAACAATCCAGCCGCACCCGCAACTGGTGCAGGCCTTGAACAAAAACAAAGCAGCCAAAAAAGTTTTTGAAACCATTCCGCCTTCCCTGCAAAAGGAGATTGTCCGGTATATCTCTTTTTTAAAAACGGAGGCATCGGTGACGGAAAACGTAAATAAGGCCATCGGATTTTTGTTGGGTAAAAACAGGTTCATCGGCCGCGATGGCTGGCAACCCAAATCATGATATTTAAAAAGCACATACCGCCGGCTCCAATTTCCCAATACATAGAACAAATCATCTATGCAAAGGGAAGCCAGCCGCTGCCTTACCTGATGGAATTGCCGGATGGCCGGCTCAATCTTGTCATTGAATTGGAGGACACCGTAAACACCTTGTATGCCGAAGCAGGATTGAAAGGAAAATACACGATGAAAAAAGCCTGGTTATCGGGCGCTAATGCCAGGGCCATTACCTATCAGAACAACACGAATTCTGCCATTATCAGCATCCGTTTTGCGATCGGTGGGTTCTATGCGCTTACCAGGATTCCGATGTCTGAAATCATCCATCCGGGCTTGGAAATCGAACTGCTGCTGGGCAATTCATTTAACCGGTGTTACCAGCAGTTGCTGAACGAGGAAGATATTGATCGTAAGTTCCAGGTGCTGCTCGACTATTTCAGCAGTTATATTGCTGATAATACGTTTGAAAGTTCGGTCATTAAGTTTATCGATAAAAATATCGATCGTCCGATCGATTGGCTGGTTAATAAATCCGGTTACTCGCAGAAGCACCTCATCAGTATGCTGAAAAAGCAAACCGGTTTTTCGCCCAAGTACCTGCAACGGTTGCACAGGTTTCAGCGGGTAATCAATGCCGTGCAGCAATCGGAGGGCCGGTTGAACTGGACCTCGATTGTTTACGACCTCGATTATTTCGACCAGGCGCATTTCATCAAAGAATTCGTGCACTTTACCGGCATAACGCCGGCTGAATATTTCAGGATCAACAATGCCTCCGGACATAACAAGATCCTTACTGATATTAAGGTTTTTTAGCAGGTAAATTTTTTACAATCCCACGGCTATGTGGCGCAGTAGTTTTGTCATGAATCAAAAAATAAACAACCATGGCAACAGTCAATCCCTTTCAAATCAATGTATCTCAATCGGTGCTGGATGATCTTTCCAATCGTATCCGTCATACCCGGTGGCCCGAAACCGGTGAGGGTGCCGGCTGGGCTTATGGCACCGATCCAGTCTATCTGAAGGAACTCTTAACGTACTGGGGCGAAAGCTACGATTGGCGCAAACAGGAGGAAGAACTGAATAAATATCCTCAATTTACTACTGAGATAGAGGGCATGCAGATTCATTTTGTCCATGTAAAAGGAAAAAATAAGAATAGCCAGCCGCTGTTGCTTATTCACGGATGGCCCGACTCATATTACCGGTTCCATAAAATCATCTCTTTGCTCAGTGAAGGCGAGCACTCTTTTGACTTGATTATTCCCTCTATTCCGGGCTTCGGCTTTTCCGGCCATCGTGCCGTGAACAGCGATGTTACTGCCGGAATTTTTCACCACTTAATGACGGACACACTCAGTTACGAGCAATATTTTATTGCGGGTGGAGATATGGGAAGTGTGATTGCCAAATCGATGGCCAACCAGTTTCCCGACGCTGTTAAAGCAATTCATATTACGGATGTCGGGTATCCCACAGGGCAGGAAGACTGGAGCGTGATGACACCAGCCGAGCAGGAATTTGGTCAGCGGATCCAGCATTGGTTTTTTACCGAAGGTGCTTTTAATATGATCCAGTCAACCAAGCCGCAATCTTTGAGCTACGGCCTCAATGATTCTCCTGCAGGCCTTGCCGGTTGGATCATCGAGAAATTTAATTCCTGGAGCGACAACGGCGGCCACATAGAAAACAGCTTTAGCAAAGACGAATTGCTGACGAATATTATGATCTATTGGGTAACGCAAACCATCGACAGTTCGGTGAAAACCTATGCAGAAAATGCGGGGGCTGCGTATACAGGAGGTTTAAAATCGTCACAGAAGGTGACCGTACCTACAGGCGTATCCCTTTTTCCCGGCGAGGCACAGTTCCCGAAAGAATGGGCCGGGAGAATGGTGAACCTGGTCAGCTATAAAAAACTGGACAAAGGCGGTCATTTTGCACCAATGGAATTGCCGTACGTTTATGCGGTAGAATTAAGTGATTTTTTCTCCGGCATCGAATGATAAAACTTAAACAGCCTGGTTCGTTTTTTTACCAACCAGGCTGTTTACACTTCTACAAAATCAGGAACGGGGCTTCGGGAGTAAATCGCGAATACCATGGTTCGTGTATACGCGAAACATGGAGCAGAAACTTCTATCTTCCCTTCACCAACCGGCTTTCCTGCACACCCGATTCACTGATCACCTGCACAAAATAAACACCGGCAGGTAAGGAGCCGACTGGAAGAGAAACGGTATTCAATCCCTTATCCAATGAGAGTGTATTTGGTCGCTAATTTTTTTCCTGCCGGGTCATAAATGGTATAGAAACCACTTTGTTTTTTATCCGAATTGATGGCAAGTGTTGCTTCATTTACCGAAGGAGTAGGATAGATGGTGAGCGAAGTAACAGTGCTGTTGGTATTCACGGCAACAACCTGCGAGTAAGTAAATCTTCCATCGATATCCACCTGCTTCAGACGATAATAGCTGATACCTTTGTAAGGTGAAGGATCTGTGAAGTCATAATATCGCGGAGCAGAAGAATTGAATGACTGGAAACGTTGTTATTGAACGCTAATGTTGCTTTAATCCTTCACATTGATCCAGTAATCATGGCATAAACTGGCATTTGTTGCCGGCAAGTTTTATTTCCCTTGTTGTGGTATCGTTATTTTGCATTCACCTGATCCAATATGCCGAAAGTGGCGCCTTCGCTTGCATTTTTATAAATATTCATGACCACCAATTGATTGCCATACAACACAAAAATGCTGCGTTTGATCCGCGACTTGATGCCGCCGTTCAGGTAACCAGCCCAATTGCCCACCAAGGTGTAGTCGGTATACGAAAGCACGGTGCCTTTTTCATCCGTTATACTGAATTTGGTGCCGATAAATTGATAGCTGGTGCGCACTGCGAGCGTGGATTGCTGCTTATATAAAATACCGGTATACCTGTTACCTTTTAACCGGTTGCCAAATATCTTTTTCTCAAGTCTGGCGTAAGTGCGGTTACCACGTGGCGTAACGGTTTCGCCATTTAACTGGTAATTGTATTCACCGCCGATCAGTTCAAATTTTATGTTCCCGTTGTTAAGCGTGTATTTCCCTTCATGCAACTTGCCATCCACTTCAAGATACTGGAACGTATTATTCTCGCCGAAATTGAAAATGAATGGCGTTTTGAAACTGGCCGTTGCCGAGGACGCATAATAACCTACGATGCAATAATCTTTCAAGTCAATTGCCTGACTTTTTGCATTGACTGAGTAAAGCACGATCAGCAAAACTGCTGAGAAGGCCTTGATATATTTTTTTATATGTTGCATAACCTGTTTTTTAAAAAAGTTGAAAAATCTGTTTTTTGATCCTGGAGAAGCTACAGCAATGGCTATTGCCTGGTATGGACAGCCTGGCAGCAGACAATGAAAAGAGGGTGGTGAATGCTGCGGAATTTTTGTGATGACAGCCGTTTTTTTAAAACAACCGTTGTAACAAGCTATCTTTTTTCTGCGGTGATACTTCGATTTCTGTGCCATCGGATAGCTCCAATGTGCCGCCGTCGCCTTTGCGGTATTTTGTTACAAAGTCGAGGTTAACGATCACCGATCTGTTTATGCGCATGAAACGGTCATCGTCAAGAATCGTTTCATATTCTTTCAATGTTTTTGATACAACAATTTTTTTGTTGTCACTGAGCAGGAATACGCTGTAATTACTCATGGCTTCGACCCTGGTGATCGTATTCCTGTCCACGATGTAAATACCTTCGGCCGTTGGCAGAGGCAACCGGGTACTCAGGTTTTTCTGCGGCCTGGCGGCTTTCAGGCTGGTTTTCTCGGTCACTCTTTTCTGCAACCTTGCTATAGCCGCCTCAAGTTCTTCACTGTCTACCGGCTTAAGCAGGTAATCAACAGCACTTAACCGCAGCGCTTCTAATGTGTAACTATCGTATGCGGTGGTGAAAATTACTTCGAAGTTGAACCGGCCCAGTTTTTCCAGGAACTGAAAGCCATTCATGCCCGGCATCTCCACATCCAGAAAGAGTACATCTATATGCAGATCTGCCACGGCGTCAAGTGCTTTTTCCGGGCTGTTAAAAACGCCGGCCACCTGCAGCTCATTTTCAAAAACGTTTAGCTTTTGCGCCAGCAATTTGCTTCCTCTTATTTCATCATCCAGAATGGCTGCTTTTAACATGTGTAGGCTGCTTTGTGTAAATTTCGGTTTTTTACAATGGAATCACAATAAAGTTTGCGGTGTGTTCAACGCCTGTATGGCTTTTTTAAACCGGTTCAAATAACCGAGAACATCATCGATGGCTCACCTGCTTTCTGCAGAACCATACGCCAGCGGTTATTGATTTTTGCACTTACGCCCATATACTGTGCTCCATTCAAGGTTCCTTTCCACGCGCCGGCGGCTATTTGAGTGTAATTGCCCATCGCGTTTGGAACGGCATAATATCTCCATGTGCCTGCATTAAATTGCAGGAATCCGGGCCCTTCGTAACTATTGGTTTGAAACGGTATGATCTCCGATGATTTTGATATATAGTGAACTGATTGCACAGTCTTAGCCGGGTCCCGGCTGTCTTTATATTCTACCGTGCTGATAACCGGTTCGCCATTCGCATCTTTTTTTACCCGGAAGCGAAAGACAGATGTGCCATCGCCTTTTTCATCGATGGAAAAGCTGTCATTTCTCAAACTGAGTGGCTGACTTTTTTTCAATACTACATCTTCAATTGTAGCGGTCACGTCAGTACCGGATTGGGTGAAATGGACCAGTCTTATTTCGGTACCAGTACCGTTATTGATAAAGAGCAACCATTGATAACCGGCGAGTTCTCCCGGACTGATGGTGGACTTGTCCTGGTCGTTGTCTTTTTTGCAACCGGTATACATTGTGAGCAGCGTTGCAACCAGCAAAACTGTCAGGGAAATACTTGTGAATTGTTTCATGGTATGTCTTTTAAGTTGTTATAATTTGTTACCTGGCATTCCAGAGAATTTGTAATACCTGCCGGTTGTAATAATCCTGCATAGTATAGCCTTCACTTGCCCTGGCGCCGGCTACACCTCCAACAGTGAACGTCGCCTCTTTTTCACAATGTTCATTGTAGTACTGCATACTTGTTGAACAATCCTTGCAGTTTGCCGTTGCCTTTGGCGGTATATGCTCGAAATAATAAAGCGTCTTGTTGCTGATACGCACCTGTACTACTTTTTTCACGCCTGCCTTTGTCAATGAATCTTCGTTGAGAAGGACTTTGCTGATGCAGGCCGGAATACCGTCATGCTTTTTTCCGTAGCGAATATTGGGATACTGCGATTTGCCAAAATCTCCGGCGGTATAACCATATGCCACATAGCCACTGGCAGTTCTGCCCATTATAAAACTTGCGACTACATTACAATTGGAATCATAATAAACAGTGCCGTTAGGGCAGTCCATACATTGGGCGGCGCTCGATACTTTAAATTGAAAAACGGTCCGCTGGTCTTTCAGCGTCAGCGCTTTTACAAATGCTGTGTTGGTAAGCTGGTTTTTGTTATTTAAAGCGCTGATGCAGGCCGGAACATTTTGTGCCAAGACAATATTGCCAGGCGAAAGAAGAATGCAGCAGAGATAGATATATGTTCTCATGGTTTCAGGATTTATCATGGGGCAATGTCAAGTAACCGGCATACCTCGTTGTAGGGCATGGCTTTCAACTGCGCTTCCGTATAATCTCTTCCTTTCAGGTGTAATTGTTTCCCGGTGCTGCCATTCATCGTGCGGCCCATTGTACCGGATACGGCTACAATCTTGAATTTATAATTGGGTATTGATGCAGAAGACACAGCCGGCGGCTCCGTTCCCTGAATATTGGTCCGATAGAAATAGTGCAGCTTAATTTTTCCAATGCCCGTTTCATAAGCGACATTGTAGAAGAAACTGCCGGTGGGGTTCAGCATACTGTAGTTCAGGGGTACCCAGTTGTTGACATTAAAAGTGAGAGAAGGCGTAAAGTAGCAAAGCACCATACCCGTATTTAACACGTCCTGCGTAATAGCGGTAAAGTTTCTGTCATGGTACCGTGTAACGGACCACATGTAGCCGCCCGGCACGTGGTCGAGCACATAGGCTCCGCCTGCAGTCCATTGGGTATTGGTTAAGCGGAAAGTGTCTGTTTTGACGTTGGCATTGCCGGTTGCGCCCTGCTCACCCCTTGGACCTTCCGGACCGGGTGTGCCTTCTTTTTTGCATTGCATAAAAAGCATGGTTACCAGCAAAAAACTAACGGAGAAAAATAATTTGGACATAGTCGTTTGATTTTTGATATTATTTATTAGGCAGAAGGCAGCGGAAAAGTTTAATGGTTAACGGAGCCGCCTTTCTTATTCAAACTTATAACCTGCAAACAGGGCTTTGGAAGCAAATGATTGAAAAGGGGCGTAAATTGAGTGAACACCTTTTTATACCGAGCGAATAAAAAGGACACTTGGGGATCTTAATCCTATATTTGATGAGCCCCATTTCCTGTGTTTTCGGCAACCATACTTTTATCCAATACTGAAAATGAGTGTAAAATTTTCCTTACAAAAAGGCTGTTTTTTTCTTATAAGTCTTATGGGTTGGAGCTTGTATTCAACCGATCTGTGTGCGCAAACCAGCGTAGCGGATTCACTCCGAACAGAATTAAAAGCACATCCGGAAAAAGCCGATGAGATTGGTACGGCATTTTTTAATCTGGCAGCACAAAATATATCGTCAGACGCAAAAAAGGCACTGACTTATGCCGACGAAATCCTGCTGTTTCAAAAGAATATAAAGAACCAGCATTTGATTTCGGCAGCTTACCGGGCAAAGGGGATCATACACCTCAATCTCTCGCAGTTCCCGGAAGCCTTGCAGAGTTTACAGAAAGCACTGGAGATTGATGAAAAACTGAAAGCTGATTTTGGCAAGATCGGCGATCTGAATACGATCGGACTGGTTTATATGAGCCAGTCGAAGTACCCCGAAGCTTTAAAATACTACCTGCTCGCGCTGGCCAGCGCGGAGAAAATCAATCGTGAATTGGACGTGGCATCCACCAAGGCAAATATCGGTATCGTATACACGGAAATGGGAGATTACGAGCAGGCCATGCGGCACTACGAACGTTCACTGGCGATATTCAGAAATAATAACCATTATAGCGGTCAGACAAACACGCTGACCAATATCGGTATAGTATATTATAAAAAGAAAAATATCCGGGAAGCCATAAGGTACAGTAAACTGGCACTGGCATTGGCAGATTCGGTTAAGGATATCCGGTCGCAGGGACGTGAAAACGGCAACTTATCCGCTTATTACAATGAACTTGGCCAACACGATCTGGCGCTGGAATATGGTCTTAAGGCTATTGCTATTAACAAGGAAATCGGCAGTACAAAAAGTCTCGGACTCAACGAGCAAAATGTGTCCGCCGCTTACTTGAAAAAAGGAAACCTGAAACAAGCCAGGGAGTATGGGCTGAGCGCTTTAAAAATTGGCACGGCACTCAATGCGACCGATATAAAAAAAGAAGCCAGTCTTGGATTAAGTGAAGTATATGAAGCATTGGCTAAGCCAGACAGCGCGCTGTATTATTATAAAATGTTCACGGTCTTTTCCGATTCAATAAGCAATGATAACAACAGGCGGGAAGTGACCCGGATGGGACTTAAGTATGAATTTGACAAAACAGAAGCCGTATATAAACAAAAGCAGCTGTTGGCCGATGAGCAACTCCGGCAGCAGCAATTGGAGCTGGCATTAAGTGCTTCGCAATTTCAACAAGGCGAGCAACTGCGGCGTTTGCAGGAAGTGCAACTGCAAAATGAAAAACTGCTTAATGAAGAGAAACAAAAGCAACTGATCATTGCGCAGAATAATGAAAAACTACAGGCCGGTAAAGTAAATGCGCTGTCGCAGCAACAACAATTGGACCGTCTTGAACTTAAACAATTGTGGTTATATGGTATATTGGCTTTAGTGGTCTTATTCTCTGTATTGATATTTCTTTTGAATCTTTACCGCTTGCGCAGGTTGAAGTATAAAAATGAAATGCAGTTGCAGGAGTCGGAGCAAAAGGCCTTGCAGCTGAAACATCAGCATCAGTTGTCCGAAAGTGAGTTAAAAGCCATTCGCTCACAAATGAATCCGCATTTTATTTTTAATGTATTGAACTCTATCGAGTCCTACATAATGGACAATGATAAAAAAACGGCTTCGAGGTTGATCCAGAAGTTTGCCTCCTTAAGCCGGTTGATACTGGAAAATTCGACCAAAAGCCTGGTTACGGCGGATAAAGAATGGAAGGCACTGATGCTCTATACCGAACTGGAAGATATCCGGTACAGTAATGCATTTACGTATAGTTTTAATGTTGATGAGCAACTGCAATTAAAAACACTGTTTTTGCCTCCCATGCTTATCCAGCCTTTAATTGAAAATGCCATTCTGCATGGTTTGATGACGGGAGAACGGGAGCATGGCCATTTATCCGTGTCCCTGAAAAAGACGGACACAGGTATTTGCGTTACCGTAAAAGATAACGGCGCGGGGTTTGACACTAAGGTAAACCCGGGCCGGATATCAGGCATTAAGGAAAAATCAATGGGGCTGGCTTCCATCGAAGACCGCATCGCCATGATTAATAAGCAGTATCCCGGAGGGAAGGCCCGTTTTGTGATTGGCCGTGGGGAAGGAGGACAAGGCACCACTGCTGAAATACACCTGCCTTTTTTTGAAGGACAATCAGTGCTCAATTAAAATAGCTTCGCGCCTGTTGCATAGACAATAACGCTTCCTGATTCTCACAATTCTACCGTAATTTTATCGTTCCATGTTTTTCACAATCTCATGCGGAGGCAGTTGGGTTGGCGAAGAAAGCTAAAAGTGGAACTGTGCAATGAACTTACCGGACAATGAACATTTAAAAGAGATTGTTGAAAGCGCCCCGATAGGTGTTGCCATACTGGAAGCCGCAACCCTAAAAGTCGAAATCCTTAACGCGAAATTTTTGGAAATTGCCGGCAAACCCAAAGATGCTATTTTAAATAAATGGTATTGGGAACCTTTTGCTGAAGTGCAGGCTTTCTACGAGAACGCATTGAATGAGGTAGTTGCTACCGGTAAACCTTATTACGCCGACGAGGTGAAAATGATGCTCATCCGGCACGGACGTGAAGAATGGATTTATGTAACGTTCGTGTACGCACCAATAAAAAATGCAGCAGGCGAGATCACCAAAGTGGCTGTATGGGTGTTGGAAAACACTTTGCAGGTAACAGGACGTCAGAAAGCCGAAGCGGCCAAGGCGGCCTTCCAGGAAGAACGCGATCGCCTCCAGCGTTTTTTTATGCAGGCACCCGCAGGCATTTGCATTCTCAACGGCCCCGAACTTGTGTATGAGTTGGTTAACCCCTGCTACCAGGAGCTACTGCCCGGCAGGGCCTTGCTTGGACGTCCGATCTTCGAAGCGTTACCCGAACTGGTGGGTACACCGTTGGAAAAGATCTTGAAGAATGTTTACCACACCGGGGAAGATTTCAGGATAAATGAACTGTTGATTCCTGTATCTGAATATGAAGGAGGACCTACGCGCGATCGCTATTTCACGTTTAATTACACGGCAAGGAAAAACCAGGAAGGTGAAATCGATGGCGTAATGGCTTTTGTGTACGAGGTTACGGCCATCGCACAAATACTGCAGGAGCAGAAAGAAGTGAACGACCAGCTCACCGCCGTTAACGAAGAACTCACCGCTGCCAATGAAGCACTTTATAATACACAGAAAAATCTGCAGGAAGCTAATATCCGGTTGAATTTTGCCATGGAAGCCGGTAGCCTCGGCTCCACGGAGGTGGTTTTCGCCACCGGGGAAATGCAGGCCAGCCCGCAGTTTAAAAAGAACTTTGGCAGGAAGGAGAATGAAAATTTTAACTACGCCGATCTTTTCGAAGCGATTGTACCCGAATACCGCGAGGAGATCCGGCGGAGGGTGCAACATGCCATTGCCACGGACACCATTTACACCGCAGAATACCCGATCACCTGGCCGGACGGCTCGACACACTGGATCAGCGCATTTGGTAAACCCCGCTACGACGAAAATGGTTTTGCCACCCGCATTGTAGGGCTCACCGCGGATATTACCGAAAGGGTATTGACCCAAAAAGTGATTGAAGAAAGCGAAGCCAGGTTCCGCTCACTGGCCGAAGGCTCCGAAGTAATGATCTCCGTTAACGATATCGACGGTAGCGTACTTTTTGTGAACCAGGCCTGGCTCAACCTTACGGGAAAAACACAGGAACAAATGCAGGACTATGGTTGGGGCGAATTCCTGCACCCGGACGACCAGGAACAATTATTAAAAGATTTCAGGGCCGGCATCGCTTCCAGAACTTCCTTTACCGTCGAGTTCAGGATGCTGAATGCCGCCGGCGAATCGCGGCATATTTATACCAAAATACATCCCCGTTTACTACAAGACGGTGATTACGCGGGAACGATCAGTTCGTCTATCGATATCACCGAACGTGTTATCGCAAACCAGGCATTACAAAAATTAAACAATGAACTGGCAGAGATCAATCACCGGTTGAATATTGCACTGGACGCCGCGAATTTCGGCACCTGGCATATCAATAGTAACACCCGTGCGCTCATAGCCAATGACCGCCTGCGGGAATTGTTTGGTTTTCATCCCGGCGAAACCATCACTGTGGCGGGCTGTATAGCGCAGATCACCGATGATTACCGTGATGAGGTAAGCGCCGCCATCGAACAGGCTATTACGCAGGGTGGCGACTACGATTTGTCTTATAAGGTCAGGGGCTACCACGATCAGCAGATCCGCTGGGTGCGTGCCGTTGGTAATCTCAAAGTGGACGCCTCCGGCGAATTCAGCGCCTTTACAGGTGTGATCATGGATATCACCGAACAGGTGAACGCATTAGATACTATTAAAGAGCGTGAAGAACTTTACCGTAAAATCGCTGCCGAATTACGCATCAGCCGCGACGAAACCCAACTGGCGATTGATGCGGCATCCCTTGCTACTTTTGATCTGAATCCTCTTACCGGAAAATTCAAGGGAAACCACCTGATCAAAGAATGGCTTGGTTTACAAGCCGACGACGAGATTGAACTGGCAAAGGCTGTTCATAGCATTGCAGAAGAGGACCGGGAAAAGGTACAGAAGGCAATTGCCGATGCCCTGGATTATAAACAGGGTGGGCACTACGAAATTTCTTATACCATTATCAATCCCCTTGACCGGTTGCCGAGAGTGGTAAAAGCGAAAGGAGAAACCTTGTTTAATGAACAACGTGAGCCTGTACGGCTTAGCGGCGTACTGCAGGATATTACCGAACAACGGAAAGACGAGGAGCGCAAAAACGACTTCATCGCCATGGTAAGCCATGAATTAAAAACGCCGCTGACCTCGCTGCTGGGTTATGTACAGATGCTGGAAATAATTACCCGGGAACGGGGAGATCAAAAGCTGAGCGACTTACTGGAAAAATCAGTAGCCCAGGTCAAAAAGATGAACATCATGATCACCGGGTTCCTGGACATGTCGCGCTTCCACTCGGGTAAGATCCATCTTGAAAAACAGGAATTTTCATTGAACGGGTTATTGGCCGAGGTCGTTGCGGACACGCTGCTTATTTATCGTCACCACGAAATTATTTTTACAGAAAGTCCCGAGGTTCGCGTCAATGCCGACCGCGACAAAATAGGACAGGTGGTTACCAACCTCCTCAGCAACGCCGTGAAGTATTCGCCCAAAGGCAAACGGATTACGGTGAGTTGCAAAAACGAAAACCATAGGGCCGTTGTGAGTGTAACGGATGAAGGAGTGGGCATCAGCAAAGTCAATATGACCAAACTGTTTGATCGTTTCTACCGGGTAGAAGGCAAGCAGGCCGAAACCATCGGCGGCTTCGGCATCGGCTTATACATCAGTGCCGAGATCATCGAGCGGCACCAGGGTGAGATTGGTGTCGATAGCGAACAGGGCAGAGGCTCCACTTTTTATTTTAAAATTCCAAATTAGAAGCCGGGCTGGAAGCGCATCTTCTGTCGTTTTCATTGGCAAACTGTTTTAAATAGACATATTATTTCGTTATAGTGGATAACGGGCTAGAATAAAAGCCCACGCAACGCGTGGGCTTTTATTGTCAGGATCAATTGATCTTATTGCATAATCCACCGGGCGATATCATAAAGAATATATTTATCCGGATCGTTATTGTGAATGGTAACATTCGCCGGAGAACCAGGTTCAAATTCAAATACGCCAAGGGATATGAGACCAAAGAGAGCGCCTGCTTTCCGTTGATCGATATATACTTTCTCCGTTCCTTTCGCATGTTTTATTTCTACCAGTGTATTAGCACTTCTTCCATTGCCGGGAATGGAAGAGACATATACCGCGTATCGGCCTGCTTTTTTGATCGGTGCGTCATAGGAGGCAAAGGAAGATCCTTTCATCAGATTGCCGTCCGTATGGAAATAGGTTCCCCAGAAAGGTGTTTGCGCAATGGATTTTTTTACCAGTTTTACTGTCACATATTTCTCGTCTTCCGAGTCTATCTGGATATCACCGGCCAGCGCTTTTCCTACCGGTATTGTTTTCGCAATGGGTTGTGATTTTTTGCCTGTTGCATCTTCCACCACCAGGCTTACCAGGTGGGTTTTATCCATTTTCAGCAGTTTTTTTTCTGCTGCTTTTTCGCCATCCACTATACCGTCTCCATCAAAATCCCAGTAATACCGTACAGCCGGTGAATTGCCGGGAGTTTGCTTTACCGTAAACGTCACTGTTTCTCCCGGGCGTGGTTGTTTGGGTTGCCAGTCGAAATCGGCTACTGTTTCAGGTAGCAGGTTGATGATCGCTCCGGCCTGTTTCAGTTTTTGACGAAGTGTTGATGCCGGTACATTCTGTGCGGTAAGATTGTTTGATACTGCCAGGGCTGCCGCTATGCCGGCGGCCTCGCCTGTCATCATAAACACGGGCTCCATTCGCAGGGAAGTCCAGGCCAGATGGCTCGATGATAAACATACAGGCACCAACAGGTTGGTGTTTTGCGAAGCTTTGGGCAACAGCGCGCGATAGGGGATTTCATAGGCTTTTACCGGTTCCCATAATCCACCACCTGTGTAAGCCATCGTGCCATCTGATTTCTTGGTGATCATGGTTGCATGGCTGTCCATCGAATAACTTCCCAATGCGATGGCATCTTCCTTTTGCCGTTCTTTTTGCAGGTCCTGCTGGCGCATTACATACTCGCCATGCAGACGCCTTCCTTCGCGTATGTAGATATGGCGGGGGAAATTTCCATTGTCAATAAACTCATCTTTCGCCAGTCCCCATTCACTTGCTTCGGTTCGTATCCGCAACGGCACCTGGGGGTCGTGCTGAAGAAAATATATATAACCCAATGAGTTTTTCCGGTGAAGCTCTTCTGTTTTTTTGCGGTCGCCGTAACTGGCCGATGGATAATTCCAGTTTATGCCCGGCATGTCTGCAATGTTTGCATCGATCTTTTTGTTGGGTAGTTTCCAGTATGACTTGAATACTCTTGACGTACTATCCTTTAACAAGCCGGCGAGTCTTATCGAATAATCCGCCGCATTGTAACCCGCGGGTTTTTCCACCATCACACGGTTAGCGGGATCATTGGTAAGCGTTACACGGTAGTTAAAAGCCTGTATGGCTGCCGATGATTTGGCGGGTACTGCGGGTTCGTTGAATACGTTTTTACCGTCAGTTCCCAGCAGGAAATCAATGCCTGCTTTTGCCATCAGGTCCCCGGTATAGCTTGCATCTATAAATATCTTCGCTTCAAGCACCAGTTGTTCATTGCCTGACATACTGCTGCAGGTAATACTGCTGACCCTTTTCCCCTGTTTAGTTGCATTGATTAATGCTGTATTGCGCAGGATTTGTATGGAGGGATAGGCTGCAATCATTTCTTCAAAAATTGCTTCCGCTACTTTGGGTTCGAATGCAGCTCCGGGCAATCCGTCAATGATGCTGGCTTTATACTGAGCGGAGTTTTCTCCGTACTTCTCCTTGTAATAGTTGGCGGCACGGCTCATGAATTCGCGGCTAAGTCCACCGATGGTGGAATGATTGCCGATATCTGTAACACAGAGTCCGCCTTGCGCAATGATACCTCCCACATGCGCGGAAGGCTCTATCAGCAATACGGATACTCCTTCGCGTGCAGCAGCAATGGCAGACATAATACCGCCCGGATTGGCAGTATAGACGATTACATCGGCGGACGTTTTTGTTATTCCTTTATCCGTGTCTGCGTTCCCGGGAGAAACAGCGCCTGATGCAGAAAGCTTATCTGCTGTTTTTTTATAGCGTAACAGGGCTTCTACAAAATAATAATCCGCATAATTGATCGGTACATCTATTTCTGATTTATGCGGCAAATGGCCGGTGGAGTGTTTGAGTATAAAATGCCGGTTGGTGCCGGGTTCGGCCAGGTAAGCCGGAGAAGACAGGCTCTTCAGCATCAGGCCGGCGGCTTCGCGATACCGCTGTTGATGGGTGGTTGAATAATCGGCCAGTTCCAGCAATGCTGCAGAAACAATAGCTGCAGCAGAAGCATCGCGCGGTGTGGAACCGGTAACGGGGGCATTAAAATCCCAATAAGGAATTTTATCCTTTGGCAATCCCGGATGATTGAGATAAAACGAAGCGATCTTTTCCGCCATTCGCAGATAGCGCTTCGCGTGTGTAAAGCGATAGGCAACCGTGTAACCATACAATCCCCACGCCTGGCCTCTGGCCCACGCGGACGCGTCGCTATAGCCCTGATGCGTGATCTTTCTTAACGGTTGCCCCGTAATGGTATCATAGTCCACCACATGATAGCTGCTGTTATCGGCACGGAAATGATGTTTCAGGGTCTGATCTGCGTGTGCTACAGCTATTTTGTAATACGAAGAATCACCTGATACCTGTGTTGCCCAGAACAATAGTTCGAGGTTCATCATATTATCGATGATCACCGGAAACTGGTAACCGGGTTTGTCCCATGATTTAATCGTTTTTGTTTTTGCATGATACCGGCTGCTGAGCGAAGCCGCGCCCTGCAATAATATTGCTTTGTAAGCGGGATCGTTTGTGAGGCGGTAGGCATTACCAAGTGGGCAGTATAACATAAAACCAAGATCGTGGGTGGTCTTATTGAATTTTTCCTTTTCCAGCTCTTTCGACCAATTCGTAGCTGCATCTTTCCATCGGGCATCTTTTGTCAACTCATACGTATACCAAAGCGTGCCGGGGAAGAACCCGCTGGTCCAGTCGGAAGATTTAACCGTATGCAGGGAACCGTCTTCTCTGACCGAGCGGGGAAAACGGGCGACATCTTTTTGAGCAGCCACCATCGAAGATAAATGTGCTTCTACAGTGCGCGTTACCGCCGTCACATTCACTGCATGATCCTGCGCACTGGCTCCTGACATGCATACCAAAGCAATGGCCTGCATCATACGCATCCGTATGCGCTTCTTCAAATTCTTTTTCATGATTTACTATTTATAATATTTCTGCGTGTATACTTTTCCACCGGTGGTTAATACCGCCAGGTAAACTCCTTTGGCGTGATGGGCAACCGGCAGTTGCCTTTTATTGACGCCGGGGTTATAGGATACCTGGTATTTTCCTATCAGGCTGCCGTTCAGATTATATATTGCGAGGACTCCTGTTGCGTTTTTATCAGATCGTATCAGGTAGTCGACAGCAAACGGGTCCGCGGAGGAGGTGACTACAAAAGAAAAATCTTCTGACGGTTGCTGTGGATCGGCTGGTAAAGCGGCAGGACTTACCAGCAGCGGCATTTCTGCTGCTGCAGCAAGGATAAGCTGACTTGTTGCACCATTTAAGCCGGCAACATTTACGGTAAATTCAATATCCGGGCTAAGACGATTGACGGTGATAGCAGGATCGCTGTATAAAACAGCTGAAGCGCTTTTCTTTAACCCGATGGTAATACTGCCCGTATTAAGCATAGTTGGATCTGAAACCGCAAAAGCAATCGTATCGGCATTACTCATCACCATCACGGAGGCTTTCTTATTGCTGGATAAATAGCTCATATCGCTGTTAAGCGGAACGTATTGAGTTCCGTTGTTCCAGAAGTTGGCACCGAGCAAACTGTGTAAACTGTCGTTCACTGCCTGAACATGCTGATCATTTCTCAGTATTGTAATGCCCGGATTGGCGGCATAGGCTGCTGTTTGTGTAGCCGAATAACCAGGCAGCAGTACATAAGCATAAGTATTATAACTGCTATCGAGGTCGGTGTTATGATTACCGTGTTCTTTCCAAAGCGTGATATACTGCTGGGTTCGCAGCACGGTGCTTTCCCCGGTGGTAACATCGCTCCAGCGGCCTGTCTGCGCTTTGCGTAAACCACGCAGGGTAGGAGATCCGGGAAAGTAGTAACCGATGTCAGCCCCGGTTACATTGCCGGACAAATGTGCCCAGTTAACATTGGTAAAAGTGGCCGTCGAGCTTTCCGTACCAAAACCGGATGCCTGCGTCAAACCATTTATCTGAAAGGTATTCGAATTATTGCTGTTTATTTTCCGCTGATCGATATAGGTAGATACGGATTTATTGTCGTTGTTGTAAATGGATGCACCCAGTGCGACGATCTTTCCGTCGAAGAGAAACCATGATTTTTTGGCATTGAGGGTTGTGCCGTTCGGAGTGAGGAACATACCTGTTGTTCCGAATTTTCCCAGCAATGAAGTGCCTCCAACCCATGCGTTGTTGCTGTTACGGTTTTGCGTGGCGGTAACACTGTCTTCAACAGTGGTACCTGGTAGCCGGTAGGCATTGACTGTTGGCCAGAAGAAGTTGTCGTATTGTAGCAGGTCATTGTTGTACAGATAGGTCATGCCATCAGAAGTATGCCAGCCTTTCAGGTTTTCTCCGTTGATCAGTTCATAGTTATAGATACGGGAGGAATGCATGCTGATACCAAATGCATAGTTGGCATTTTGATAGACGGCCCGATCCATGCCGGAGAACTGCCGATAGGTATTGTAGGCTGGTCTTGCTGTTATTGAGGAGTCTTCCAACAGCTTCTTCGCAAGGGTTACAGTCATGATCGAGTTAAGATCTTCATAGGGTGTGGAGAAGGTGTTGTCGCTGATCAGCCAGTGTTTTACCATCGACCCAATTCTTGCCGCATCTGTGGAGTCTGCCATCTCTTTTATTAGTAACAAGGCTTCCACCAATGCCCGTCCCTGGTCATGTTCAGAGGATGTGCGTCTTGCGATCTCCCTGCCTCTTACCATGCTCATCATGCCGCCTTTAAAAACAAGTGGTTCAAAGGCGTTGTATACCCAGTTCACCACGTTTGATTTTGCCGGGTCGGTGATGTCGCAGGGAGTGTCAGCAAAAAAATAGAGAATGTCGGCCAGTGTGCTGAATAATGAGAGACCATACGCGCCATTGTAGGCATGTTTCTCATGTTGAATGAATGAGCCGTCTTCATAGAATCCATCACCCGTATTTACATATTGAAAAACCGGGCTCAGCTGGTCTCTGGCATAGATAAGCGAGACCGGATCATTGGCAACCAGGCTCCGGATCGTCATGGCTGTGCTTGCCCATACGAGGTTGGCACCGGTGTAGTCGCCTGTATTGGGAATGCAATGCCTCACCGCATTGGAATAGTTGAGGCGTTGTGCGCTATCAAGGCCGGCATACATCAGCACCGCGATATCGTTGAGTCGCAGGGGAACCCCGATGCGGTAGTCCCACCAGTTGCCGGAACTTCCTGAACCGGACACGGGGACAACCACCGATTCATTGTAATGATTCCTGTACAGCCAATCGAGCGCATAAATAATGTCATTGCGCAACGTGTCATTTTGATAAAGTGCAGCTCCTTGTGTACAGTAGGCGAGGGCCATCGTTTTCAAACGGGAATAACTGGTGGTCAGTTGGTCGGAGGTGGTGTAGTTCAGATCCGTCCAGAGAGTTGTTCTGCCGGTAGTGTCCTGTACAAAATTGGTGCGCCAGGTAGCGTTACCGCTGTTGTTTATGGCTTGCACTCTTGCGTTGATTTCCGGATCGGCAATGGAATAATCGCCTCCTGTAAGAAAGGCAGCCCATTTATGGCGGAGCGAATCGAAGTTGCCCGGAGAGGGCACTACCGGTAATGCAAACGCATAACTCTGCAAGGTTGTATAAGTGCCTGAAGTAAGGCTGATGCCGGTGAGGGTGCGTGTAACGGCACCAAGACTGGTATAGGTGCCGTTCCAGGTGGAAGACGCGGCAATCATTCCTATGGCATATTTTTCTTCTTCTCTTCCAAAAGTGAAGCTGAGGCCGGTAAAGCTGTGCAACGTTCCGCTTACAACGCTTGCGCGGCGTTTGATGGAGGGCTCAATGGTGATACCCGCACCAGCCGTACCGCCTGTGGTATCGGTTATCTCAAAGCGGATGATCAGGGTGCCGGTTGTTGCCTTTACGCCGTTGACAACGATCTGTCTCCGGGATCCGGCAAAGCCGAGAGGGAAAGTGCGTGTGGCAGCGGTAGTTCCCACGGCCAGCGCCAGTCCACCCTGCACAAAGCTGTTGGTTAAACCTGCAGAGCCTGCAAAAGAGGCGCTGTTGCACGTAAGTGTTTTGCCTTTGTTGACATAAACAATGCCCGCATTAAGCGTCAACGGCACAGAACCTGATCTTAATGTAAGGTCGTTTTTGATAATGATGCCGCCGGCATGGTCGACAGTCAGCCCGTGTACAGACCGTCCTGAAGGTATCTCGTATCCTTCGGTGATTGTTGTTGACGGATTGGCTGCTGTTGTATTGGTAAAATAGGTAAGGAATAAAGAGGCAGTGCTGCCGAAAGTAAAAGGGTCTTCCAGTACGCCTGCCTGCGAACGTTCGGTGCGCAGGTTACCTGAACTGGTGGCATTACCATTGGGGCCCGTACCAACAACCGTATTATCCATCGTAAGGTTTGTCCGGTTATTAAAAATGCCATTCAACAGTATCAGTTTGGAAGAGATGCTGAGGACGACGTTGAGGTTTACGCCATGTGAATTGTCAATAGTGAGCTGACGGATAACACTGAATGTGCCGGTGCCGCTGATGCCGGTGACGGCGCTTGCCTGCGCCATGGTGATACCACCTGTGGTAGAAGGCGTGGTTCCTTCGATGGCATAAGGTGCATAAAGGATTCCATTGTTGGTCATGCTGCCGTGTATGATCACCGCTTTGGCAAAGGTTGTATTCGCTTTCACCGCTTTGAGGATACCGGCACTATTGATCACCAGGTGGCCGTTTATTTCCAAAGGATAGGCCGCTGCGGAAAATTCAAGCGTGCCGGATAGCTCAAGCCTGCCAGCCATCGTATTGGCAGTAGTCTTGTTAACCGTTACAACGGCGCCGCTTACAATTTCTACCGTATCATTGGAGGCAGGTATCACGCCGCCGGCCCAGGTAGAAACGTCCTGCCAATTGCCTCCCGTAGCAGTTGATATTTTTCTTGATTGTGCGGAGGTTTGTACCGCAACAAAAAGCAGCAGTCCCAGGCAAAATTTCATGTTGTAAAAGTTTATAGGTTTATGCTAATGCTTGATCCGTCTTTTTTCAGATTGCTATGCAGGTGCTTTGCACCGATGGTCACGTTTATTTTTCCTCCAAGTTGTAAAGGATCGCTTAAGGTTAATCTGTTTGAATAGTAGTGCAGCAGGCAGGGACGATCAACCCGCAGGATGGTTTCTCCTTTGGTATTCAAACTGCCTGCTTTATGAAAAGCTGCCATGATCAATCCATCGGTAAAGCGAATGGCCTGGCAGTCCTTATCATTCCGGATAATTTCCCATTGCCGGGTGCTTGCTGCCTTTACATCATCCGGCGATGCGCTGTAGCTTATCATGTATGCCGCAGCGCTATCGCTTTGGTGTTCAAGCATGGGTTGGAATATTTTTCCTTTTACCTCGGTTGGCTGTTCTCCTTCGTTAATAGATTTCCAGGTGCCAGTGGTATCTTTCAGGATCAGCTTGCCTGAACCGGCTGTGGTGAGCAGGGATATCACCAACCCGTTATGGAATAAATTTTCGTTGGTGGAAAAGGGATAAACTCCGGGCTTGTTTATTTTTTTATTTCCTGTAAAAACCGGCTCACGCCAGAGAGATTGGTCGATTACCGTGTATACCGGTGTGCTGATGTTTTTGCGGGTGAGTCCGGCGATCAATGCAATCATTTGGTTGCCGCGCAGGATCCAGGTTTTACGGGCAGTCAGCAAGCTGCTGTCTTTTCGTATTGAATAATGCATGGCTGTAAGTCCGCTTTCGCCGTCCGTAACAGTTCCTGCGTAAGCGGATCTCTCTATTTTCGCCTGCGCATCGAAACTGGTAATGCCCGGAAGATATTGCCAGTCCCACAGCGGCATCAGGTCTAGGTATTCTTTTCCATCTCTGAGGATATAAACATTGCCGTTATTCAGTAACTGTCCCTTTTTATTTTCTGCGTTAATAGCTTCTGTTGGCAGTGTACGGGTTGAAATGGTCTTGATAAAAATGCTGAAGCCTGGCTGATGGTAGGCGGCAAAGTCGCTGTACGGAAAGGAATGGAAGGCCGGTTGGCGACTATTGCGACGATAACCGTTAATCATTTCCTTAATGGCACCTGTGCGCGAAGTATCCAGGATTAGGAGGTAGTCAGCTACCGACTGCAGCGGGGTTACTTTAAGTTGTCCCTTTCTGCTGACCGCCCGGTCAACGGTGGCAGGTGTTGTGTAATTATTGCGGATCATCCATTGCCAGCCCTTCAACACATAATTTGTCAGCAGCGATACTTTGCCGGCAGGATAGGACCATCGGGTACCCTGCAGTTGCCAGCCTATGCGCAGGAGGTCATTCAGGTAATCCATACCGTAATGAAAGGATTGGAGCCTGGCGCCATGCTGATGGAAGCTGTAATCCGGTTGTATTCCTTCCGTTGTATCATTTCTTATTTCGGTGACGATCAGCCGGCGGCTGTGTTCAATGATCGAATCATTTTTTATAAAGGCTCCGTAGTGCAGCGCCAGATCTGCGCTCCATATCAGGTTGGCTCCCGTTCCTCTCACACGATATTGTGCCAACACCCGCAGTGCTGCTTTTCGCTGCGGTTCACTTAAATAGTTTGCCGTAATCGCCAGGATGTTTCGCATGAGTTGTGGCACCCCGATCTCATTGTGCCACCAGTTGGGATTCTGGTATTTTTTATCCAGCCAGGTATCCAGTGCTTTTGAAAACGTGTTCCATACCCGTTCGTCTTTATAATAAACAGAAGAGCTGCAGGCCCAGGCTATGGCCAGGTCTTTTACACGTTCCAGGTGAATCGCTGTTTTCCATTTGGATTTGGATTGGTCGCTGTAATCGATATCATCCCATCTGTTATGGCTGTTCAGCTTAAAGACATATTTGTCTACGCCGCGAAGAGATGCCTGCTGAATAATATGTTGTGCAAGCCGGCTGATAATAGTATCTGCATCCGGCAACTGCGGACGGGCTGCAAGTCCTGCAAGCAGTAAGCCGGTCAGGCAAATCGCTTTCAGCTTGATACCTGCTGTTTTGTATATGCTGAATGTTTTACCAGTCATCGGTACGGAAAGAAGACATGGGAAGTCCTTCGTTATTGTAAATTTCTCCTTTGACCCAATTCCTGAATGCATAACGTATCGCCACCGGGTCTTTTACTTTGTCGTTCCACACAATGATCCCTTTTTCCTTCGTGATCAGGGCTTCCGCCGGATAAAACACTTTATCGCTGCCTGCCACTTCAAAAAGTGTTACGGGTTTATAATAGGACGTAATCCCGTTATCTGCATTCCTGAATTGTATCGTCACCTTGCCATCTTTGACAGAGTGGGAGAGATAGGTTGGCCCGGCATAAGCGATGCCTTTATAATTATAAGTTTTGTGCAAGGCGAGGTAGGCAAGACGGCGGGCAATAATGGCTTTATCAGCAGGATGAATACAGGTTTTTTCACCGGCATCCAATGCCACCGCCATGCCACTGTTGGGAATGGAATCAAGACATTTTAGCTGCGCTTCACGCAACAGGGCAGCGCGTACGGAATCGGCTCCGTTGTATTCATAAGGGGCGATCTGGACGTAATAAAACGGGAGAGCGGGGTTGTCCCATTTATCTCTCCATGATTGCACCATTGCGGGAAGAAGGCGTCTGTACAGATCAGGCTGCTCAACATTTGATTCGCCCTGGTACCATAGAAATCCACGGATGCCATATCCGGCCAGTGGCGCGATCATACCATGATAAAGCGAAGCGGCAGCCCGGCGGGGTACGGACATGCCACTAAGGTCATTGGGTACTTTAATACCAAAGGCATCAAGACTGGCCGGCGTCATCCATGGCTGTATTTGTGAGCCACCCCAGTATGCGCCTATTATCCCGACAGGCATATTCAGTTTTTTCTGTAATAGCTGTGCATAGAGATATCCGACCGTGCTGAAATATTTCACTACTTCGGCAGTGCTTTCGCGCCAGACGCCGGTGCAACTATCCTGCGGTGTGCCCGCAGCAACACGTTCCATTTTATAGATCCTGATAAGCGGATTGTCCGCTTCCATATATATATCATTTGCGTTGAGGACGGGCTGATTCATTGCGCCCCTTACCGGCATTTCCATATTGGATTGACCGGAACAGAGCCATACTTCACCCAGTAGCACGTTGGAAAGTGTTTGGGATTTTAATCCGCTTTTGATGGTAATAGTGTAAGGTCCTCCTGCCTCGCCTGTTTCCACATTCAATTTCCACGCACCATCGGCGGAGGCGGTTGTTGTATATGTTTTATTATTCCAGGATGTCTTGATGCTCACCTTTGCATTTTTATTGCTTTTACCCCAGATAGGCGGTGTCGAATTCCGTTGCAATATCATGTTGTCGGCAAACAATGACGGCAGTTGAACCTGCGCCGGAAGGGTATCCGGACTTACGAGCAGTAAAGCGAATACACAGCTAAAAAATATGTTTTTATACAAACGCATGAATGCTTAAGGTTCCACGGTTACATCAACAGACTGAACGGTTTCTTTTTTGTCATCAATATTTGCATTCGCTGCAATGAAATAGGCTTTATAGGTGCCGGGCTTCTCATAGATATGCGAGAAGCTGGTGAGTTTTGCATCTGCAATGCCTTTGATGGCAATGGGTCTGTCGGGACCCAGATCAACTTTACCGGTACTGAAGCCCTTTGTGATGACCCAGGTTTCATTGGTAAGTGTTGACGGCGTAACGGCAGTGCCAACCAGCGAAATAGTAGAGGCGGAGATCGTAGTGGCAGAGGGTTCGGTGAGCGGATGCTGCTCAACGGTTGTAAACCCGGAAGTAGTCATATTGCCGATCACCTGTGTGCCAAGTGAGGCAGTGGTGGAGCTAAGGTTAAAATTTTGCACCCTCCAGGTACGGCGTGTGCCATACGTGGCAGAAGGCCGGTAGATATATTTGAAGGCGATATAAAGGGGTTTTCCTTCCTGCACGAGGTCTGTAATATCTTTGGCTCCGGAAGGAGTATAAGCCGTTCCCGTTCCGATCGTAAACCGGTTGGTGATATCTGTCCAGGTAGCCTGCTGCACATTGCTGAAGGCGGTATAGTTTCCATTGAAATCCGAAGATGCCTGCACAGAGAATTGATTGGCTTGTGTACCATATTGCACAGCGGTATTGAAGGAGAGCTTCAGTTCACCTTGTTCCAATACACGTCCCTCGCGGAAATGATAGTCGTGAAATACTTCACCGGAGAAAAAGCTGATCAGACCCGCGTCTCCTTTAAATTGAAATGTAACAGGTTCACCGGCTTTGAAGGTGATGGCAGGCAGGCTTACTTTCAGATCAGGTTCACCACCATTGACTTCGATTTTTTTTGAGCAGCCTGTTTGTGCCAAAACGGATATCAGCAGGATGATACCGGTTGTTATATTGGTTGTAATAGCTTTTACCATTGTTATCATTTTTACCAGTTATTATTTTGCACCAGGCTTTTGTTCAGTGCCAGTTCCCTTGCCGGGATCGGGAACAGCAGGTGTTTATCGGAAACGTTCCTGAATGTAAGTGCGTAATACTGACCTGAGGCCTCGAGGGCAATCAGGTTTTCAACGCCTTTCATGGTTGGTACGAAAATGCCCCAGCGGATCAGGTCTTGTTTCCGCAGCAATTCGAAACACAATTCCCTCGAACGCTCCTTGATGATTTCCTGGAAGAAAGATTCGTAGTCCATGCCGGAGAGGTCATATTCATTCGGGTTTGATGCGTTAGGCAACAATTTTCCGAAAGCCCGCTTTCTCACAAGGTTGATGGCATTGTAAGCTTCCTGGGTGGGGCCATGGTTTACTTCATTATCTGCTTCGGCAAACATGAGCAATACATCCGCGTACCGCAGCAAGGGCATGTTCTGCGGTGTTGCATTGTTTGATTTAGGCGTGAGTAGTTCGTACTCTCTTCTGAATTTCCCGATATTACGCGTCCACAAGGCGCTGGCCGGTGTACTTGCTTTCATCACCTTAGAGGTTCCCGAATAAGAGAATGGAGCAATGGCCCAGTCGCGGCGGAGATCGCCGGTGGCATAAGAATTGAACAATTTGGACGTGGCATTGATAAATCCATAAGCCACACCAATGGTTTGGTCGGTAGATTGAATACCATTCCAGGCACCGACACATCCCGTTTCATTATAGGCGTTCGTGTTGTTGCCCCAGAACTCTACTTCCCAGATGCTTTCTTTGATGTCATATTTATCCTGTGCGTAATTGATGAAGATCTGTGTATAATCCGCGTTCAGGGCATGGGCAGAGCCGGCATCGTCTATTATTTTTTTTGCCCAGCTTCTGGCCATTTCATACTTACTTATGTCGCGCAGCGGTTCGCCGGCCATGAACAGGCAAACCCTTGCCAGCAATCCTCTCACCGCGGATTTATTGATCCGTCCGCCATGCCCCACCGTGCCGGCTGGCAGCACGAGCGTTTCAGCTTCTTCCATATCGGCGAGCACCTGTGCATATACGTCCGCGATGGAAGAGCGGGCAACAGTCGTTTCGTTCGCGGAAGTAGTCGGCTGTGTGATCAGGGGAACGCCACCCCAATGCTGCACCAGGAGGAAGTAATAATAGGCCCGCAGGAAGAGCGCTTCACCTTTGATTACATTTTTGATATCGTCTGCCACTTCCGTAGCCGATGGAATATTGGCCAGCAATACATTCGCGCGGTTGATGCCATCATACAATGACTTCCAAAGGTTTTGTACATCATTATCAGTCGGGGAAAAGTTATAAACCTGTACACCGGCAACAACGGTGTTGCGGGCGTAGAATCCTTCGTCGGCTTCATTGCCCATCCTTGCCGTATAGATCTGTTTATAAAAGCCTGCGTCACCCATCACATCGTACACCGCGGCGAGCGCAAAATTCAATTGCTTCTCTGTTTTATAGTAGGTGACAGGTGAAAGAAAATCGGTTGGTGTTGTATCCAAAATTTTATTACAGGCTGTCAGCAATGATCCGGCTATCAGCAGCAATAGGCAGGTAAATCGTTTCATCTTGTGTTTATTTATAATGATCTGATGAACTTTTGTCGAGAAAAATGATTCCGTTGCAGTATTCCAACTACCTTTTTTTAAAAACCTGCACGTATACCAAATACAATGGTACGTGCATGCGGATAGGCAGAATAGTCAAAGCCTGGTGTCAGCACACTGTTGCGTACAGATACTTCAGGATCCATTCCCGAGTAATTTGTCCAGGTCAGCAGGTTTTGCGCAGACAGGTTTATGTTGAGTGATTTCATGGCTATTCTGCGCAGGTATTTGGCGGGAACATCATAGCCAAACGAAAAAGTTTTCAATCGCAGGTAGGACCCATCTTCCAGTACACGGGATGAATGACGGCCGGCAGGGCCCTGGCCACCCGCTCTGAAATTGGCGTTGGTCTGGTTATCCGGTGACCAGCGGTTCATATAGGATTTGTATTGGTTGAGATCGGTAATCAGTAATGTATTGCCTTCGAAAAAAAGACGGTTGGCGTTATAGATATTATTTCCGTATGACCACTGAAAGAAAATGCTCAGTTGAAAATTTTTGTACCGGAAGTTGTTGGTGAATCCGCCCACATGTTTAGGCATTCCATTGCCGATAATGGCCTGATCATATGCATCAACCACACCATCTCCGTTAAGATCCCTGTATTTGATGTCGCCGGGCTGAATGGTGCTGCGTTCATTTCCATTGGTAGCAATCTCCGGTCTTAATGTATACGTGTTATTGGCGTTGATAAAATCGTCGTATTGATACACTCCGTCGAAAATATAGCCGTAGAACATACCGGCCGGCTGGCCTACCTGCGACAAGTACAGCGGGGAGTTATTGTATTGTGTAAACACGCTCACGAAATTGAACAGGTTCTGCTGATCGCCCGAAAGCGCCAGGATTTTGTTCCGGTTAAAGCTGATATTAAAACTGGACTCCCAGCGGAAGTTGTTTTTGTTGATAATGGTCGTATTGAGACTGATCTCTATTCCTTCGTTGCGGATCTTACCGATATTTCTATAGGCTTTTTCATAACCGGATGTAAAAGGCACATCGGCGAAGAAGAGCAGGTCGCTGGTATTCTTGCGGTACAGGTCAACGGTAAGGTTGATCCTTTCTTTAAAGAAACCGAGGTCAATTCCTGCATCCAGTTGTGCGGTACTTTCCCATTTCAATTCAGCATTGCCAAGGTCATTCGGGATCACTCCGTTTATAGGAGTTCCGTTGTTAAAAGAGTAGGAATAGCGGATTGGCATCATCAGGCTGGGGAGGTAGGCAAAATCAGCTACGCGGTTATTACCGGTAACACCGTAGCTGGTGCGTATTTTAGCAGAGGAGATGATGCGGTTGTTCTTCAGAAATTTCTCTTCGCCAATATTCCATGCGAAAGCGCCGGAAGGGAAATAGCCCCAGCGATAGCCGGGTGCAAACTTGGAAGAGCCGTCGCCGCGCAGGGTGGCCGTAAAAAGAAAACGCGAGTCGATGCTGTAATTGGCCCTGCCAAATACAGAAACAAGTGTTGAACGGCTTGAGGACGATCTTATGCTGTAGGGCGTGCCTTCGTCCAGGCCATCGATGCCGAGTTCTTCATTGGGTACCAGCGTTGCTGCGTATCCGTTTGTGCTAACGGATGTCTGTTGCATGGAAAAGCCTGCCAGCAGGTTCAGCTTATGATTGCGCCGGAGATTTCTGTTGTAGTTGAGCGTGTTCTCATTGATCAAGATATTCCGTTCGGCATAGGTCACCGAACCCCATTGTCCTCTTGTGTTGAGCGGATTTAACGGTGAACCCTGTGTTGTTTTGGAATTATAAAATGCGTCATTGCGTTGTACGCGGCTGTTGAGCGCTCCAGTAGCGCGAAAAGTAAGGTCGCGGGTTATTTTATAGTCCAGGTAAGCATTGGCGATGATATCGGTGATTTTGCCTTTGCGGTATTCGTTGTCGTTGGTAATAACAGGGTTCAATCTTATTTCATTATTCGTCAGGTTTTCGGGGTCTGACTCTTCCTCCAGCAGGTTGATCGCTGATGCGGCCACCGGACGGTAACCCCATACGCGATATAACAATGCGGTAGATTGATTGCTTTCCGATTCCGGACTTGATACCGGCTGACCATTGGTGGCCGTCCTGCTGTAGTTGATACTGACACCTGCTTTCAATTTGGTGCTGATCGTTTGATCGATGCCGATTCTGCCCTGGTAGCGTTTAAAACCGGAATTGCGTAATATGCCGTCCTGATCGAATACAGAGCCGGATATATTGTACTTTGTTTGCGCATTGCCTCCGCGCAGGCTCAGGTTATACATGCTGGTGATGGGAGTGTTGGCCAGTATTGCATCCTGCCAGTCTACGCCTTCCAGCCCTCTGTAATCTTCCAGTGTTTTATTATAAGGCTGGAGGTAACGATCCTGTGTTACCTGCGGTTTTAGCTCAAGATTGTATTCTACAAAATCGTAAGGCGTCATCATGTCCATTTTCTTCCGTATCGATTGAAAACCCTGCGACGTGCTGAAGTTGATCGCCATCTTTCCGGCTTTCCCTTTTTTGGTGGTAATGACAACAACGCCGTTTGCGGCACGGGCTCCATATATGGCCGTAGCCGAAGCATCCTTAAGAATGTTGATCGATTCTATATCTTCATTGTTAACCGCGGCGGCCTGCAGGTCTTCCACGGGAAATCCATCGATCACATACAGGGGAGCATTTGATTGGGTAAGGGAATTGGCACCACGGATAATGATCTCCTGCGTCACGCCCGGCTGACCGTCGTTGGAACTAACCTGCACGCCGGCTATCCGGCCCGCCAGCGCTTCCGTAAAAGAAGCAACCGGTGCCTTGTTCAAGTCTTCCATGTTTACCTGGGCCACCGAGCCGGTGAGATCTTTCCGGTTAACCGCACCATAGCCAATCACCACCACATCAGTCATGCTGTTTTCTCCATTCTTCAATGTTATGGTAAGGGGCATTTTCTGCGGCACCGGTATTTCGGTTTTTTGATACCCGACATAACTTACTTCCAGCACTGCTTTTCCTCCTGTAACGTCCCTGAGTTGAAAATTTCCTTTTCCGTCGGATATGGTAACTGCGGAAGACGATCCCTTAATAGTGATCGAAGCGCCGGCCAGCGGCATTGCTTCTTCATTCACTATCTGCCCATGAATCAACAAGCCATTTGTTTGGGCAGGCAGGGTGTCTTTAGAGGATCCTGTTGAAAGGCCGTGTTGAACCTTCGTTATCGTAATTGTTTTATCCTTCCCCGTCCAGCTATATTGGTCGCCCAAAGCCGCCTTTAATACCTGGTCGGTGGTGGCGCTGCTGAATTGAAGGTTGACCTTCTGCTGATCGTTCAACTGCTGATTACTATAAAAGAAAGAAAAGCCTGTCTGGGACCGGATATACCGGAACACCTCCGACAGTGTGGCCTGTTTAAATTGTACGGGATATTTACCCGAAGGCATTTGGGCGTTGACGGAATGGACGAAGGTACAGACAGCAACCAACAGGAGTAACCGGAGGGAATTCTGTAATGAAATAAGCATAAGCAATCGTTTGGTCGATACGTTTTGTCTTTAGACAGGGATGCTGCAATAGTGGGTGACATTTTGAAGAAATAAATTAAATAAAATAGTAGGTTTGGGGTCTAGCGACTGCTATTCCTACCATGTCAACGACGGATCAAACACTACTACACCGGATGCAGCAGGGAGATGAAACCGCGTTTGGTGATATATTCTCTCACTTCCACAAGCGCCTGCTGATGGAAGCTTTTTTTCTTTTGCAGGATGAGCAGCAGGCAAAAGACATCGTTCAGGAAATTTTTATCGAACTCTGGAACAAACAGCACTGGAAAAATATTCATTCGCTGAGCGCCTATCTTGGAACGGCCGTTAGAAACCGCTGTCTTAATTATCTGCAGTCGTCCCGGACCGCGGAAAAAAGACGGGCTGCTTACGAATATTTGACAAGCGGGCAGCACGAAGCGGCAGATGCCCATACCCATACAGACATCCAAAAAGATAACAGGATTGATCAGATGCGTGTAGCCATTGACGAGCTGCCCGAAAAAACGGCGGAGATCTTCCGGCTGTACTACCTCGAGAAGAAAAACCGCCACACCGTTGCCGGCGAACTCGGCATCAGTGTCAATACCGTTAAGACCGTATTGTCACGGGGATTGAAAGTTTTACGGTCAAAACTCAAATAGCTGTCACCCGTTTCATTGAATCACTGTCTAAACACAACCATGGAATACGACCTGGACTATATAAAAAACCTCATCTTTGAAAAATTAAGCAACACTATCCACTCTGATAATGATGGTTTGCTGCAATCGTTGATCAGCAAACCCGGCCCGGCACAGGATCTATGGAATGAAGTGAGCTCATTTTATAACGGAGAAGAAGCTCAAAACTTTTTATCTGCTGTAGACACGGCAGAAGAATGGCGCGTCATTGAGCAACGGATTAAAAAAAGGACGCAGAAAGCGAAGGTGCTGCGGCTACTGATCCCATCTGCAGTTGCTGCTTCAGTGATCCTTGCTGTGTTCGTGTGGCGGCCTTTTTCCACCTCTCCCGGAAATACAGGCATAGCGCAGGGGCCCGGTGTCACAAAAGAAGACAAAATTATTTTCCAGGTGGAGGGCGGTGCTGCTATCAGCCTCAGTGATTCCACCCGGCAAAAGATTGAGGCTGGCGGAGATGCGACACTGACGACCGATGGCAATTCGCTGACTTACGATGCCGGCAGCAATAAATGGGCGCGGATTGTTGTGCCTGCCGGAAAAGATTACAAAATACAATTATCGGACAAGTCGGAGTTGTGGATCAATTCAGCTACTACCGTAAGATTTCCCATGAATTTCTCCGGAAATAAAAGGGAAATCGAAGTGAACGGCGAAGCCTATCTGAAAGTAGCTGCTGATGCCACACATCCTTTCGTGGTACATTTACCGGGAGCAGAGGTGGAGGTGCTGGGTACCCAATTCAACCTGAACAGTTATGATAGCGGACAGGTTAGGGTTGCGTTGGTAGAAGGGAAAGTAAACTTCAGTTCTGCGGCAGGCAAAGTAAACCTCAGGCCCGGCCAGCAGGGGACGGTTGTAAATGCGGCTGCACCGGCAGTCAGCACTTTTGATAAAGATGAAGTGCTGTCGTGGATGGAAGGGTATTACCATTTCCACAATGCGCCGCTGTCGCAGATAGCAGGTATACTGGAAAGATGTTATGGATATACGGTGGTGATAAAAAATAAAACTGTTGCGCAGAAACGTTTTACCGGAATGATCGATAAGAATAAATCCGTCACGGATCTGTTAGACCGGCTGTCGGGTGGGGGAGAAGTGCGTTACACGTTGACGGATGGGGTTGTTTATTTGAACTGACGAGTGTTGCCTTTGCTATTTTCTTGTTTGTTAGCAGGGGGCGTACGATGCTGCAGGATCGAACCAGCGGCTCTTCGTCCGTAACGAAACGCTGCCAGGCTTCCCCTTTCTTCCAAAGGTCTCAAAACCCGCACAGTCCGCGGTTTGTACTATCTTCGCCGCTCACAATTATCGTTCACCCGCCGCTCCGATTAGTTATGCGCCTACTGTGTGTTATCGTACTCTTTTTCTCCGTTTCCGCCCGTGCCCAGGTCTCTGCAACCCGTATCCCCGATAAAGAATTGTTTGCCATCGGCAAAATATGGGGTCTCCTCAAATATTACCATCCCGTTACCTCGCAGGGAAAGATCGATTGGGACGCCGAACTGCTGAAAGTGCTCGAAGGACCTGCCAGCACCAAAGCTGCCCGCGTGGCCGATCAATGGATTCAGTTGCTCGATAAACTGCCATTCGATACCATTTCACCGGTAATTTTTACATGCGACAGCCTCACCAAACGCAACTACGATCTTAGCTGGATCGATAAGCAGGGTTTGTCACCGGCAACCCGCAGTCGATTCAGAAAATTGGTAGACCAACCTGCCAACATCGGCTTTTATTACACCCGGTCGGAGAAGGAACCCATCCGCTTTAATTCAACAAAAGAAAAAGCATTTACCGATTGGAAACTCGAATACGCCTGGATCGACCTGTTCCGCACCTGGAATGCCGTCGAATATTTTTATCCGTACAAATACCTGCTCGATAAGAAATGGGATAATGTACTGAAGGAAATGATTCCCGTATTCCGTTCGATCCGTTCAATGGCTGATTATCGAAAAACGATCATGCTGCTCACTGCCAACATCCAGGATACACATACCAGTCTTGAATCTACTTACCAGTATGATGTCTTCGGTAAACTCACTTCACCTTTTTCTTTCCAGGTAGTGGATGGATCGGTAGTGATCACGGTGATCAAAGACGCGGAAAAAGTAAAAGCTGCCGGCCTCAGCCTGGGCGACCGCATCACCCATATCAACAACGAACCGGTCAACAGCATCATTCAGCGTTACAGCAAATTTGTGCCGGCTTCCAATAAGTCGGTGCTGAATCGCGAAGCCTATAACTTCCTGTTCAGTTCCAATGATTCCGTTTGTCTGATAAAAGGACAGCATATAGACGGCTCGTCTTTCTCGGGCGTTAAGCTGACGCGTATCGCGCGCATCTTTTTACAGGAATGGGACCAGGACGGTATTCCTAATTATCATCTGCGTTATAAGGGGAAAGATCACGAATATCTTGTATGGAATCAGCAACTCAGCAAACTTGATCCCGCATTTTTCCTCGACGACAAAGCTTATTTCGAGTTTGCATCGCTTACCGTGAAAGACATCGATAGTTTACTGCCTGTTGCCATGACCAAAAAAGGAATGGTGATCGACCTTCGGGGCTATAGTAACAACGGTGCGTTGCTGCGCATCTTCGACTACCTATTTACCAGTCCCCAACACTTTGGCATCAAGACACATGCTGATTTTAATCGTCCCGGTATGTATTGTTTTGAAGATCATATCATCACGCCGGAGCTTAAATTAACGGGTAAAAATAACCCCGACGCATACAAGGGTAAAGTGGTCGTGCTGATTAATGAGTATACACAAAGCGCCGCCGAAATGTGGGGCATGATTTTCAAACGCATTCCGGGAGTAGTGTTTGTTGGCAGCCAGACCGCCGGTGCCGATGGTAATAAGACTTCTATCCGCCTCACGAATGGTAACCGGATCGTTCTTTCCGGCCTGGGCATTTATTACCCTGACGGAGGAGAAACCCAACGCATTGGTATAAAACCGGATGTGGTGGTGAGGCCGACGATCAGCAGTATCCGTAAAAAAGAAGACCTGCTGTTGCTGAAAGCATTCGAAATCATCGATCAGCAGAAATAATTGTTACCTGCCGGACAGCTCTTTTCTATTGCAGAAATCTGTACTAATTTAGCAGGATAACAAGGCTGCCTGATGACAACACCTCTGCCATATTTGGATGACCGGGCCCTGCTCGAAGTTCTCGCTCTGTCCGATGACCCCACTACTATTTTTACCAGTGAGGAGCTGCATATCGGTTTTGTCAACGATGCCATGCTGAAACTGTTTGGCAAAGACCGCAGCATTGTTGGCAAAAGATTGATTGATGCCCTGCCCGAGTTGGAAGGCCAACCCTTTATCGATCTTCTTAAAAAGGCATGGCGGACAGGAGAAACCTATCGCGCTCAGGATACACCTGCCACACTTGAATCTAATGGTGTACTAACTACCAGTTATTTTGATTTTGAGTACCGGCCCATCAAGGATGAGTCCGGCAAGACCTATTGCATTCTTCACCGCACTACGGACGTAACTGCAAGACGGGAGACCCGGCTTCAACTCCTTCATACAGAAAAAAAAGAAAAGACGCTTTCCGAAAAACTTGCCGTTTCCAACGAAGGGCTTTCTGTGGTAAATGAAGCCCTGCAAAAAAGCATAGAACAACTGGCCTCCAGGAATGATCAATTGTTGATGATCGAAGAGGAACTGATTGCTCTCAATCACCAGCTTCACGAGAAAGAGGAAAACCTGCGACTCACGATAGAGGCGGCCAGGCTGGGTGTGTATAGCCTTGACATTGCCTCCGGTGTTGTTACAATAAATGAATATTGCCGGGAAATATTCGGCTTTCCGCCTGATGTGGTGATCACCGCTGCCGACGGATTCAATATGATGGAAGAAGATGCTCCGCGTGTTGAACGGGCTATGCGAGATTGCATTGAACAGGAAATGCTGTTTGACCAGGAATTTCGCATCATCCGGAAAATAGATGGCAAGCTTCGTTGGGTAAGATCGGTGGGCCGGGCATTGAAAAGGGATGACGGAGAAAAAAAGACCTTCTACGGTACCATGGCCGATATCACGCAACGAAAAGTGGAAGAACAACGACGCAATGATTTCATCGGGATCGTCAGCCATGAATTACGCACGCCACTCACTTCGTTGAGCGGATATATACAGGTATTGGAGTTGAATAAAAGCGTGGGGGCCGACCCGTCGGCAATCAATATTATGACGCGTGCAAGGCGCCAGGTGGATCGCATGACCGCGCTGATCAGCGACTTCCTTGATGTGGCAAGAGCGGGAGAGGGTAAAATCGAATTAGAGAAAAAACAATTTGATATCCGCGAGGTAATCGAAGCCGTACGTCATGAAAACGAGGTGACGATCGGGTCGCATACGTTTGAGTATGCGCCGCTGATGCCGGCAGTAGTGGAGGCAGATGCTGCCAAAATAGAACAGGTGCTGGCCAATCTTGTCGGTAATGCAGTGAAATATTCACCGAACGGAAGTAAGATCATCATCTCATCTGTTGTTGAAAAGGAGCAGGTGAAGATCAGCGTGCATGACGAAGGGATTGGTTTAACACCCGAGGAAATGCCGCTGGTATTTGACCGGTTCTTCCGCGCCAACAATGAGAAAACAAGATTCGTGAAGGGCTTTGGTATCGGCCTGTATATCTCGCGCGAAATTGTTGAACGGCATGGAGGAAAGATCGGCGTGCAAAGCGAAGCCGATCAGGGAAGCGTCTTTTGGTTTTCTCTCCCGGTCGCAGGCCAGATGTAACACCCTCATGTCATCTCCTTTTATATCTTCATCAATGAACGTTTGTGTGTTCATTATCACTATACGTCTGTCTTCCTTTTACTGGTTCCAGAAAAAATTACCGGCACTATCGAAATAATTCGATTGTAAAAAAGCTAACAGTAATCTATCTTTGCGGCGCCGAAAGCAAACAACTATCTGTCCCCATTTAACTCACTGGATTTCATTGTTAAATAAGACGCAGGTTTAAAAGCTAACAGAAACAGACGATTGACTGGTCAGGCATGGTATTGCACCATTTCAAAGGAGGAATCAGGCAAAATCAGGTAAATAAAGGAAGTCTAAATCAAAAAAAAGTAAATGAAAAAAATCTACGCAATTCTCTTTTCATTGGCAGGTTGTTTTAATGTGGCATTTTCGCAATGCACACCGGCCACAGTGAGAGGTACATCCAATTTGAACACCCCTAACTACACGCTAAACAGATCTTTTAACAGCAGCATCACTGCCCCGGCGACCGTGAGCAACCTCAGCAGCGGCATGTTCACCTTTTCTGCCAGTGTAGCCGGTAATGCCAGATGGGGCAACGGTATCCAGATCCAAAACGATGCTACGGTAGGCAACTACATCTATGTGCAGCCCAACAATACCACTAACACCGGTACGGCAAACATTGCCACGTACACGATCGATTTTACGGAAGCCGTTACAAACTTCTCTCTGCGCTGCGCCGGACTTAACAACCAGGACCAGCTTAGAATCACGGCTTTCAACGGTTCCACACCGATAACGATTTCTGCCGCCAACTTCTCCGACAATGTAGCGGATCCAGGTAACTCAGGCACGATCGTGATATCGAACGGCAACACGTTGACCGGCAACAACACGGCCGGCGGCACATCGGTTAATACCAACCGTATCACGCTGACTATTCCCGGCCCGGTAACGCAGATCGTAATGACCAGCGGCAAGGCTGATGCAGGTAACACCAGCACGGTGACCCTGGGCTTTACCTCCGTTTCCTATACCCGTTGCGTGAAAGTACCACCAGATATCAATGCTACATTCGTCAACACCGCCGTTACAGGTAATGTTGGTACCAACGATATTCAGCCCACCGGCACCACCTATGGCACAGCAGTAGCGAAGCCGGGTAACCCTACAACGGCATTGCCTGTTATCAATTCCAACGGAACGTATAGCTTTACCGCAACACAGGTAGGCGTATACAAATTCTCCGTACCAATGTGTCCCGGAAGTGTAGTGTCGCCTGATTGCCCGCTTGTTGACCTGATCATTACAGTAAGCGATGCAAATGCCACTACCAATAAGCCTTTTGCCAATACAGACATGGCCTCGACGCCGATAAACACTGCCGTTACCCTTAATACGCTGATAAACGATAAAGCAGGTAACAACACATCGGTCACGCTAAATCCTTCGTCAGTTACCATAACGCAGGCTCCTTTGCGCGGTACGGCAACAGTTAACAGCACCAACGGTAACATTACCTATACTCCCAATACCGGTTATACAGGTTACGATACACTGACTTATCAGGTTGCAGACCGTTCTACGCCCACGCCGCAGACAGCTACGGCTTACCAGATCATCACCATCCTGCCGGCTGCGAGAGTCAACAGCACACTGGCTGCAGATGACTACAACAGCACAAGACTGAATACAGCTGTATCCGGCAGTGTTGTAATCAATGACAGCGATCCTGAAGGCAATCCGCAAACGATTACAGCTCAAAACACGACTATCTCTGGTAGAGGAACGTTGTCACTCAGTACCAGTGGACTCTACACCTTTACTCCTGCAACGGGCTACAGCGGACCTGTAAACTTTCCTTACCAGGTTTGTGATGACGGATCACCGGTGGCTTGCGCAAACGCAACGCTCTATCTGCTGGTGTTCCCTTCAGCAACAACACTTCCGCTGACACTTACGTCATTCAACGCTACCGTTAGTGATCGTGACGTGAAACTGAACTGGACAACCGATCACCAGGATAATGTAAACCGTTTTGAGATCGAACGCTCAGCGTTTGCCTCCAACACATTTACCGTGGTGGGTACCGTAGCGGTAAATAATGGTTTGTCCGGCAGCTATGCTTTCACCGATGTGAATGCGAAGGCATTTATGGAGAAAGGATACTACCGGTTGAAGATTATAGATAACGATGGCCGGTACAGCTATAGCCGCATCAACCTGATCAATTTCGGCAGCCAGATGGTTACGTCTGTAAACCCAACACTGGTAACAGGTGGCCAGGCCGTTACGCTGTATACTGGCGCTTCTGCCAGCAGACAGACTTACACCGGCGAAATATACAACCAGGGCGGACAACTGGTACGTAAATGGACAGGCGCCATTGGTCAGAACAAGCAGATTGAAACTGCTGAACTGCAGAAAGGTGTGTATGTGATAAGAGTAACGCAGGAAACCGGCGCAAGCTCAACCAATAAATTCATTGTGCAATAAGATAGCAAAATGATCTGTTCTGACGCCTTCCGGACAAACTGTTCGGGAGGCGTCAGTATTTAGCGGAGATCTGTCAGTCGAGGGGCTATTATTTTTTAAATTTGACTTTTGACTTTTGAATTAAAAAAGCCACGCATTAGCGTGGCTTTTCAGTCTAAGGTCAGCTCAATATTATTAGCGAAAAGTTGCTGCCCGTCCTTGTGTGGTGGTGCGGTTGCCCTGAGTAGCATCGAGCGTACCATTTTCCACAAAACGGATCTGCACACTGTCGGCTGCATTGCCCGAACCGGGATTGCCCAGCAATAACACGGTGTAAAGTTTGCGCGCTTCGGTAGTGATCGTACGTTCTTTACTGATGGAACCGCCGTTGCTTATGCGGATGGTAGCGGAGCCGGGTGTTGCGGCGGTAAAGCCATTTACTTTGGTAAAGGCTGCCTGCTCATTGATCACGTTATTGCCACTAGCCGATATGGTTACCGTAGGACGGGACGAATCGGGAATGGCATTGATATAACGGATAAATGCCTGACCGGTGGATGCATCGAGCGAATCGAATGCATCGTGAGTAATAACTGTTTGGTAAGTGCCATTGGCACCTACCAGGAATGCGGAATAATACAGGCTGTCGCGGAAATCCGCGTTGGCTGTTGCAAGTGTATTGCCGGTATAAAACTCATAGGCTTCCACACTGCGCGGGCCGGTATAAATGCCCAGATAACCACCGGTGTAATTAGTAAACGCCAACGGTGTATTACTGATAGGACTACCCGATAAGGCAAAACCTATCGAATTCTGGTCGCGCGCCAGGTTAAAAGCCATGAGGCCGGAAACAGGCACAGTGGGATTGTCATTTTTATCTTTGAGACATCCGGTAAAAATAATAGCTGCACTTGCAACAGAGAGAGTAACTAACAGGATACGTTTCATACGCTGCTTTTAATTTTTCGAGGTTAAAAAATCGGGAGCAGTGGATTGGTTCAAACGGTAACCAGATAGGTTAGCAAAATGGTGCCAAAAGCGACTAACTGTTGTATATGGGCGGGATGTTATGAGCATCTTAACAGGAGTGGGCTGCAACATGAGCGTCAGGCGGTTAGGAGGAAAGAAAAATCAGGAAAATGCGGGCAATTTGGGTGAAAAGTGTTAGTTTTGCTGCCCCTGACCTGAAAAGGTCGAATGTTCGGGACGTAGCGCAGCCCGGTAGCGCACTTGCATGGGGTGCAAGGGGTCGCTAGTTCGAATCTAGTCGTCCCGACCAACGCAAAGCCCTTCAACAATAGTTGAAGGGCTTTTTGCATGGAGCCGTGTCGCGGGCTTGACCGCGTAAGCGGATCCGTGTAAAAAGCAAACCGCCTCTGGCGGTTGGGCTTGCGATTAGAACCTCCCCATCCAAAGATCATCGCAGATAATCTAGTCGTCCCGACAAGCAGAGGAAGAGGTTCTAATTTTAGAGCCTCTTTTTTTTATGGATCATTTTACAAAGTCTGAAAGACTGCGCACTTGCATGGGCGCTGGTTCGTCCCGAAGTCTCGGGACGAAGTATCGGGACGAGGCCTCGGGATAATCGTCCCGGCAAAAAACAGAAAAGACTTCAAGCCTCACACCGCTCGTTTTTCCTGTGTCTCTTACTAATTACTTCCTATGTTGTCGACCTGTTATCACCTGCTCATAAAATAAAATGTCCCTGTAAAGTATCTGACTTTTCGGCTGCCCGGTCTGCGATTTGTTATAATAGTTCATGCAAGACTTTGTCCTATCAGCAGATGGGTGCTTAATACAACCCTGTTCCAAAGATTGATAGTAATTACAGCCGTTATAATATCTGCGATTTGGGTCTCGCTAAAAAATTGTAAGGCGTTTGAATAGGTTTCATCTGACAATCCATTTCGATGGATTAATGTGATCTCTTCGGTTATTGCCAGCACTACTTTTTCTTCATCCGTAAAAATGCCATCAGCTTCTCTCCATGAATTCAATAGAAAAATGCGCTGATTTGTTTCGCCATTTTTAATCGCGTCCTGAGTGTGCGTGTTGATACAATACGCACAGCCGTTGATTTGTGAAGCACGGATTTTTATAAGCTCTTTGGTTGTCCTGGATATTGATGACTGCGAAAGATAGATTTCTAAACCAACCATCGCTTTTAGTGCATTTGGAGCAACTTCTTTAATGTTAAATCGTTTTTGCATTGTATTATTCTTTTAAAATTGTTCAATGCAAAATTGGAGAGCGGGAAATTGAAAAAACTTAAACTGGTTTAAGAAAGCAGTTTCTTTCGGATTTCACTTAAATATTCGGGAGTAAAACCCAGGTAGGAAGCAATTAAGTATTGCGGAACTCGTTGCACGAATTCGGGGTGATTTCTAACGGCTTGGAAATAAAATTCTTCTTTTGAAAACGAAAAAAGAAATTTGATACGTTTTTGAGCTGCTGCATAAGCCCGTTGGTAAACAAAACGGAAATAGCGTTCCATTACCGGAAACTCCCTTAATAGTTTCTCTTGTTTTTCCTGAGTGATGTAAAGTACAATAGATTTTTCTACAGCCTGAATATAGAATTCCGTAGGGACTTGGTTTTCGTAGGCAAAGTTATCAGTAAGCCACCAGGTTTCTATTGCAAATTCAGTGGTTTGTTCAATCCCTTTTTCGTTGATGTAAAACTTTCGCAATAAGCCGCTCAAAACAAAATAATGATGTCTGCAAATTTGTCCTTCCTGTAATAGGTTTTCTTTTTTAGCCACCTCTTTCGTGTCAAAGTACTTGCTAATTTCTGCAAATTCATCGTCAGAGACTTCTGCGAATTTGGTTATATGTTTTTTAAATATATCCAACATCGGGGTCAAAAGAGTGTTTGGTTAAGATTGAAGATAACTCGTGTATTGACGAAATCTCCGCAAAGACCTTCGTAAATATAGGTTGTAGAACCGATTTGCTAAAGTTGTTTTAATTGAATTTAATCATTTAGTCGATGAACTAAATGATCTGCTCTTTTTGAATCAGGCTCGTGGTTATGATGGTTCAACATCCTCCGTTTCTTGGTACAGCATAAATCACATTGCCTGAAACGAACAAATTGAACACTTTGTCTTTTACAGAAGGAAGCATCAGTTTCCACGTTTTTCCCTTATCTGCCGATCTGAAAATGCCATTGGGATGACCACAGAACAAATTTCCGCCAACCTGGATAATGGAAGCGGCGGATAATTGCGCCGGAAGGCCGGCATCAACGGGCTGCCAGGTTTTGCCACCGTCGTAAGAGGTACGCACCCGCCTGGTATTCGATTTGGTATTGAACGTAATGGCAGCAAATCCGCCCTGAATGCATTCCACCGCTATGCCCACACCGCCTTCACTAATCACCGCTTCCCAGTGTTCACCCCCGTCGGCAGACCGGATTATACCACGCTGGCTGGTAGCCAGGAGTATGCCGTTTGATTCCACCAGTTTCATTGCCCAGCCGCCAGCCTGAACTTGTTTCCAGGTTTTTCCACTATCCGTAGACAGGAAGAGGCCTTTACTGCAGCCGATGAAAATTGAGCCTCCGGCAGTTTCAAAAACCGTACGAATGTCTCTTTCGTGGAAGCTCGTGTACGCAGGTGACCAGGTGCCCGTTCCTTTTGTTTTTTGTAAAATCCGCCCCTCATCATTGTAAGCCAATATTCCGTTCCTGCCCGGCGCTATACTGCTCTGTTGACCCGGGAAGACCTCTTTTGTCCAAAATGAAAAAAAGGAGTTTCGCTGACTGTGATATAGCCCATTGCCGGTACGTAAATAGAATCCATTGTCGTTGGCAAAGAAACCATCCTGCCGGATATTCTCTTCGCGAATGTTTGCAGGCAACCCCGTGCTGATATCCTGCCATGTTTGCCCGCCATCAGCAGATCTGAAAACGATGTTGGCAGGCCCAGGTTCTTGTGTAGTGGGCTTTGGCTGACTATCGCTGACCGGAAATAATAAGGTGTACAGAATAAGGAGCAAACTTCCAGGGCTGAAGATCTTCATGATGATAGTTTAGTTGGTTAAACAATAAACTAAAGGTATCGGGCGTCGACCCGCATGAAGCTTTTTAATGGTAAAGAAGTGTAAAGGATACGTAAAACGTTTGTAAAACCGCCGGAAAACGGGCTTTAATCGATTATTTTGCATTCATGAAGCCATTTACTCTGGTCGGATCTTCCATCCTGATAATTGCCGTTTTGATTTCTGCGGTTCCATTTATCAATAAAAGAAATGAGATACCGGAGAAGCATTTGGAAGTTGTATTACGTGATTTGGGACATCAACTTTTGCTGACAGCCAAAGATTCTACATCGCGGGTGCTGCCGGTCAGGAAGTTAAATTCAACCACCTACCAAATCTCCTTTCAAAATGACATTGGCTTTATTTCAGATACACTCATCAATTTAGTTCAACGAACATTTGAAAAAAATGCCCTGACGGACGACTATATAGTGAGTTTGAGGAGTTGTAAACAGAACGAAACTGTGCTGGCTTTTGAGAAAAATGGCGAAACAGGCGATCTGGCCCCTTGCAGAGGCCGTAAACTCGAGATTGGTTGTTATAGTATTGAGATTGACCTTTTGAAGAAAAATAAGTTTAATTTCTTTTGGTTGTTACTGCTGGTTATTCCTTTGAGCTGTATTGGCTGGTATGTAAAGGGTAAGTTCCGGAAAAAAGAAGAAGTGGCCTCAGTTTCCGATACTAGTGATTATATACAGTTGGGAAATTTTCAATTTTATTCAGGTGATCATGTGCTTAAAATCGAGGATAGGATGATAATCCTTTCGGAAAAAGAAACAAAAGCATTAAAAATATTTGCAGAGAATATAAATCAGATCGTGGAAAGGGAAAAACTCATGAAAGAAATCTGGGAAGATGAAGGTGTGGTTGTCATCAGTAGAAATGTTGATGTATTGGTGTCTAAATTACGTAAGAAATTAAGCGATGATCACTCCCTTAAATTTATCAACGTACATGGAAGGGGGTACAGGTTCATTATTGAGTAGATGCCCGTTACATTGACCCGGAAGAACTGCAAGACAATCCCGATTAGCTAAATATTTATCTCAATTAACACCGACGTTCCTTTGTCAGGGGAGGAGTGTACATCCACCCGTCCCTGCAGAAAGTCGAGCCGGTTTTTAATGTTCATCCATCCCATGCCTTGTGCATTTTTCAGCAAGGTAGTATCAAACCCTTTGCCGTCGTCTTCCACCGTAACAGCCAGTAGTTTTTCCTGTAAAGAAATATGCGCCTGCACCAGTACATTTTTTGCATGGCCGTGTTTTATCGTGTTGTTCACCAGTTCCTGTACGATGCGATAAATGGCAACCGATTCAGTTTGCCCTACAGACGCTTTGTTCATGTCTATCGAGTGATAGTTGGCATGTATAACTCCGCTACGGTCAATTTCAGTACAAAACTCTTTCAGCGCAATATCCAGCCCGTACTTCAGCAATATTTCGGGCATCATGTTATGTGCTACACGACGCATTTCCCTGATGCTGCTGTCCAGCATATCAAGGCTGCGTTCAAAGGTCTGCGCATTGTCAGGCGTCATGATTAAGTTTTCTTTCATGTTGTTTAATGAATATTTTATGCCACTGAGCATTCCTCCCAGACCATCGTGCAGGTCTTTGGCAAGACGTGTGCGTTCCTGCTCTTCGCCTTTGAGAACGGCTTCCGTGGCGGTTAGTTGCTTTTCGGTTTCCAGTTCGTTGATCTTTACCTGTTGCAGTTTTTGACGGTGCCTGAAGTTTACATAAATCAAGCCGGCAATAATAAGCAAAGCCAGCGCGATACCCGCAAGCAGGTAGTTGAGTGTTCTTCGCTGTTGCAAGGCGTCTTGTTGTTCTTTTATCTGCAAGTCCTTCCTGGCCGTTTCGTACTGTGTTTCATATTGCTGCGTGATTTCCTTTAGGTTGTCCTGGTTGATACTGTCGTTCAGCATGTCCTGTTTCTCATCGTATTCCCGCGCTTTTTTAAAATCCTGGCTGGCATAGTAGATATCTGAAAGCAGTTTGTAGATTTTTACACTTTGTCCTCTTATGCTGTTTTGCCGGGCAATGGCCAATGCAGAATCGGCAAATCGGATAGCAGCCGGATAATTGTTAGTTTGTAAATAATACATGGCCAGCCCTTTCAGGCTAATGGCTGCTGTTTCGTACAGTTCTAACTCTTCCGCTATGGCCAGGGCCTGCTCAAATTTGTTTTTGCATGCGGCATAATTACCTTGCTGATAATCTATATCCGCTATATTTAAATAGAGCGTGCTTTCGACTGATTTGTCGCCTTTGAGCTTGCTTATTTGCAGGGCTTCATTAAAACATGCCAGCGCCTGGGCGTAGTCTTTTATTTCACTGTAATTAACGCCCAGGTTCACAAGCCCGTATGCTAATTGTACCAGGTCTTTCTGCTGCCTGGCAATGAGCACGCCGCTTTTTCCGTACCCGATTCCCTTCTCCGGTTGTCCGATATCCAGGTATATTTTAGCGAGGTTATTATACACGATGGCCAGCATGTGTTTGTCACCGATTTTTTCCAGCTTACTCAAGCCCTGCATATAATAATACAGCGTCGAGTCATTTTTACTCAGCAGGTTGTAGGATGAAGCCACATTAAGCGAAGTTTTTATAATGGCCATATCATTGTTCATCTTCTTTGCCTTCGCCAACGCTTCCAGGTTTATTTTAAGCGAGGAATCAAAACTGCCCTGCATATTCAATACGGCGGTGTAGTAGGAGGCAAATTTTATTTCACCTGTTTTCCAGCCTATTTTTTGCGACAATTGCAAGGCCTGCCTGTAATATGCTTTGGCAACTTCTGGTTCGGAGTTTTCGTAAGGCTCGCCTATGCTGTATAGCAGCAATACCTTATCGCTGTCTTCTTTGGCTGCCTTCAATACATGCATCAGGCTATCGACCTGCGCGCCGGCATAGCGCCCAAGACAGATAAGCACAATCAGGCCGAGGAATTGCATTTTCATTGATAGAAATATTGATGGTAACCTATAGTAAATTAAAGCTTTCTGCCGGTAAGTTTTAATCATCTTTTTGAATGATTTTATCAGGAGGCAACTGGCTGGGTAGTTTTAAAAGCTGGTGGTAGTCGGAAGGCTCAGGTATTGGCAAACTGGCATTGCCACCATTGCAGGTACAGGGGAGGTGCCCAGGAAAATTCGATGGCTGTTTTTACCGGAATAAAGGAAAGCTGATAATAATAGATCGGGCGCATACGCTGGCGGCAGCGCTGTTTTTTAGGATCATAAAAAGCCCTTGTTGGACTGGATACCAACAAGGGCTTTTAAACTTTAATGCTTAACAATTTTTACTTTCCCGTATCGGCTACCGGTTTCTTTTTCTTGTTGAGCAGATCGTTGAACGTATTCTTCAAGGTTTGTTCGGTCTTTTTCTTCGCGCTGTCGACGCCGCCTTTGCGTGCGGTGTCCTTACCGAACAACTGGTTCTTTAGCTCATCTTTGAGGTTATCGACTACCTGGTTCTTCACCGCATTCAGCGAATCTTTTGCACGCGCTTTGGCACTATCGATTTTCTCCTGTGCAAAATCAGCAGCTTGTTGTTTCAGGTCAGCAACTGCATCGCCCGCTACTTCTTTCAGATCAGTTTTGATGGTAGGGTTGGTCAGGCTGCCGCCCATTTTTACATTTAAGCTCACCATATCGCCGAGCTTCACGGGAATGCCTTTGTTGTTGGCCTGCGATACCAGCCCATTGATCAGGTTATTGCCTTGTGTGCCGATGTATTTGCGCGGTACTCTCAAGCCCACGATATAATCGATCGACTGATCCAGTCCGTGTGTGCCACCAATCTGCAGTTCGATGTCTTTTACCTTGATGGTAAATGGTTTGACCAATACTTTGCCATTTGCAAATTCAATATAATTCTTGATGTCTTTTACCGTGATGGATTTCAGTTCATCGATCTGTAAGGTACTCGCGAGTTTTTCCAGCGGGGCAAATTTGCGGAGTACGCCGTCGAGCAACAGCAGGTTGCCATTGCCGGTAAGGCTTGCCAGGTCGGGCATCATATTTCCTTCGAGATTACCGCGTACCGTCAGTTGTGAATTCAATTTGCCATCGATGAATTGCGCAATGGGCATGAGTTTCTGCACCGTATTGAAGGCCAGGAAAGCTTTTTGAATATCTACATCTTTCACATCATAGGTGAGGGTGACATCCGGCTCTTTTTTGTCAACTTTGGTAGAGTAGGAGCCATTTATCATTATGTTTCCTTCCAATGCATTCGCCTGCAGGTTTTGTAACCGCACCGTCTGATCGGCCAGCGCCACCGTACCGCTGATGTTGCTGTAAGTGACTTTGTCGAAGATCACTTCTCCGGCCTTTGCATTCAGGGTAAGATTGAGGTTGGATGGCACGAGGAAGGGATCTGATGAGGATGTAGCAGGTTGTGCTTTTTCGTCTTTCGCAGCAGCGGCGGCCTCGCTGGTGCCCATCCATTTGTTGAGGTTCATTTTATCGACGGCCACCGACAAGGATCCTTTCAGCGGTTCATCGCGAAGCGCATAACCAATCGGGTTTTCAACCGTACCGGCCCCATTGAAATTGGACTGCAGGTAAGAGGCGTTGAACTGATTGATCGAGACCGTATGCGGGTTAAATGTAGCCTTGAGTATGGGCACTTGTACACCTCCCGGATAATCGGGGGCGGCATATTTCAGGTTGCTGACATTGGCGGTGCCATCGAGGTTGATCTGGTCGTATGCACCGCGGTCGATGGCGGCTTTATTACCCGCAAATTTTACATCGGCCTGCAACAAACCACTCAGTGAAGTCCCGGGTTCGAGCGTCACAAATTGTTTCACATGATCGAGTACAAAACTTCCTTTTGCCTGGCCACTGAAGTTGAGTACCGACATCGGCTTGCTAACCTGCAGCGAAAAGTCGACCGGGTCTTTGCCTACCTCCACGTGACCGGAAGGAATAGACACAGTTGTATTATCTGCCACACCACCTGTATTGGTGATGTCAATTTTCATATTGCCATTCTGAATGGGAGCGGGGAAAGCCGCGGAGGAATAAAAAAGATTACGTACATCGAGAAATCCTCCTGCCGCAAAATCGCCCTGTTGCTGC
>Ga0160492_100138_pt1 | contig 64165 bp, 59 predicted proteins | sample DID2MG_FD_108258 | JGI IMG/M metagenome (GOLD analysis project Ga0160492, IMG submission 108258) | Enriched soil microbial communities from UW Madison campus, WI, USA - DID2877_E24_FP2 MG | ecosystem: Environmental > Terrestrial > Soil > Unclassified | place: USA: Madison, Wisconsin | collected... | reverse complement strand
CGACAACTTTTACATCTTAGCAGATGTTAATCAGTTGGTCAAGCTTTTCTTTCGTATCGCGCTTCGTTCAGCGGCGACTTAAATAATATAGCATAGGCTAAACAGCCATTGCAACCCCTTTTTTCATTTTTATTAATATTATTTCGATGAATATAATAAGAGCCGCCCACCCTACCGGTGAGCGGCTCTTGCCGAAGCTGCATTCGTTAATTCGCTATAACCTCTTCTATATACAACGATCGCTCCATCGTCAGATTAACGATAGTCCCGCTGCACGATACCCAAGGTCTGGTCGGTTGGTTGCGGTCCGAGAATACGATCTCGCCTACCCGTCCGTCGCTCAGGCGTACGACGGTTCCGTTATGGAACTGCGTCGCCTTCTCGATAAACGTACGCACATAGGCAGGGTCCAGCTTGCCGAAGGCATCCTTCTGAATCTGCTCGAGCACCAAATAAGGGGACGCCCCTTTGCGGTACGCTTTGTTCAGGGTCATCGCATGGAAGATATCCGCTATGGCGACGATCTTGGCATAAGGATGGATTTTGTCCGAGCTGATGCCCAGAGGATACCCGCTTCCGTCTTCGCGTTCATGATGCTGCAACGATGCGAGTCTTGCTCCTTCGTTAAGCGCCGCATTCGATTTAAGCATCTGGTAGCCGTGCACCGTATGCCGGCGAACTTCTTCCATCTCGTCCGGATTCAGCGTCATCGGCTTGTTCAGAATGGTTCGGTCAAGCTTCGCGTTGCCGATGTCATGGAGCAGCCCGCCCAATGCGATCTGCATCCAATCCTTCGCCGGAAAACCGTTCCATCGGGCAAGCAAATACGACGTAACTGCCGTCAGCAATGCATTGTGATACCAATACTCGCTATCCTTCAGCCCCGCCGGCACATAAGTGAGGACGTTGTATTCCCCGATCGCGCCAATCAGCTTCTCCAACTGATTGCGAAGATCAAGGACAGGAAGCGCTTCTCCCGACAACGCATTGTTGAACACTTTCCGCACCAATTGAAAAGTGGCGTCGTATTCGCGCTGGAAATCGGACACGTTCTTCCGGCTGTCGTCTTCTTTAGCTTTCGATTGGTCGTCCTTGCCCGACGCGCCCGATTTATCGGCTTGTTTCTCGATCGGGGCGTCGATATCGATCTGCTTCACCTGAAATGCCCGCAATATATCGAGCTCTCGCGGCGTAAGAACGATGCCTTTGTGGAACAAGGTATTGCCCAGCGGCGTCTGCACATCCAGAGCCAACTTTGCACCCGGTTTTATTTTCGCTACCGATACGCTTGCCATGCGCTGCTCCTCCCGCTCCTTACAAGTAAGTCGATTGATCGAAACGGGTCACAGACCTTACTCGGCGCTCGTATCTCCCGCTTCCTCTTCCTGCTCTACCTCTTCGCTCCGAGCCACTCGCGTTACCGTCGCCACCGAATCGTCCTCGCGGATATGAATCAGCTTCACGCCCTGCGTATTGCGTCCCATAGTGGAGATGCCGTCCATGCTCGTCCGGATCATTGTGCCCGATGAGGTCATAATCATAAGGTCCTCGTCGTTGACAACGACCTTGAGGCCGGCGATCGCTCCGTTCTTATCGGTCACATTGAGCGTCTTGATCCCTTTGCCGCCGCGGCTTTGCGTCCGGTATTCGCCCATTGGCGTCCGCTTGCCATAGCCCTTGGAAGTGACGATCAGCACATCGTTGTCGTCCTGAACGATATCCATGTCGATGACTTTGTCGCCGTCGTCCAACTGAATGCCCTTGACCCCCGTTGCCGAACGTCCCATCGAACGAACGTCCTGTTCCGGGAACCGGATCGACATCCCTTGGCTCGTTCCCATAATGATCTCCCGGTTGCCGTCCGTCAGCTTCACCGCGATCAGATCGTCGTCCTCGCGCAACGATATGGCGATCAGACCGACTTTGCGGATGTTCGAATAATCGTTGAGCGGCGTCTTCTTCACGACGCCTTGGCGGGTCGCGAAGAACAAATACTGCTCGTTGTCGAACGATTCCACCGGAATAACCGCGTTGACGACCTCTCCCTGCTCGATCTGCAGCAGGTTGATGATTGGCGTACCGCGCGCCGTCCGGCTAAGATCCGGAATTTCGTACGCTTTGAGCCGGTATACTTTGCCCTTGTCGGTGAAGAAGAGCAAGTAATGGTGCGTGTTAGAAACGAACAGATGCTCGACGAAATCGTCATCCTTCGTATCCATGCCGATAACGCCCTTGCCCCCGCGGCGCTGGCTGCGATAGGTCGTAACCGGCAGGCGCTTCACGTAGCCCGAGTGGGTGATCGAGATGATGACGTCCTCGCGAGGGATGAGATCCTCGTCGAGAATTTCGTCTTCGCCGATCGTAATCTCCGTGCGGCGTTCGTCGCCGAACCGATCTCGGATCTCCTCCAGCTCGGTGCTGATAATATCGAGAACCAGTTGCTCGTCGGCCAGAATCGCTTTATACTCGGCGATCTTAGTCAGCAGCTCGTTATATTCCGCTTCGATCTTGTCGCGTTCCAAGCCGGTGAGACGTTGGAGACGCATGTCGAGGATCGCTTGCGCCTGTTCATGACTGAGCGCGAAGCGTTCGATCAACCCTTCTCGGGCATCCTCGGTCGTACGAGACGCGCGGATCAGCGCGATAACCTCGTCGAGGTTGTCAAGCGCAATGCGCAAGCCCTCCAAGATATGTGCGCGCGCTTCCGCTTTCTTCAGATCGTACTCGGTACGACGGCGAATGACCTCGATCTGATGCTGCAAGTAGTAATACAGCATTTCCTTCAGATTGAGGACGCGAGGCTCGCGGTTGACGAGCGCCAGCATGTTAATGCCGAACGTCGCTTGAAGCTGCGTCTGCTTATACAGGTTGTTCAGTACAACCGAAGGCGTAACGTCACGCCGCAGCTCGATAACGACCCGCATGCCGTTGCGGTCGGATTCGTCGCGCAGATCCGTAATGCCGTCGATTTTCTTCTCGCGTACAAGCTCTGCGATCTTCTCGACGAGACGGGCCTTGTTCACCTGGTACGGCAACTCGTGCACGATAATGCGGGCTTTGCCGCCATTCTCCTCAATCGTCGCCTTGGCGCGCATCGTAATCGATCCGCGTCCCGTCGTATAGGCTTGGCGAATGCCGGACTGTCCCATGACGTAGCCATACGTCGGGAAGTCGGGCCCTTTCACATAACTCATCAACTCGAGCGCCGTAATCTCCGGATTGCGGATCAGCGCTTGAACGCCGTCGATCACTTCGCACAGATTGTGAGGCGGAATATTCGTCGCCATACCGACGGCAATACCTGTCACGCCGTTCACAAGCAGGTTCGGGAACCGCGATGGAAGAACGGCAGGCTCATGCTCTTCGCCATCGTAGTTCGGCACGAAATCGACCGTCTCTTTATTCAAATCCCGAAGCAGCTCCATTGCAATCTTCGAGAGCCTTGCTTCGGTGTAACGCATTGCCGCAGCCATATCGCCGTCGATGGAGCCGAAGTTGCCGTGTCCGTCGACCAGCATGTAGCGCATCGAGAAATCCTGCGCCATCCGGACCATCGATTCGTATACGGCCGAATCGCCGTGCGGGTGGTACTTACCGATTACTTCGCCGACGATCCGCGCCGACTTCTTGTACGGCTTGTCCGGCGACATGCCCAGCTCGGACATGGCATACAGAATACGCCGATGCACGGGCTTGAGTCCGTCGCGAACGTCCGGCAGCGCGCGGCTGACGATAATGCTCATGGCATAGTCCATGAACGAGTCGCGCATCTCCGTGCCGATATCGCGGTCTTTTATTTGGGAGCGTTGTTCTTCCGACATTGTTACCCTCCTGACATCATCACCGGGCTTCTGCATCTAAAAACGTCAAAAAATCGGCAATATACCGATCGTTCCTCTAGTCTATTTCTTTCACAAAGCGGCCTCGCTTAAACCTGCCGAGCGCGTCTTGCGGCTATTCGCAAATTGGGCTCATTCGCTATCAAAATGAGCTTAGCCGTCCTTCGCTTTCAGCCCCATCCCGCCATATGCTGTTATGGAGTAAAAGACCCTATCCGGCTCAAGGCATACCTCTCTATTATAACATCGATTTCCACCTCTGTCTCGTTCGGCTTGTCGAATGATCGGGATAGTTTTTACGGCGAAAGGCGGCGTTCATGTTTGGCAATCCAACGCGTGCAAAGCAAATGGGCAAAGACGGCGGTGCTCCTCCGCTCCGAACATATTGGCAAGCATATTCCCGTAACGCTGCGCTTCACGCGCGACACCTTCAAGACGATGCTGGATCACTACGGCATGGTCTACGTAAAGCCGGACTCCGGCACATTCGGCCTTGGCGTCATTCGCGTCGACAAATTAACCTCCGAGCCAAAGCCTTATCAGTACCAATTGGGAGAGAAAATTCGACGTTTTTCTACTTTCGAGGGGCTGTATAAAGCGTTAGTATCGGTGCAAAAAGGGCGCGCCTACATCGTCCAAAGAGGAATCGCGCTTCTCCAGCACGACAGCCGCCGGTTCGATCTGAGGGTGATGGTCCAGCATAACGAGAACGACGAATGGGAGACGACCGGCATTATCGGCAGGCTGGCGCATCCGGCCAAAATCGTCACCAACTATCACAGCGGCGGCACGCCGCTGCCATTGTCGACGCTGATGTCCACCCATATGGGAGAAGCGGAGCAGACCGAGCTGTACAGCCAATTGTCGCAGCTCGGGCTCGACGCCGCCAAGCAATTGCAGGCCCAATATCCGCGAATTAAGGAAATCGGCATCGACGTCGCGATCGATCCCGAATTCCGCCCGTGGATACTGGAGGTGAATACGCGGCCGGACCCCTTCATATTCCGCAAGCTGGGCGATCCCAGCGTATTCAAACGCATCTATCGTTATTGCGTCAGATACGGCCGTTACCGCAAAAAAATTCGTTGAAACGGCGGAAGCCGCCGGACTTGTCGGTCCGGCGGCTTCTTGGCGTTAACGATTAAATATCCAGGTTCTTTACGTATTTCGCGAACTGCTGAATGAATTCGCGGCGAGGCTCGACGTTGTCGCCCATCAGCGTATCGAACATGATATCGGCTTCGATCGCATCCTCGATCGTCACCTGCAGCATCGTTCGGCTCTCGGGATCCATCGTCGTCTCCCACAACTGGCCGGCGTTCATCTCGCCAAGACCTTTGTACCGCTGTACGTTTACTTTCGCGCCTTCGCCGAATTCGGCGATAATGTCGTCGCGCTCCTTCTCGGATTGCGCATAGCGGACAACCTTGTTGCGCTCAATCTTGAACAGCGGCGGCTGCGCGATATAAATATAGCCGGCCTCGATGATCTTGCGCATGTAGCGGTAGAAGAACGTCAGCATAAGCGTGCGGATGTGCGCGCCGTCGACGTCCGCGTCGGTCATGATAATAATCTTGTGGTAACGCGCTTTGGCGATATCGAAATCGTCGCCAATGCCGGTGCCGAGCGCCGTAATGATCGCCCGAATCTCGGCATTGCCGAGAATACGGTCAAGCCGCGCTTTCTCGACGTTCAATATTTTACCGCGGAGCGGCAGAATGGCCTGGAAGTGACGATCCCGGCCTTGCTTGGCCGAGCCGCCCGCCGAGTCGCCCTCGACGATATACAGCTCGCTGATCGACGCGTCCTTGGAGGAGCAGTCCGCCAGCTTGCCCGGCAGGGAGCTGACTTCCAGCGCGCTCTTGCGGCGAGTCAGCTCGCGCGCTTTGCGTGCCGCTTCGCGGGCGCGGGAAGCCATAAGGCCCTTCTCGACGATCCGCTTCGACGTCGCCGGATTCTCGTCCAGAAACTCTTGCAGCTTCTCCGCGAACAGCGACTCGACGATACCGCGCACTTCGCTGTTGCCGAGCTTCGTCTTCGTCTGGCCTTCGAACTGCGGCTCCGGAATTTTGACCGAGATGATCGCCGTCAAGCCTTCGCGCACGTCGTCGCCCGACAGATTGGCGTCGTTCTCCTTGATCGAGTTCGTGCGGCGAGCGTAATCGTTAATAATTCGCGTCAACGCGCTCTTGAAGCCGGACTCGTGCGTTCCGCCCTCATGCGTATTGATATTGTTCGCGAACGAATAAATATTATCGGTGTAGCTGTCGTTATACTGCAAAGCGATCTCGACGCTGATATGGTCCCTCACGCCTTCGACATAGATCGGCGTCTCATGAATCGCTTCGCGGCTGCGGTTCAAATACTTTACGAATTCGATAATGCCGCCATCGTACTTGTACGTATTCGTCTGGCCGTTGCGCTCGTCAAGCAGCGTGATAGAGATGCCCTTGTTCAAGAACGCCAGCTCGCGAATGCGCGATTGCAACATTTCGTATTCGTATACGGTCGTTTCCGTGAAAATCTCCGGATCCGGCTTGAACCGAACCGTCGTTCCCGTCTCGTCGGAATCGCCGATCACCTTGATATCGTATTGCGGAGCGCCGCGGCGATATTCCTGCTGGTAGATATGGCCCTCGCGCTTAACCGTAACGGTTACATGCTCAGACAGGGCGTTAACGACCGAAACGCCGACGCCATGCAAGCCGCCGGACACTTTATAGCCTTCGCCGCCGAATTTGCCGCCCGCGTGAAGAACGGTCATGACAACTTCGAGCGTCGATTTCTTCAGCTTCGTATTCTCGCCGACCGGAATGCCGCGTCCGTTGTCGACCACCGTAACGCTGTTATCCTCGTGAACGATGACATCGATATGCGTACAGAAGCCGGCGAGCGCCTCGTCGATCGAGTTGTCGACGACTTCCCATACGAGATGGTGAAGACCTTTGCCGCTAGTGGAGCCAATATACATACCCGGACGCTTCCTTACCGCCTCCAAGCCTTCAAGTACCTGTATCTGACTCTCATCGTACGTATTCTGGTTCGTAGACATGCCTATTCACTGCTCCTCTCGACTGCTTTACCTGATCGCGCTTTAAGCCCCGCCGCCTAATAAGCCGCAAAATGATGGGCCCGCTTCTTCAGCGTGGAGGATGAAATCGGCGAATAATAGATTTTATGCTTAGTCAATACGATCGATTTCGGTTCCTCTTCCCCGATCGTCTCAACGTCTTTGCGTTTGCGTGCGCCCGCTACGAATTGTTTGGAAAGCTTGGACGATTGCTCGATTGAAACGTCGAAAATAGCGACCAGCTCCGCTGCCCGAATGATTTTCTCTCCGCCCAAATGGATATACATTCGCAGTCCTCCCTCTCGCCCTAAACGCGATTGAACTTTAACGCGTTACCGCGTGACACGACCTTCTTGGACATGATAAATGCCGGCATCTTGTAGCTTGCCGAGATCGACGCTCTCAAGACCGGTCGCCGTAATAAACGTTTGCACTTTCGATTGGAACGTCTCGATCAGTTGCGTCTGCCGGTTGCGATCGAGCTCCGAGAGCACATCGTCAAGCAACAGCAGCGGATATTCGCCAATTTCCTCGCGAATAAGCTCGATTTCTGCCAGTTTGAGTGACAATGCCGTCGTGCGCTGCTGCCCTTGCGAGCCGTACGTCTGCGCTTCCTTGCCGTTAATGAAGAAGGCCAGATCGTCCCGGTGAGGCCCTACAAGCGTCGTTCCTCTGCGTATTTCCTGATCTTTCACTTGTGTTAACTTTAACATAAAATGCTCAAATAAAACAGATTCATCTTCAATGTCGAACGATGGCTTGTAGGCTACGGTCAGTTGTTCCGCCCCGGCCGTGATGCCCGCATGAATCTGCTCCGCCCATTCTTGAAGCTTTTGTATAAAGTATTTCCTTTTTTTTATAATTTTAACACCGAATTCCGCCAGTTGCGCATTCCATACCTCTAGCAGCCCCTGCTTGTCTCCTCCGGAGGACCAGAGTGTCTTCAAGTAGTTGTTGCGCTGAACGAGCACCTTGGCGTATTGCTGAAGCGTATGCAAATAGCCGGGCTGCACCTGACCGATTTCCATGTCTAGAAACCGACGGCGCACGCCCGGCGTTCCCTTCACGATCTCCAGATCCTCCGGGGCGAACATGACGACGTTAAGCGCGCCGACGAAATCGCTCAACCGACGCTGCTCCAATCCGTTAATCTTCGCTTTCTTGCCCTGTGCGGACAGCAGCAGATCGAGCTTAACGGCTCCGTACTGCTTGTCCACTTCCCCGTGAACGTGAGCATCCGTTCCCTGCCAGCCGATCAATTCCTTGTCCTTCGAGGTCCGATGGGACTTCGTCAGCGCAAGCGTAAAGATCGATTCCAGCAGATTCGTCTTTCCCTGCGCATTCGGCCCGATGAACAGATTGACGCTGCTGTTCGTATCAAGCTCCAGCGTATCGTAATTGCGATAATTGCGCAGGGCAATTTTTTTCAAGTACACAATGCTTCAGCCCCCGTCAATTCGGCTTATGAACGGCGGGCAACGGCGAACGAACCGAACCCTTCCACCTCGACGATATCGCCTGCATACAGCTTGCGCCCGCGGCGGTTGTCGGCTTCCCCGTTAATCCGTACTTCGTTCTCCTGCAAAAAGGCTTTCGCCTGCCCGCCGGAATCGATGCAATCCGACAGTTTCAGAAACTGGCCAAGGGCGATATATTCCGTTCCGATCGTGATTTCCTTCATGCGGTTGTCGCTCCGTTCTTGCGCAAGCGGATGACGGGCGTTTAGCCCGTCGTCCGGTACGGCAAAATGATGTACGTGCTGTGCGGATGATCGGTCGGGCGAATAATGATCGGGCTCATCGCGCCGGTGAATTGAATAGTGATCTGCTCGCTGTCGATGACTTTAAGCACGTCGAGCATATATTTCGAGTTGAACGCAATGCGCAGCGGCTCGCCCTCCATCTTGAACGCTTCGAGCTGCTCGGTAACGCGGCCAAGATCCGAGGAACTGGACGAAATTTCGATGCCGCCGTGATCCAGCGTCACGAGACGGACGATGTTCGTCTTCTCCTCGCGGCTCATCAGATACGCGCGGTCGATCGCATCGGTCAATTTTTTTGTATCGACGACAAGTTCTGTTTTGTACGTCTGCGGAATAATTTTGGAAGTGTCGGGATAAGTCCCGTCGAGCAGACGCGAATAGAACAATACGTTGCCGATCTTGAACAGCGCCTGGTTGTCCGCGACGACCATGTCGACGAGCGCGGATGCGTCCGGAATAAGACGGGAAAGCTCGCTCAGCGTCTTCGCCGAAATGACGACGTTCGAGAACCGCAGCTCCGGTTGCGAATCGACATGAGCCGAGCGGTTCGCAAGACGGTGACGGTCCGTAGCGACGAAACGAAGATCGTTGTTCGACAAATTCACAAGTGCGCCGGTAAGCACAGGCGTTTGTTCACTTGTGGATGCGGCAAAAATCGTCTGGCGAATAAGCGATTTGAGCAAATCGCCCGGAACTTGCAGCATGTCGCTCTCTTCAATCGACGGCAGAACGGGGAATTCCTCCGGATCGAGTCCGACCATCTGGATATCGGTAGAGCCGGAACGGATCATCGTAATAAAATGCTCGCCCACCTCGATCTCGACATCGTCGGAAGGCAGCTTCTTGACAATCTCGACGATAAATTTCGACGGCAGCACGACGCTGCCCGGTTTATCGACCTTCGCGATAATAGAATCCCCGGATTCAACGGGAATAAAGCTTTGGATCGAAATATCGGTATCGCTGGCCGTTAAAGTGACGCCCTGATGGGTCACTTCGAACTTGATGCCTCCGAGAATCGGAATAGCAGGTCTGGCCGAAGCGGCCTTTGCCACTTGCTGTATCGCATCGTTAAGTTCGTTCTTCGCTATAGACAGTTTCATGATTTCACTCCTATGTCGCTTGTCCGTAATTTGGAACGCACAGATGGCGTTGTCGGCGGATGACGAATCATGCCGTTTATTGACGATGTTTAGTTAAAAAAAATAGAAGCAGTAGTACTAGGCGCGGTGAATATGTGGATAAGCGGTACAAACGTTGATAAAGCAAGCCTATCCACATGTGTATAGCTTGTGCATAGGCTTGTTCGATTGTTCTATGTTATTCACGTATGGTTTTTGATTTTCTCGCTCAAGTTCTGAACGATCTTGTACAGGTCCTGATCCACCTTCAACTGCGTCGTTATTTTCTCGTGCGCATGAATAACGGTCGTATGGTCGCGGCCGCCGAACGCTTCGCCGATCTTCGGCAGCGAATAGTCGGTCAGCTCGCGGGACAGGTACATGGCGATCTGGCGGGGGAACGCAACCGCCTTCGTACGCTTCCTCGCTTTGAATTCCTCCAGCCGCAACCCGTAGAACTCGCCAACCTTCTGCTGAATGTCCTGAATCGTAATCATCTTCGGCCGGCTGGACGGAATGATATCCTTCAGCGCTTCCGCGGCAAGATGCGACGAAATATCTTCGTTAATAAGGGAAGAATAAGCGACGACTCGAATAAGTGCTCCTTCAAGCTCCCGAATGTTCGTATCGATCTGGTTGGCGATGTACACCATCGCTTCGTTCGGAATTTCCAGATTCTCGGCCCGCGCTTTCTTGCGCAAAATGGCGATCCGCGTCTCAAGGTCCGGCGCCTGGATGTCGGTCATAAGCCCCCACTCGAACCGGGAACGCAGCCGCTCCTCAAGCGTCGGAATCTCCTTCGGGGGACGGTCGCTGGAGATGACGATCTGCTTCCGCTCCTCGTGCAGCGCATTGAACGTGTGGAAAAATTCCTCCTGCGTCCCGTCCTTGCCGGCGAGAAACTGAATATCGTCGATCAGCAGCACGTCGATATTTCGGTATTTGTTGCGGAAGCTTTCCGGACTGTTGTCCCGAATGGCGTTAATAAATTCGTTCGTGAACTTCTCCGACGAGATGTACATAACCTTCATATTCGGGTTGTGATCGATGATATAATTGCCGATCGCATGCATAAGGTGCGTCTTGCCGAGTCCGACGCCCCCGTAGAGAAACAGCGGATTATACGTCTTCGCCGGCGCTTCGGCAACGGCCAGCGACGCTGCGTGAGCGAACCGGTTGTTGGCGCCGATGACGAAATTGTCGAATGTGTATTTGGGATTGATAAGATGCGTATGCGGCTCGTCTGTCGAGACGGGCGCCGGGGCTGCAGCGGGCGGCACTGCGACAGGCTCGGGCGGCCGATTCTCCTCGATGATGAATTTCACGTCCATCGTTCGTCCGAGAAATTCGTACATCGTTGTCCGGACCAGCTTCGTGTAGCGGCTCTCCAGCCATTCGGCGGCAAACGTCGTTGGCGCGGTTACGACGAGCAAATCGCCTTTTAAGTCGGCTCTTGTCGCCTTGAACCACGTGTCGAAGCTAGGCTTGCTTAGCTTCGTCTGGATTACCGACAGCACTTGCTGCCACATATCCGGGGTATGGCTGTCCACAGCATGTCACTCCTTAGTCTGAATGGCCGAACAGGCGTCAATTCGCACTTGTTGCACGATATGTCCGTTGCGGGCGTTCCACTCGTCCACAATACGAACGGAAACAATCCCGCCATCTATTAAGAGGGGATGAGTTTGTTCACAATGTTATCCACAGGCTGTTGATAACATAGTTGATTTTATTCCGGTATCCACATCGAAAACATATCTATCATAGCAAAAGAAGCCTTATATTACAACGAATCCGGGGTCATTATCCACAAATCCTACAGGTTGTGTATAAATGTTACTGACAGCACAAGATATTGTTTATATCCTGTTTAATTTTCGACAGCATTCGTCTTGTCGGGTCAAAAATTATGCACATGTTATTAATTTTCGTCAGATTTCACAATGACGGCTGTACATATCCACAAAAATAGAATTCCAGCTATCCGAATGTGTATAACTGCTGAGCCGCTTAAATTTTGCTAAACGGCGATCCGGTTGACTTTTGCCGGGCTGCATGGTTAAATATAAAAAGGTCTTTTTTCAGGGCTGTCGGGACAGAGATGAAGATAAACCCGATCAAGTCCGGCAGCCGGTGAATGCCTTCTTTATTGAAAGAACGCGCGTAACCTGCAGGAGCATACTCTCTTCGGAGAAGGACGCATATACGATACTTGCAAGGAGGTGCATACGAATGAAACCGACTTTTAAACCGAATGTTAGCAAGCGTAAGAAAGTTCACGGCTTCCGTACTCGCATGAGCACGAAGAACGGTCGTAAAGTATTGGCCGCTCGCCGTCAAAAAGGAAGAAAAGTGCTGAGCGCGTAAGCTTGAGACCACTGTGCGGTGGTCTTTTTTTTATGTTTTTAGAGCAGGCTCTTATATAAAAGGAAGCGAGGGTGGAGGAGCATGCATCGCAAGCTGAGATTAAGGAACCGCGCCGATTTCAGCCGAATTTACCGGGCGGGCAAATCGTTCGCAAACGGCCAGTTCGTCGTCTATTGGTCGAGGCAGCCGGCTGCGGAGCCGTTCCGGCTCGGCGTTTCCGCCAGCAAAAAAATCGGCAACGCGGTTGTGCGCAACCGGATGCGCCGCGTCGTCAAGGAAATCGTTCGTCTGAACGCGGAGCGGATCGCGCCGCGAGTCGATCTGATTCTGATCGTTCGCAAGCCGGCCGTCGAGATGAAGACGAAGGAGCTGGAGCGAAGCGTGCTCCATGTGCTGAAAAAAGCGGGTCTCTTGAAGGCGCGTTCATAGCCTGCCGCCGCGGCATGTACAGGTTGTTTCTTTGAACCAGAGAATATGGTATAGTTTAGGGTGGAAAAGCAATGGCTCTGACAGAGAGGAGTTTGTGATGTTGTCCCGCATTTTGAAACACAAATGGCTGCTTGTCGTGGGGCTGATTCTCGTGTTGGCGACCCTGACAGGATGCACCACGTCGAATCATACGACGACAACGGAAGGTTTGCTGGAGGGTAACTTCTGGCAGCGCAACGTCGTCTATTGGTTCGCTTTAATGCTCGACACGTTCGCGAAGTGGTTCGGCGGCGAATACGGCTTGTCGATTCTGCTGCTTACGATTATTGTACGGACGCTGATCCTGCCGCTGACGCTGAAGCAATACCGCAGCTCGAAGGCGATGCAGGCGATTCAGCCGGAGATTGAGAAGATTCGCAAGAAGCATAAGGAAAATCCGCAATTGGTGCAGCAGGAGACGATGAAGCTGTTCCAGCAGCATCAGGTCAACCCAATGGCGGGCTGTCTTCCGATGATCGTGCAAATGCCGATTTTTATCGCTTTGTATAACGCGATCTACATGAACAGCGCTATTCGCGAGCACGAATTTTTGTGGCTCCAGCTAGGCGAGAAGGATCCGTATCATATATTGCCGGTGTTAGCGGCTATTACGACGTTCCTGCAGACGAAGATGATGCAATCGCAGCAGAAGAATGCGATGCCGGGCATGCAGATTATGCTTGTCATCTTCCCGGTCATGATCTTCGTCATGGCGCTCAACTTCCCGGCGGCACTGCCGCTGTACTGGATTTTCAGCAATATCTACACCATTGTTCAGAACTACTTCCTGTACGTACGCCCATCCAAGCGTAAGGAGAGTGTTCCTGCGAAATGAGGAAAATCGTCGCATCGGGTAAAACGGTAGAAGAAGCTGTCCGTAACGGACTGAAGCAATTGCAAACGACGGAAGACCGCGTCATTACGGTCGTGCTGGAGCAGCCCTCTAAGGGGCTGTTCGGCCTGATCGGCGTGAAGGAAGCGAAGGTGGAGCTTGAAGAGCTGCCGGACGCTTACGACCAGGCCGAGCAATTCATTACAGATGTTGCTGGCGCAATGGGACTGACGGTGAAGGTATCCCGATCCGATTCGAAGGAAGGTCTCCTTCTGGAGGTTGAAGGAGAAGGCGATCTCGGCCAATTGATCGGCCGCCGAGGTCAGACGCTCGATGCATTGCAATATTTGACCACAATTGTGGCCAACCGTTATAGCGATAAGCCGGTTCGAATCGTACTCGATGCGGAAGGTTTCCGCGAGCGCAGAAGGAAGACGTTGGAGGAGCTGTCCGATCGGCTTGCCGGGCGAGTCGCTCGCACGGGCAAGGAAGTGGTGCTCGAGCCAATGTCTCCGCAAGAACGTAAAATTATTCATTCGCGGCTGCAGCATCACCCGTTCGTTCGAACGTTCAGTCAAGGAGATGAGCCGAATCGGCGCATCGTGATCGCACTCCAGGATAGGAATGCGAAGGAACGAATCGGCGAATAATGAGCAACATAGGGCGATGAACTGAAGCAGCGCATTATTTGCAGCAATGGCTCTCACGGTCATTGCTGTTTTTTATGAGGAGCGTTTCATCATGGTAATGTCTCACGATACGATAGCGGCTATCGCGACGGCGGTCGGCGAAGGAAGCATTGCCGTCATTCGGTTAAGCGGCCCCGACGCGATCGCCAGGACGGGCGCCATTCTGCGGACGAAGGCGGACTTCCCATCCGCCGCAACGCATACGGTCCATTACGGCCATATCGTCGATCCTTCGACAGACGAGCGTATAGAGGAAGTGCTTGTGACGCTGATGCGCGGGCCGCGCTCGTTCACGGGCGAAGACGTAGTGGAGATCGGCACGCACGGCGGCGTCATCGCGGCCCGCAACGTGCTGCAGCTTGTGTTGCGACAAGAGGGCATAAGGCTTGCGGAGCCGGGCGAATTCACGAAGCGGGCTTTCCTGAACGGACGAATCGATCTGACGCAGGCGGAAGCCGTAATCGATCTGATCCGCTCGAAGTCGGACCGCGCATTCCAAGTGGCGATGAAGCAGTCGGAGGGCTCGTTGTCGCGGCGTATTATCGAGCTTCGGCAGCGTATTCTTGAGGTCATCGCGCATGTGGAGGTCAATATCGATTACCCGGAGCATGACGTCGAGGAACTGACCAGCGCGTTTATTCGCGGGCATTGCGGGGAAGCGCTTGAGGGCGTGAACCGGCTGTTGAAGACCGCATCGGAAGGCAAAATATTGCGGGAGGGCATCGTGACAGCGATTGTTGGCCGGCCGAATGTCGGCAAGTCGTCGCTGCTGAATGCCCTGTCGCGTTCCAATAAAGCGATCGTCACCGATATTCCAGGCACGACGCGGGACGTCATCGAAGAATTCATCACCGTGAACGGTATTCCGCTTCGGCTGCTCGATACGGCGGGCATTCGCGAGACATCGGACGTGGTCGAGCGAATCGGGGTCGAACGTTCCCGTTCCGCACTGGAGGATGCCGATCTTATTCTGTATGTTTTGAACCGGAACGAGCCGCTGCATGACGATGACCGCGAGCTGATGGAGAGGCTGGCCGGTCGTCAGGTCGTCGTTATTTTTAACAAAACCGATCTTCCGCAGCAGCTTGATGCGTCAGAGGTGGAACAAGTGTTCCCGGCAGAGCGGATCGTGCCGATGTCGGTGCTGGAGGATGAAGGAATCGACCGGCTGGAGCAAGTCATTAGCGATTTGTTCTTCGGCGGGCGGATCGAATCCAACGATTTGACATACGTCACGAACGTTCGACATATTTCGTTATTGGAGCGGGCGAAGCAATCGCTGCTCGATGCGATTGAGGCGACGCAGGCAGGCGTGCCGATCGATATTATTCAGATCGACGTTCAGCAGGCTTGGGAGCTGCTCGGCGAAGTGATCGGCGATGCGGCGGGCGAGTCGCTGCTGGATCAAATTTTCTCGCAGTTCTGTCTCGGCAAGTAAGGGAGAAGAAGCCAACGATTATTCCGGCGGCTTAATGTCGGGATTTTATATTTTATTACCGTTAGGAGGATTCACAATGGGGTACTTCGGAGGGAACTACGACGTTGTCGTCGTAGGCGCCGGCCATGCGGGCTGTGAAGCGGCTCTGGCCGCCGCCCGAATGGGCTGCGAGACGCTGCTGCTGACGATTAACCTCGACATGGTCGCCTTCATGCCGTGCAACCCGTCGATCGGCGGGCCGGCCAAAGGCCATGTCGTCCGCGAGATCGATGCGCTCGGCGGCGAAATGGGACGCAATATCGATAAAACGTTTATTCAAATGCGGATGCTGAACACGGGCAAAGGTCCTGCCGTTCACGCGCTGCGCGCGCAAGCCGACAAGTTTGATTATCAGCATATGATGAAGAAAACAATCGAAGAGACGGATCATCTTACGCTGCGCCAAGGCATGGTAGACGAGCTTATCGTCGAGGACGGCCGCTGTGTCGGCGTTATTACGAAAACCGGCGCAGAATACCGCTCGAAGTCGGTCGTCATTACGACCGGTACGTATCTGCGCGGCAAAATCATTATGGGCGAGCTGATGTACGAGAGCGGTCCGAACAATCAGCAGCCGTCTGTAAAGCTGTCGCAATGCTTGAAGGAGCTGGGCTTTCAACTCGCTCGTTTCAAAACGGGGACGCCGCCGCGCGTTCACGGCGATACGATCGATTTCAGCAAGACGGAAATTCAGCCGGGCGATGACAATCCGAAATTTTTCTCCTACGAGACGGAGAAGTCGGACAACGAGCAGTTGCCTTGCTGGCTGACCTATACGTCGGAGTCGACGCATCGGATCATTAACGATAATCTGCATCGCGCACCGATGTTCTCGGGAGCGATTGAAGGGACGGGGCCGCGTTACTGTCCGTCGATTGAAGACAAAATCGTCCGCTTCGCGGATAAGCCGAAGCACCAGATTTTCCTTGAGCCGGAAGGGAAGAATACGTCGGAGTACTACGTACAAGGTCTGTCAACGAGCATGCCGGAAGATGTGCAATTAAACATTCTTCGCTCTATTCCAGGGCTTGAGCAAGTCGAGATGATGAGAACCGGCTATGCGATCGAGTACGACGCGGTCGTGCCGACCCAGCTATGGCCGACGCTAGAGACGAAGCTGATCGAAGGGCTATTCACGGCCGGGCAAATTAACGGTACAAGCGGATACGAGGAAGCGGGCGGACAAGGGATTGTCGCAGGCATTAATGCCGCGCGCAAAGCGCAGGGCAAAGAGCCGGTCGTTATCGAGCGCTCGCAAGGCTATATCGGCGTCATGATCGACGATCTGGTCACGAAGGGAACGACGGAGCCTTATCGGCTGCTGACTTCCCGCGCCGAATACCGTCTGCTGCTTCGCCACGACAATGCCGATCTGCGTCTGACGCCGCTCGGGTACGAGATCGGCCTTATTCCGCAGGAGCGATACGATCGTTACTTGAACAAGAAAGCGTTGGTGGAGCAAGAGATCGAGCGCCTTCGTTCCGCGAAGATTCGTGCGGAAGAACCGGCGCAGTCGCTGCTGGCCGAGATCGGCTCCGCTCCGATGACGGGCGGCTCCTCTGCGCTATTGCTGCTGCTTCGTCCGGAAGTGACGTATGCGCATATCGAACGGCTCGCACCCGCTCCTTACGAATTGACGGAAGAGATGAAGGAGCAGGTTGAAATCCAGATCAAATACAGCGGCTACATTGAGAAGCAGCTTCTCCAAGTGGAACGGATGAACAAGATGGAGAAGAAGCGTATTCCGGACGATATCGATTATTTCGACGTTCACGGTCTTGCCAATGAAGCCAAAACGAATTTGTCGCAAATTCGTCCGCTTTCGATCGGTCAGGCTTCCCGAATCGCGGGCGTTACGCCTGCCGATATTTCCATCCTGCTCGTCTATCTGGAGCATTATAACCGGGTAACGGCCGCTCGGGCTGCACGGGGGTAATGAAACGAATGGATCAGACGTGGACATGGTTCAGCGAGAAGCTCGCGGCGAAGGGAATCACTTTATCCGAGGAGCAACTGAATCAATTCGAAACATACTACCGGCTGTTAGTCGAGTGGAACGAGAAAATGAACTTAACTGGCATTACGGAACGAGAAGCGGTGTACGAGAAACATTTTTACGATTCGGTGTCGCTTGCTTTCTATAAGAATATGAATGAAATCGGAAGCATGGCCGATATTGGGTCGGGAGCGGGCTTTCCAAGTCTGCCGATCAAAATTTGTTTCCCGCATCTGAAAGTGACGATTGTCGATTCGCTTAATAAGCGAATCTCGTTCTTGCAGCATGTCGTGCAGCAACTGGGGCTCACGAATGTGAACTGCCTGCATGGCAGGGCGGAGGACGCCGCTCGATTGCCGGAGCATCGGGATCGTTACGATCTCGTAACGGCAAGGGCGGTCGCTCGGCTGAACGTACTGAACGAGTTCTGCCTGCCATTCGCAGTCAAGGGCGGCATATTCGCGGCGATGAAGGGCGGCGACCCGGCAGAGGAGCTGAAGGAGGCGACGGCAAGCCTGCGAGAATTGAAAGGCAAGCCGCTGCGCATCGAGTCGATGCTCTTGCCCTATGAGCAATCCGAACGTCATATCGTGCTCATTGCGAAGACGGACAGCACGCCGCGCAAATATCCGCGCAAGGCGGGAATGCCGCTGAAGCAGCCAATTGTATAAGGCTAATGATAATTGCCGTGAATGTTTCACGTGAAACATTCACGGCAAACTTTTTGTAACGAAACCGATGTCAAGCAGGAAATGAGATTGTCTGCATCGAATATTATACAAGGCAAGCTTAGTATTCGGATGCAGAACTAGCATGGTTGGATGAACGGACATCGGCATATTGGAATCGGGTGGTAGTTGACGTTATGAAAGAACAGTTTTCTCGGTTGTTCGGTCTAGCCGATCAACGTAACAATGCGGAATCGGACGAAGTAAAGCAAATTCCGATTACCGACATCGATACGAGCCCTTATCAGCCGCGTACCATATTTGATGATGAGCGTATCGACGAGCTGTGCCAGACGATTAAGACGCACGGCGTTATTCAGCCGATCGTCGTCCGTCTGCGCAATGGACGCTATGAGATTATTGCGGGCGAACGTCGTTGGCGTGCCGTTACGAAGCTGGGGCTTGAACGGATACCGGCCATTGTGCGCGAATTCAACGATTCTCAAGCGGCATCTATCGCACTGATCGAGAACTTGCAGCGCGAAGGGCTTACGGCGCTGGAGGAAGCGGTTGCTTATCAGAAGCTGATCGATCTTCATCAACTGACACAGGAAAGCTTGGCGCAGCGGCTTGGCAAGAGCCAATCGACGATTGCGAACAAAATTCGTCTGCTCGGCTTGAGCGACCCGGTCAAAAATGCGCTAATGGAGCGTAAAATTACGGAACGTCATGCAAGGGCGCTGTTGTCGCTCGATTCGGATGAATTGCAGGAGAAGGTGCTTGGCGACGTTATGGCCAAGGAACTCAATGTAAAGCAGACGGAAGCGAGAGTCGCCTTCTATAAGGAAGCGACGAAAATGAAAAAGTCGCGTCGTATTTCGTTTACGAAGGACGTTCGTCTGGCGTTGAATACGATTCGGCAGTCGATTGACATGGTGACGTCCTCCGGACTTAAAATTGAAACCAAAGAAAATGATCGCGACGATCATTATGAAATTGTAATTCATATACCTAAGCGTTAAACTGTTACTAGGTAGCTAGTTCGATGTATTGCCTGGCGAAAGCGGCCGACACAGCCGCTTTTTCTGATTTTCGGACATTTTAGATTGCATACTTACAAGAGGTGAACCGGATTGGCTAAAATAATTGCCATTACAAATCAGAAGGGCGGTGTCGGAAAAACGACAACGTCCGTGAATCTGGGCGCTTGCATGGCTTCGTTAGGCAAGCGCGTATTGCTCGTCGATATTGATCCGCAGGGCAATACGACAAGCGGTATCGGCATTAATAAAGCGGACGTTGAGAACTGTATCTATGATATTCTGGTTAATGAGGTTGCGCCGAAAGAAGCAGTCGCGGCGACTGCAATTCCCGGGCTCCATGTTATTCCCGCTACGATTCAATTGGCAGGAGCCGAGATCGAGATGGTGTCGACGATTTCCCGCGAGGTTCGCCTGAAACGGGCGCTCCATCAATTAAAGCCTGACTACGACTATATTCTGATCGATTGCCCGCCCTCGCTTGGTTTGTTGACAATTAATTCGTTGACGGCAGCCGACTCGGTGCTCATTCCGATTCAATGCGAGTATTACGCGCTTGAAGGCTTAAGCCAATTGCTCAATACGGTTCGTCTCGTTCAGAAGCATCTGAATACGAGCCTTCAGATCGAAGGCGTATTGCTTACGATGTTCGATGCAAGAACGAATCTTGGCATTCAAGTGATTGAAGAAGTGAAAAAATATTTTCAACAGAAAGTTTATCAGACGATTATTCCTCGCAACGTTCGGCTAAGCGAAGCGCCTTCGCACGGACAAGCGATTATCACATATGACCCGCGCTCCAAGGGAGCGGAAGTGTATCTCGAGCTGGCGAAGGAAGTGATTATGTATGAACAAGCGGCTAGGTAGAGGACTTGATGCGCTTATTCCGTCGTTGTCCGTGAAAGATGACGACAAAGTAATCGAAATCCCGCTGGCGCAGTTGCGTCCGAACCCTTACCAGCCGCGCAAGACGTTCGATGAAGATTCGATCAAGGAATTAGCCGAATCGATTAAACAGCATGGCATCATTCAGCCTATTATCGTCCGGACGGTATTAAAGGGTTATGAAATCATTGCAGGCGAGCGTCGATTCCGTGCGTCCCAATTGTGCGGCAATACGTCAATCCCGGCTGTTGTTCGGACATTCACCGACCAACAGGTGATGGAAATTGCGCTGATCGAGAACTTGCAGCGCGAGGATTTGAATGCGATCGAGACGGCTATCGCTTATCAAGCGCTGATGGACAAGTTCGAGCTGACGCAGGAAGAATTGTCGATGAAGGTTGGCAAATCGCGTTCGCACATTGCCAACTTTTTGCGATTGCTGACGCTGCCGGCCAATCTTAAGGATGATGTTTCACGTGGAACATTATCGATGGGACATGCCCGTGCTCTTGTCGGTATTAAAGATCAGAAGCAGCAGCAGGAGCTTGCTCGTTTGACGATTGAGCAAGAGTGGAGCGTTAGGGAGCTTGAAGCGGCTATTCAGAAGCAGCCTGAGAAACAACCGGAGAAGGATAAGGCTCGTCAGAAGAGACGCGATCCTTATCTGGAGAGCGTGGAGGAGTCGCTCCGCGACCGGTTCAAGACGACGGTTCGGGTGAAGCAGCAGAAGGATAAAGGGAGAATTGAGCTGCTGTATTACAACAAACAGGATTTGGAACGCTTGTTGGAGCTTCTGCAGCAGTTGGCATAACGAGGTTGTATTTATAGCGTCGAACACCAGCGATAGCATGCCTGAAGTTGCGATGTTCCTATAAGGAATAATTGCACAGAGGGGCATGCTATTGTTGGCGTTTTTGGGCCATGCAGCGGGCTGAAGCAGAGGATTAGACAGGAAAGAGGGGAGAACTCTTATGGAGCAGCAATCGGTCATCTATCTGGATCATGCGGCGACGTCGTGGCCGAAGCCGCCGGCTGTTATCGATGCCGTGAGGGATGCCATGTTGTACGATACGGCAAATCCGGGACGGGGAAGCCATGCGATGGCGGTAAGATCGAGCCGTCATCTGTTCCAGGCTCGCAAGCAATTGGCGAGGCTGTTCGGAATCGGTAATCCGAACGATATCGCCTTCTCGCTCAATACGACGACTGCGCTTAATCAGGCGATCAAAGGGTTCGTTAAGCCGGGCGATCATGTTATTTCGACGGCGGTGGAACATAACTCCGTTCGAAGACCTCTGGAATATTTGAAACAATCCATCGGAATTAACGTTACATATATAGAGGCTGACGAATCGGGCCGGATCGATCCGAAGCAGGTCGAGGCTGCTATCATGCCTTCGACGACGCTGGCTATCGTCAATCATAGCTCGAATCTGCTCGGCTCGATCACTCCGGTAGCCGATATCGGCGGCATATGCCGAAAGCATGGCGTAAAGCTGCTGGTCGATGCAGCGCAAAGCGCGGGCATACTGCCGATCGATGTGAACGCAATGGGAATCGATATGCTTGCATTCCCAGGGCATAAGGGCTTGCTTGGTCCGCAAGGAACCGGGGGGCTGTACATTCACCCCGAGCTGGATCTGACGCCGCTGCTGCATGGCGGTACGGGCAGTCAATCGGAGGCGCCGGAGCAACCGAACGTCCGTCCCGACCGGTATGAGGCCGGCACGCCGAATACGCCGGGCTTGGCCGGGCTGGCTGCCGGGGTGGGCTATATTTTGCATGAGACCGTTGAATCGATCCATACTAAGGAATGGCGTCTTACGCAATTAATGATGGAAGGGCTGGCTGCCATTCCGGGTATTCAATTGCTCGGTCCGGCAATGGGACAGTCAAGAACGGGCATTGTCTCTTTCAATTTGACGGGCGCCGATGCGTCGGAGCTGTCTTTTATTCTTGACCAGCATTACCGGATTGCGGTTCGCGCCGGCTATCACTGCACTCCGCTTGCGCATGCGGCGGCGGGAACGATGGATAAAGGGGCAGTGAGAGCGAGCGTAGGCTGCTTCACGACGGAGAGCGACGTCCAAGCAATCGTGGACGCGATGCGTGAGATTAGACGGCATTATTCGAACGGTTCTTGAGGAATAAAGCTCGGCTATACGTACATATAATGGTCGAGGCGGCATGGACAACATGAACGGCGAATAAAAAGCGGAATGTATAGAAATGCAGTGGGGGAGCGGAATAGGAATGAATGAAGCGTTATCGCCATTAGAATTAACGGTTGTCGTATTGGCGGTTGTTATTCTCGGCTTGATTATATGGATGGCCGTGATCGGAACGCGTCTGAAGAAGCTCAGAAAGCAGTATGTGACGGCAATGGGCGAGACGGGCGTCGCCAATCTGGAGGATGTTCTGGTAGAAGTGAAGCAGCAGCTCGCCGATCAAAAGGAGCAGTTGACGCAGCACAGCAATGCGCAGCAATCGCTCTTGAAGGCGCTAAGCGAGACGCGAGGCAAAGTAGCGGTACACCGTTATAACGCTTTTGCCGATCAAGGCAGCGATCTGAGCTTCTCGCTTGCGATTATTAACGATTCGCAGGACGGAATCGTCTTGAGCGGCCTTCACAGCCGTGAAGATACGTATGTGTATGCGAAGCCGCTCGAGAAAGGAAATTCGCCGTATCCGCTGACGCCGGAAGAGAAGAAAGCGGTCAATCTGGCATTGCAGCAGGCCTAGTCGTCGTACGGCAATTCATAATGGCGGAAAATAGACTGTGGGCAATAACGTCGGACATTCGCATGACGAGATGAAGGCGCGTATTTTGCAGAACGAAATATTCCATGAACCCGCCCACATTCACAATGCCGGTAATATGAATGTCTCCGACAGGAGGAAGCTGCTTATTCACGCCGGCCCCAGGCCTCACCGGTCCGATGCCGACCTGGATGTTGCCGACGCTTGCGACTTGTCCGAGACAAGCATCAATGCCGATAACGAACGGATGATGATTGTGACGGTGAATGACGTCAAGCGTCTCCTCGAGATTCATCGCATGAACCGGCTCCTCCAGCGTGCCGTACAATTCGAAATGAGTGCTCCGGTATTTCGCAAGCGCCGTACCGATCAGCGGACCGAGCGAGTCGCCGGTTGAACGGTCGGTGCCGACGCACACGACAATCAGCCGTTGGTTGCCGGAAAGTCCATTCAGTAGGACGGTCAGACGATTCGTGAGTATGCCAGATACATTGGGTTCCTGATAAGGTACCTTTAAGGGCGACTCATACAACGACGACAGCTTCATACTATCCCCTCCGCCTCTCGTAATGTAATACTAGTATATGGTTAGGACAACCATTTTATACTTGCGGGCATGGTGAAAACGGGCAATTGCTTTTGCGTTTGGAATGCATGGTTACATAAATGACGGGACATACCGGCGGTTGCGCCATGTACAGGAGTTGTTGGACATGCTTATCGCATTCGATTCTACGCAGCAGGCGCTGCGGATGGAGATGCTGCTAGAATATATCGAGATAGAGATTGATCTATGTCCGACGCCGAAGCAGATTACGGCAGGGTGTGCGCTGTCGATCCGGTTCCCGGATGAAGACGAGGAGCGCGTATGGGAAGTCATCGAGACGGAGAAAGTCGAGATCAGAGGGCTGTTTCGCGAGCTGGATGATAGGTATGAGCGAATAGAGCGATAAAAGCGGCGCACGAACGCGTCTGTTGCAATATAGCTGCCAAGCGAATTGCAAGATAGGGTATGCATAGATAGGCGAAAGTGAAAGGCGGGTATATAATGGACTTACACTCCATGTGGAACGACTTCAGCGATTGGATAACGAGCGGAGCGATGTGGCGGACGGTTGGACTTGCGGCCGTGCGGATCGCCGCGATCCTGTTGATTGGCAGAATCATCGAGCTTGTTGTCCATAAGTCCATAGACCGCATGATGATCGAGCGGGAGATGAAGCATACTAGCCATACCCGGCGTGTTCTGACTGTCGGCAAGCTATTAAAAAATATAACGTCCTACCTCATTTACTTCATCGGCGCTTTGCTTATTCTAGCGGAGTTCCACGTCAATCTGGCGCCTCTGCTGGCGGGGGCCGGCGTCATTAGCTTAGCGATCGGATTCGGGGCGCAAAGCTTGGTGAAGGATATTATTACGGGCTTCTTTATTATATTGGAGGATCAGTTCGCGGTCGGAGACGTTATACAGACGGGCACGTTCAAAGGAACGGTCGAAATGATCGGATTGCGGACGACCCGCATCAAGAGCTGGACAGGCGAGCTGCACATTATCCCGAACGGCATGATTAATGAAGTAACGAATTTCTCCATGAACAATGCTATCGCAGTTGTCGATATCGCTATTGCGTACGAGGAAGATATCGAACGGGCAATAAGCATAATGAAGCAGGTCGTCACGCAGGAGTCGCTGCATCTGGAGCATGTGACCGGCGTGCCCGAGGTGCTTGGCGTCCAGACGCTCGGCCCTTCCCAAGTGACGCTGCGCGTAACGGTGGAATGCAAGCCGAACACTCAGGCGCCTGTCGCGCGAGCCTTGAACGGCATCATCAAGAAAGCGTTCGAAGAGCATAAAATCGAGCTGCCATATCCGAAATTAATCGCTTATCAGCGACCTTAGAGGGGAGAGGTACAGAATGGAACGTAAAACCTTCCAACTGGGTGACGTCGTACAGATGAAGAAGCAGCATCCTTGCGGCACGAACGAGATGGAGATTATTCGGATGGGCATGGATATCCGGATCAAATGCGTCGGCTGCAAGCACAGCGTGCTGGTACCGCGGGCCAAGTTCGAGAAAAACCTGAAGAAAGTGCTCCGCTCGAAGGAGGAGGCTGGTGGGCAGTCGAACGGCATGACGCTGTAGGAAACGGACAAATAAACGATCGGAATTAATACAATTCTGACAATTTGAAAAGACTTGCATCGAGTTTTGTCGTGTGCTACAATGAATCTTGTCTTCACCACGGAGAGGTACCCAAGAGGCCTAAGGGGGCTGACTCGAAATCAGCTAGGCGTGTCAAAGCGTGCGTGGGTTCGAATCCCACCTTCTCCGCCATACATAAGCGACTAACGGTTCTCGATTTAATCGAGGGCCGTTTTTTATTGGACAACCATGCCCTTGAGGGCGGGTTTATAGGGCTGCGCCCTGTGATCCCTTAGTTGATGACACTTAACCTGTTAAGGGATGCTTATAGAGGGTGTCTACCCACCCAAACCCTCCCTGCAAGGGAGTGCCCCAAAGGGCTCGCGCCCTCTGGACTCCCCTAAACGCACCCTTGCTTCCTCCACTCGTATGCCCGCTCTTGCCGCTTTCGCGGCAAAGCTCCCCGTGTATACACCTTTGATCCTTCGACCGCCCGCACACTCTATTCGCTCATCCTCAACTGTCGCCGCCCATTGATGCTATAACGACAACTCCACCATTTAATGAAGAGATTACTATGAACCTAATTTAAGAACACTGCAAACCATTTAGGGTTAGCGGTAACACTGCGTGCAGGCGAGAGGAGGGAGGTTAAGCGCTCCGAAAAGATACTTAATTCGGTTCGATGCAGGCTGGCGGTGGGATAAGTGTCTGGGAGAGGCGCTTGCGGGTGCGGATCATGTGCGTTTACGGGATGTTCGAGCAATTAAGTGATGATGAGGAACGCTTAATGCTGAACGGCGGCGGTGGGTGGGGAATTAAGTGTCTCGAAAAGGCACTTAATTTGCTCGGCGCAAGCGTTCGCGCGGGATAAGTGTCTGCGAATGGCGCTTGCGAGTGCGAACGGTGTGCGTCAGTGGGTGGAATGAGCAATCAAGTGACGTTGAGAGGGACTTAGTGAGAGTCGACAGGAGTGTACGCAGAATAAGTGCTTTGAACGTTACTTAAAACCGCTGGCTGGTCGGGGGTTCTCGGAGAGACTAGCGACGGCATCCCTTCGCGCAACTCAAATATGCTAAGTGTGCCCGATAAGCTGGCAGCATGCGAAGCATCAATAGCAATAGCATAAGGAGCCCTTGCGGGCTCCTTATGGACGGCGATTTGAAGATTGATGAAACAGATCACTACTCGTCACAGAAACTGCGGATCATCGTTACGAATTCGCGGCAGAATTCGTCGTTTACATCCGGCGCTTTGCGGCGAAATGAAACTACGATGGTGTTACAGACGGTCGTCTTTAGCACAACCCCTCGCTTCTATTCATTCGTGTCTTATTTCTTCACAATTCCTTGTACCGATCGTTTAAATGGGTTCAATGGAGCTGCACCTCTCATTTCGCCGTCAAGAGTATGTTGCGCCGCGTCCTTGCGGATTATGCATGGGCCGTGAAAGTTTGCGGTCTAACGGCAGTTATTGCTTAGGCATCCTTTTCCACTTGCGTTCATGGTTCGCCGTTTCGGGGAAACGCTGCCCTTTGCGAAGCTTAATCATCTGCGGATTGTTAATGCCCATATGATACGAGTTCACGCCGTCTTCGATGTAAGTGCCGTCGTTGGGCGCCTTGTCGCCAGGCGAGAATAATGTCCATTCACCCATACAGATTCCTCCAGTGTAATTATTGAGTTCGTCTGAGCGCGCACGTCAAGCGCAGCGCTTATGGTCTAGTGTGCGCCGGGCGGATCAAACGCATGACAGGCAGAATTCGGCTATCGATCCGCGCTTGCCAGAGACAATCGGTTTTGGTATAGTAATATGGTATGCGAGTTAGCGCTCGCTCCTTGCTCCCGTTAAGGGGGCCGTTTTAGTCCAAGAGGAGGTGAATCAAATGCGCAAATACGAAGTGATGTACATCCTTCGTTCGGATGTGGAACAAGAAGCTGTTCAAGCCATCGTTGAGAAATTCAACGCGATCATCACGAACGGCGGCGGTGAGGTTGCTAAAACCGACATCATCGGCAAGCGCCGTCTTGCGTATGAAATCAACAAGCAACGTGACGGTATCTTTGTTCTCGTACACTTCTCCGCACCGGTTGAAGTTATCGCTGAGCTTGATCGCGTCATGAAGATTGCGGACGAAGTCGTTCGCACGCTCATCGTTAAAGATGTTGCTTAATTGATTAAACGCATGGGATCGATTGGGAGGTTATCACGATGTTGAACCGTGTGATTCTGATTGGCAGACTGACGCGCGATCCTGAATTGCGCTATACGCCTGCAGGCGTCGCAGTAACGCAGTTTACGCTGGCGGTCGACCGGCCCTTCACAAGCGGCGGGGGCGAACGCGAAGCTGATTTTATACCGATCGTCACGTGGCGGCAGCTTGCCGAGACGTGCGCGAACTATCTTCGCAAAGGGCGTCTGGCAGCGGTCGAAGGCCGTATGCAAGTACGCAACTACGAGAACAACGAAGGCAAACGCGTCTATGTAACGGAAGTGATTGCGGATAACGTTCGTTTCCTGGAGTCGAACCGTGAAGGCGGGGCGCAGCGCGAAGAGGGCGGACATAGCGGCGGTGGCAACGGCAACGGCGGTTATGGCGGCGGGAACAGCGGCGGTGGCGGTTACGGCGGCGGAAATGCCGGCGGAGGATCGTATGGCGGAGGCCGGTCCGGTCAAACCCAACGGAACGATAATCGGGATCCGTTCTCTGACGACGGACGACCGATCGATATTTCGGAAGATGATTTGCCATTTTAATTGAAAGGATGGGTTCGAACATGAGCTTCAAGCCACGCGAAGAAGGACAAGATCGTCCTGAACGTAAGTTTGGCGGCCGTAAAGGCCGTAACAAGCGCCGTAAAGTATGCTACTTCACGGTTAACAAAATCAAGCACATCGACTACAAAGACACCGACCTGCTCCGTAAATTCATCAGCGAGCGCGGCAAAATTTTGCCACGCCGTGTGACGGGTACGAGCGCGAAGTATCAACGTCTTCTGACGGTAGCGATCAAACGTTCGCGTCAAATCGCTTTGCTTCCGTACACGACGGAATAGGATCGTATAGAGACAGCCGGCTGCCAGCCGGCTGTTTTTTGTGTGTTCATAAAATGTTTGATTTTACTAAGAACTATTTGCCCTGTTAGATCGTCTAGTATTTGTAAGCTTGCTGCTCGGCGATATCGCCGATAATCGGAAGCTTTACCCATTTGCCTTGAAGCGCCAGAAGCATAAGGACGAGCCATAGAATGAAAGATGCCGGAACGAGCAGGGCAGCGGCGAACCAGCCTATTAAAGGTATCATGCCCAATATTAAATGGATGACAATCAGCGTTGCAGAGACGATAATCGACTGCATGGCGTGAAATTTTACGAATCGGCTGTGCTTCTCCAGAACGAGAAAGAGAAAGCCGGTTATGAAGCTGCCGAAGTAGCAGAGCATAGCGGCGACTCTGGCGTCCATTCCGGTTGATGAGCGGTCCGGACCGAAGGATGGAGGCGGCATGAGGCAACTCCTTTCTCGCTTATAAGGCGTATTCGGATGACGTTCAGTAATCGACTCGGTTAAGGCCAATATATGAGCGCGGACTACAGCTTATGACGGATGAAGAAGACAAGCCGTCGCTTCGTGCTGCCGTTTAAACAACGGGGCGAATGGTTTAATGAGTGATAGAATAGAACAGGAGCGTAGATCATGAAACGTAGATCAAACCGTAAAGTAAAGTGGATTTCGGGTATAATGGCATTCGTAATCGCGCTTGGTTTGTTCGGTTACTACAACCGAACAACGCTTGCTCTATGGGGATTCGACATGTTCCTCTCGGATCAAGTGAAGGATGAGCTGCAGAAGTCATATAAGCCGCTTGATGGCAGAGACCCGCAAAACATCAGCTATACGGACATGAACGACAGCAAGCCGTTCTCCGTCCTGCTGCTCGGCGTCGACCAGCGAGAGAACGAGAAGGGACGCTCCGATACGATGATTGTAGCCGTCGTACGTCCGAAGGAGAAGGCTATGCTGATGATCTCGATTCCGCGCGATACGTATACGGAAATTATCGGCAAGGGCAAGAGCGATAAAATTACGCATGCGTATGCGAACGGCGGCGCGAAGATGTCCATCGAGACGGTTGAACATTTATTCGGCATGCCGATCGACCACTATGCGGCGATCAATTTCACCGGATTCCGCAACTTGATTGATGCAATGGGAGGCATTTCGCTTCCAATCGGCAAAGATATCGTGAACAAAGGCAAAGATCACGAGAAATTCGTCGTGAAGGCGAATCAGCCGTCTTACAGCGGTCAGGAGGCGCTCAACTACGTTCGCTATCGCGAGGATGCCGGCGGCGACGTGAGCCGTACGGGACGCCAGCAAGCTTTTCTCGATGCGATTATGAAGAAAGCTTCGGGCGTAGGGCAGTGGAACAATATTCCGGAGTATGTCGGCATTATGGGTGAAGACTTTAATACCGATATGACGCCGGAGATGATGGTCGGACTGGCCAAAACAATGCTGCAAAGTGATACGCGCACGATATACAGTCATACGATAAAAGGCGAAGGTCATCGTCTTACGGCAGGAGGCACTTGGTACTACTTCGCCGATGAAGACGATCTGGCGTCGTCGATCGATTTGGTCGAGAGCTGGCTTAATCCGTCGATCGATAAGAACAGCCTGCCGCTCCCGGCCGAGTACGAGCAAGAGAACGATAAGTCCGTAGAAGCGCTCTCGGCCAGCAGCCGCTAAGGAAGGCGAGGCAAGCTTAAACGAGAGATGTGAAGGAGGGCGAAAGAGGCTTGAACGTTGCATTTTTCTTATTGCCCAAGCAGGATGTCGTGCATGTCCCACACAATGCGACGCTGAGGCAGACGCTGGAGCGGATGGAGCATCACCGCTATACGGCTGTGCCGATCTTGAATCAAGAAGGTCTGTACGTTGGTACGGTAACGGAGGGCGATTTGCTCTGGCATATGAAGCAGCACGATCTGTCGTTCGATCAGACGCATAAAGTCGGTCTGGCGGACGTGACGCTGCGGATGAGCAATCATCCCGTACATGTCGACGCGGACATCCGGGATTTAATTTCGCTGGTGAAGGTCCAGAACTTTGTACCGGTCATTGACGATCGGAGCCGGTTTATCGGCATTGTACGCAGAAGCGATATTATCGATTATTGCGAAAAGAATATATGGGCAGGTCAATCGAAACTGCAAAGCAGCATGTGACGATTTGCGATCCGGCAATAAGAATAGTACGATAGAGCTAGAAGTTTATGGATAAAGCGCTATCTTATTGCACAGGAGGAAATCCGATCATGAAGCATACGAGCCGCCGCCGCCGATTCCGCGCAATGAATGTTGTTGCAGCGGGATTGGCGGCGGTTGTTGTTGTTATAGTCGCATGGGTCTTATGGGGAGACCGCAGCAACGGCGGAGAGGCGGTCCGAGAGGGCGCGGCGAAGAGCGCGCATGCGAGCCGCGCCGGGAGCGCCGAGACAGGCAGGATGAACGCGACGCAGATCGATTCAAAGTCAGACCCCGGCAAGCTCGGAACGCGGTCGGGAGAAGCGCAGACGACCGCTACGCTGACAGGAGCGGAGCTTGCAGAGTCGCAGATAACCGATGCCGATATAAATCGCATCTATGACATTGTCATTCGCGGCGGGCGGGTCATCAATCCGGAGACGAGGCTCGATGGGGTGATGAGCGTGGGGATTATCGACGGCAAGATCGGAGCCGTAACGGCGAAGCCGCTGATTGGCAAACGAACGATTGAAGCAAAGGGACTAGTCGTTGCGCCGGGGTTCATCGACAATCTGTCCTACGATCCGAATCCGCTCGGCGTCTGGAACAAAATCGCCGACGGCGTGACCAGCAACATTGCAATGCATGGAGGAACGTCGACGCCGGATAAATGGTATTCGTATTATGAGCGCAACGAGACGCCGCTTCATTTCGGAGCGAGCTTCTTCTATACGCAGGCGAGAAATCAATTCCGCCTCAGCCGGTATGACGGCGCGAACGAAGCGCAGGTCCGGCTTCTGAAGGAGCAGGCCGAGAAGGCGCTTAACGACGGAGCGCTTGGCATTTCGTTTAGTCTGGAGTACGTGCCGGGCATTGAAGCGCCGGAGATCGTGCCGTTGATGGAGCTTGCGCATGAATATAACGTACCGGTCTATTTTCACGCCCGTTATTCGGATATGGAAGAGCCGGGGACGAATATCGATGCGCTGAAGGAATTGATCGGCTATGCGCGGCAGACGGGAGCGGCGGTACACATCGACCATATCAACAGCACGGGCGGCACGTTCTCGATGAAGCAATCGCTCGCGATGGTGGAAGCGGCTCGGGCGGAGGGGCTCGATATTACCGCTTGCATCTACCCATACGATTATTGGGGCACTTACTTGAACTCGGCAAGGTTCGATGAGGGCTGGCAGGATCGGTTCCGCATTACCTATCGCGATCTGCAATTGGCGGGATCGACCGAGCGGCTGACGCAGGAGACGTTCGCTCAATATAAGAAGGAAGGCAAGCTGGCGGTCGCTTACGCAATTCCGCCTGAAGATATCGAGGAGTCTATTCAGCCGACTTATGTGATGATCGGAAGCGACGCGATTCTGGAGCCGGGGTTGAATAACCATCCGAGGGCTTCCGGCACCTTCGCCAGAACGATTGGCCTGTATGCCCGGGACAAAGGGGTCATTAGCCTCATGGACGCGATCGCCAAGACGAGTCTTCTGCCCGCGCAGCGTCTGGAGAAGCAAGCTCCGGCATTGAAGAAGAAAGGCCGGGTAGCGAAAGGAATGGACGCCGATCTCGTTGTGTTCGATTACGATAGGATTATCGACAAATCGACGGTTGAGCATCCCGAGCTGTATTCGAGCGGCATTCGATATGTGCTGATCGCAGGCCAGCCGGTGCTCGACGGCGGCAAGCTGAACAAGCGCATTCGCGTTGGCGAGCCGGTCCGAAGCAAATTCGAACGTGCAGGGCAAGGAAACGATGGAGGGCAGCTCCATTGGCAAGGAGAAGCGTCGGAATATCCGCTTCTGCTTCACGAGGAGAAGCGTTATGTCGATCTGAACGCTCTGGCGTCGCACGGTTATAAAGTAAGCTGGAATAAGCTGACGAGAAGCTTCAATGTCGTTCAAGGCGTTTCCGATATCGCGAACGATCGGCTTGTTCAGGCTATGCATAAGCCGGCTGAAGGATCGCTTCTGCTGGAGCGGGGATACAAGGCGGAGGCGGAGGGCAAGGTTGCCGATGTGCTGTCGGCAGGGGAACGCGCATTCGTTCCGGTTGATTGGCTGAAAGATATTGGAATGAAAGTGGCCAGGGAAGGCGAGAGTTGGACGGTCGGCGGCGAATAGTTGAAATACACAAGAAAACCGGTAATTGCAAATGTCAGGAAACAACTTCCTGCTTGCGATGACCGGTTTTTTTGGCTATATAAGCCGCTTGCTACGCATGCTAACGCCATGAAAGAAGCCGCAAAGTCCCGTCCTGGCTATCGTTGTCGACACACCTACACTTACAGTAAATAATTAACAATAAAAAACTGGTTGATTATGAATAATCATAATTGTATAGTGTAGGATGCAAGGTTATAAAAGAGTTCCTATGTGATTATGCAGGTAATAATTCCCTGTTAATTATTACTCATTTTTCTGGATAATAATTAATGGGAAATATATACACATACATGGAGTGGACCTGCGCATCAGGTATTCTCGATAAACTTTTCAGTCCGCAGCATCGCATCATCGAGCAAGGGCAACAAGAGATCAATGTGGAGGGTGAAAGAAAGAATGAAAATGAAGTCAACCATGACCACCATTGCAGCGGTATTGGCGATCATTCTAGTCGTCGTAGGCTGCACGCCTAAGAAAGAAGAAAACGGCACCGATACGGGCAACGCCGGCTCGGCAACGAGCAAAGTATTCCGGATGAACCTGTCCACGGAGCCGCCGACGCTTGATCCGGCGCAATCGCAAGACCAAGTATCGTTCACCGTATTGAATGGTCTGTACGAAGGCCTGACTCGGAAGAACGAAACGGGCGACGTATTGCCGGGCATCGCGGAGAAATGGGATATTAGCGATGACGGTAAGACGTATACGTTCCATCTTCGCGACGCGAAATGGAGCAACGGCGATCCTGTAACGGCCGGCGACTTCGAATTCTCATGGAAACGCGCGCTTGATCCGGAGCTGAAGCCTGAGCCGTCGGCTTATGCTTACCAACTGTACTATATCGAGAATGCGGAATCGTATAACACGAGCGGCGGCGCGACGATCGACCAAGTCGGCGTTAAAGCAAAGGACGACAAGACGCTGGAAGTGAAGCTGAACGCTCCAACGCCTTATTTCCTGAGCCTGATGTCGTTCCAGACCTACTTCCCGGTTCACAAATCGGTAAAAGATAACGAAGCATGGGCAACAAGCCCGTCGACGATCATCTCGAACGGTCCTTTCAAAATGACGGACTGGCAGAAGAGCACGTCGATCAAGCTTACGCCGAACGAGAATTACTACGCGAAGGACGAAGTGAAGCTCGCGGGCGTCGAGTTCGTCATGGTGCCGGACTCGCTGACGGAGCTGAACATGTACAAGACGAGCCAGCTTGACTGGGCGGGCAAACCGACGGGCGAAATTCCGGCCGATCAGATTGAAGCGCTCAAAGCAAGCAACGCGGACGAGTTCTACCAAAAAGGTATCGCAAGCATGTATTACTACTTGCTGAATACGAAAGAAAAGCCGTTCGACAACGAAAAAATCCGCAAAGCGTTCTCGATGGCGCTGACGCGTCAGGACATTACCGATAAAGTAACGAAAGCGGGCGAGATTCCGGCTTACGGCTTGGTGCCTCCGGGCATCAAGGGCGAGAAGGAGGAATACCGCACGGAAGTGAAGGACGACTACTTCACGGAAGACCTCGCAGAGGCGAAGAAGCTGCTCGCGGAAGGTCTGCAAGAGATGGGCGTAACGAAGCTGCCTCCAGTCAAGCTGACGTTCAATACGAGCGACAACCATAAGCGCGTAGCGCAAGCGGTGGCCGAGATGTGGCATAAGAACCTCGGCGTCGACGTGGAGATTCAGAACCAGGAATGGGGCGTGTTCCTCGATAACCGGAACAAGCTGAACTACCAAGCGGCGCGCGCAGGCTGGGGCGCCGACTATAACGACCCGATGACGTACATCGACCTGTTCACGTCGAAGTCCGGCAACAACAACACGGGCTATGCCAACAAAGAGTATGACGACCTCGTAGCGAAAGCTTACGCGGAGCAGGACACGAAGAAACGGATGGATCTGTTCAAGCAAGCCGAGAAGCTGTTCATGGACGCGCGCGCGATTGTGCCGCTGTACTACTACAGCGACGTGTACATGGAGAAGCCGGGCTTCAAAGGCATCTTCATCGACTACAAAGGCGACATCGACTATACGCGCGGCTACTACGAGGGCTAATTGCCCCGCAGCGGCGCGGACGGCTAAGAGACGACCGGCGACAAGTTCATGACAAACGACACGGGATATATGCCGCACGCATATATCCCGTGGTTGTTTGAGGAAACATTTATGGGAGGCATTGCCAACATGATACGTTTTGTGCTGAAAAAGCTGCTTTTCATATTCGTGTCCCTGTTCGTTCTGGCCTCGGCGACATTCTTCCTGATGAAGGCGATTCCTGGCAATCCGTTCATGTCGGAGAAGGAAATACCGAAGGCGATCAAGGCGATGCTGGAAGCGAAGTACGGCTTGAACGAGCCGATATGGAAGCAGTATCTCACTTATATGAACAATTTGCTCCATCTCGATCTGGGGATGTCGATGAAGCAGCAGTACACAACCGTTGCCAGCATTATTGGAACCGGTTTCTTATATTCCCTCCAGCTTGGTATCTTCGCCATTATTTTATCGATCGTGGCGGGCGTGACGCTTGGTATAATAGCCGCATTGAACCATCGCAAGTTTCTCGATACGTTTACGATCTTTATTGCGGTGCTCGGCGTTTCGATTCCGAACTTCGTCGTAGCGTCGGGATTGCAATATTTTCTGGGGGTTAAGCTGCGCTGGTTCAACGTGGCGGGCTTGAACGATCCGACCGACTATGTGCTGCCGATGATCGCACTTGCCGTGCTGCCGGCGGCATTCATCGCCCGTCTGACCCGTTCGAGCATGCTTGAGGTGCTGACGGCCGATTATATCAAGACGGCGCGCTCCAAGGGCTTAAGCGGCCGCGTTATTCTTGTCAGGCATGCGCTGCGCAACGCGATTCTGCCGGTCGTCACCTATATCGGCCCAATGACGGCGAACATTATTACCGGCTCGGTCGTCGTCGAGCAGATTTTTGGCATCGGCGGTTTGGGCAAGTTTTTCGTCAACAGTATTACGAACCGGGATTACACGCTCATTATGGGCCTGACGCTGTTCTACGCCGTCATTCTGATGGCGGCGCGCTTCTTGACGGATCTGGCTTACGCCTTCATCGATCCGCGCATTAAGCTGAGCGGCAGGAAGGAGGGATAACCGATGGCAATCGGAAATGCGGAAACGCCAAAGACGCTGCCGACGAGCGATGCGCATCTGACGAAAGCGGATTTCGCGAAGCTGGACAAGTCGGAGAAGAAGGGCGAGCTTGTCGTCCGCGAAAGCATATCGGCATGGAAAGATGCGTGGCTGCGGCTGCGTTCGAATAAATACGCGATGGTCAGTCTCGTCGTCCTGCTTCTGATCGTCCTGATGGCGATTATCGGCCAGTCGATTGCCGGCTACGATTATCGCTCTCAAGATCTGATGGAGACGAACATAAAGCCGAATGCGGACCACTGGTTCGGCACGGACGATCTGGGTCGCGATATGTTTGCCAGAACGTGGATGGGTGCGGGCATCTCGCTGCAGGTCGGCCTGTACGCGGCGCTTGTCGACTTGATGATCGGCGTGATTATGGGTGGAATTATGGGTTATTTCGGCGGTAAAGTGGATGAAATTTTGAACCGGTTCTGCGAGATCATGTACTCGATCCCGAACATGCTTATCGTCATCCTGCTTATCGTCGTTATGGAGCCGAGCATGTTCACCATCGTACTGGCGCTTAGCATTACCGGCTGGATCAGTATGGCGTGGATCGTGCGGGGCCAGATTATGCAGCTCAAAAATCAGGAGTACGTGCTTGCTTCGCGCTCGCTCGGAGCGGGTGCCGGCCGCATACTATTCCGCCACTTGATTCCGAATGCGATGGGTCCGATTATCGTGACGCTGACAATGACGGTGCCGAACGCGATTTTCGCCGAGGCGTTCCTCAGCTTCCTCGGTCTTGGCGTGCAGTCGCCGGCCGCGTCGCTTGGTACGATGATTAACGATGCGCTGAAGGCGATGACGATCTACCCTTGGCGGATGCTGTTCCCGGCGGTGCTGATTAGCTTGACGATGCTCTGCTTCAATATATTCGGCGACGGTCTGCGCGACGCGCTCGATCCGAAAATGAAAAAATAACAAATAGGAGGAGGTGGCGGCGATGGAACGTATACTCGAAGTCAAAGATTTGCGCGTTAATTTCAAAGTTCGCGGCGGTATCGTCCAAGCGGTTCGCGGCGTGAACTTCCATGTCAATAAAGGCGAGACGGTCGCCATCGTAGGCGAATCCGGCTGCGGCAAGTCCGTAACGGCGCAATCGCTTATGCGGCTCGTTCCTTCCCCTCCGGCCGTGACGACCGGCTCCATCCGGTTCAAGGGCGAAGAAGTATTAACGAAGTCGATTCGTCAGATGGAAAACATCAGGGGCAAGGAAATAGGTATGATCTTTCAAGATCCGATGACGTCGCTCAATCCGACGCTGACGATCGGCAAGCAGATTACCGAAGGCCTCGCGAAGCATCAAGGCATGAGTAATGAAGCGGCGAAGGCGCGCGCAGTCGAAATGCTGAAGCTGGTCGGCATTCCGAATCCGGAATCCCGCGTCCATCAATATCCGCATGAGTTCTCCGGCGGTATGCGCCAGCGGGCGATGATCGCGATTGCACTGGCGTGCAACCCGGCGCTGCTTATCGCGGACGAGCCGACGACGGCGCTGGACGTTACGGTGCAGGCGCAAATTATGGGCGTGCTGAAGGATTTGCAGACGAAGCTTGGCACGTCGATTATTCTGATTACGCATGATCTCGGCGTTGTCGCCGATTCGGCGGATCGGGTCATCGTCATGTATGCGGGCAAAGTGGTGGAGTCCGGCAAGACGCGCGATATTTTCAAAAATCCAAAGCATCCTTACACTCGCGGTCTGCTGCGTTCGGTGCCGCGTCTCGACCAGAAGAAGGACGAACCGCTTATTCCGATCTTCGGCACGCCGCCGGATTTGATTAAACCGCCAGCGGGCTGCGCGTTCTGCGCGCGGTGCGACGAAGCGATGCGCGTGTGCGTGAACAACGATCCGGCGCTTGTGCCGGTCGAAGGCGAAGGGCATACGGCGGCTTGCTGGCTGAACCATCCGCTGGCGGGCGAAGGAGGAGAAAGCGCATGAGTAAATCGAATGCAAGCGCGGCGCACTCTCTCGTGAAGCCGTCGCATGGCGATCCGCTCATCCAGATTCGCGATCTGAACAAGCATTTCAACCTTGGCGGCGGTCAAATTCTGAAGGCCGTCAACGACGTCAACCTGACGATCGGACGCGGCGAGACGCTCGGCGTCGTCGGAGAATCCGGCTGCGGCAAGTCGACGCTTGGCCGCACGGTTATGCGGCTGTACGAGCCGACGAGCGGACAGGTAACATTCGACGGCAAATCGCTGTACGATCTGAAGGGCTCGGCGATGAAGACGGTTCGGCGCGATATGCAGATGATTTTTCAAGACCCGTATGCTTCGCTTAATCCTCGGATGACGATTACGGACGTGATCGGGGAGGCGCTCGATATTCATAAGCTGGCGGGCAGCCGGGCCGAGCGGAAGAAGAAGGTCGAATCGCTGCTCGACGTCGTAGGACTGAACCCCGACCATGCGACGCGTTACCCGCACGAGTTCTCCGGCGGCCAGCGCCAGCGGATCGGTATCGCCCGCGCGCTCGCAGTGGAGCCGAAGTTCATTATTGCGGACGAGCCGATCTCGGCGCTCGACGTATCGATTCAAGCGCAGGTCGTCAACCTGATGCAGGATTTGCAGCGCCGAATGGGCTTGACGTATATGTTCATCGCGCATGACCTGTCGATGGTTAAGCATATTAGCGACCGCGTGGCGGTTATGTATCTGGGTCGGGTCGTGGAGCTTGCAGACAGCGACGAGCTGTATGCGAATCCGGCGCATCCGTATACGCAGGCGCTGCTGTCCGCGATTCCGATCCCGGACCCGGATGTGGAAGCGGAGCGGGAGCGCATTACGCTCAAGGGCGAGCTTCCGAGCCCGATCAGCCCGCCGAGCGGCTGTCCGTTCCGGACGCGCTGCCCGCTCGCAACGGAGAAGTGCGCCAAGGATACGCCGGCGCTCGCGGAAGTGAAGAAAGGGCATTTTGCCGCTTGCCATTATGCATCGGTATAGAATCGGTTCTTAATACTCGGATTCCCCGGCTTATTGCTGCGTTCGGCAATAGGGCGGGGTTTTTCATTAGGCACGGGCATGTTGGGAATCGATTACGAGCGGTAGAACATGCGGAGCTTGGATTGAATATTTTTTGATATCGTATACAATAGAACCAAAATCAGTATGAAGCCGGAAAACGTTTGTAATTAAAACTCCGTCATGTCCTTGATCGGGTTCCCACCACATCCCGTGTGTACGAAATCGGATTTATGCTATAATGAGCTGTAAAGCTTTAGTGAATATGCTGGAGAAGCGTGCTGCGCACGGGCTTGCATTCTTTGAATCCTACGCTTCTTCGGAAGCGTATTATGTACGAAGGAGGCGCGGTGCGGGACGCGGGATCGATGCGACTGGAAGAGCGCAGACGATCCAATGGTGAAGGACGCTGATTAGGATGCGGCTAAAGATGCTGGAAGAACATAATTGCAAGAGGTGAACGGGTTGAACACCGGCAAACAATCGCTAATCTGGAGCGCTGTGCTTCTGTTGCTTATGCTCTCGATGGCAGTGCCCTTACTCAATATTATTACGGTTATTTTTATGATGGTTCCTTATGTCATTATGTACGCGACTCGTTCGAGGAAGGCGTTCGCGCTGCAAGTCGCGATCGTGTGGGTCATCGCTTATTTGCTGGTTGGACCGGTAGCGCCGATAATCGGGCTGTTCTTTCTGGTGCCGTCGATTATTATGGGTCATATGATCGTTAAGCAGTCGCCTCCAGGCCGCGTGCTCGTCTCGGGTATTCTGTCGCTGCTCGGCATTATGCTGCTGGAGCTGCTTCTGTTCAATCTTATCTTCGACCTGTCGATTATTAACGAGATGGGCAACACGATTCGGGAAATGACCGATTCGCTGATGCGGGAAGGCTTGATGCCGGAAGGCTGGACGGCCGACGTAACCGATTCGCTGGTGAAAGCGATGACGCAGTCCGTCCCGGTCGCCATTATGACGATTGCATTTCTGTACGCCGCCATTACGCAATATTTCAGCCGCAAGGCGCTCGTTCGAAGCGGCGTGTTCATGTCGGCTATGCCTCGGGCTCATGAATGGAAGCTTCCCCGCATTATGGTGTTTTACTATCTGGCATCGCTCGTGCTCGATATGATCCTGCCGGCGGACGATTCGTTCCTGTCGGTCGCACTGCTGAACCTGGTTCCGCTGCTGCAGACGGCGTTCAAGATTCAGACGATCGGCTTCTTCTACTACATTGCGCATCAGCGCAACTGGTCGAAGGTTGTCCCGGCGCTGATCGCCATCGTCGTCGTGGTACTGCCGCCGCTTAGCTTGATCGGCGTGCTGGATACGGCCTTCCCGATTCGGAAGGCATTCGAGAAGAAACGATAACACGGGAGCGGAGTAGGAATGCCAAAGTTTCTTATCAAGCGATGGCACGGTATGCACCAGCTATGGGCATTCGTGCTGCTGCTATGCCTGTCTGCCGGTCTCGCCTGGTATAATTGGGCGATTGGGCTGGCGGGGCTGCTTCTGACAATATCGGCCGGCATATATTCGGTATATGCCGAGCGTGCGTTCAGACGCGATCTCAAATCTTATCTCGGTACATTGTCGTACCGGGTAAAGAAAGCGGGCAGCGAGGTTATAACCGAGCTGCCGTTCGGTATTATTATTTACGATGACGAGCGCACCGTGGAGTGGAGCAATATATATGCCGCGCGGCTGTTCGAGCTGGAATCGCTCGTCGGCATGCCGCTTAACGAGCTGTTTCCTTCGATGAAGGAAAGCAAGAAAAGCGAAGGCGTATACGAGGCGACAATCGGCTCGCGGGTGCTGGAGCTTAACTTCAAAAGCAAAGAACGGCTCGTATACATTCATGATATTACGGTCATGTGGCAGCTCGGACGGAAGTACGAGGACGAGAAGCCTGCGCTCGGCGTCGTGCTGATGGATAATCTGGACGAAGTGACGCAGGGGATGGACGATCACCAGCGAACGACGATGCTGTCGAAGGTGACGGCCGAGGTGACGGATTGGGCGCAGAAGTATCACACGTATCTGAAGCGGCTTAGCTCCGATCGGTTCCTCATTATGACCGATCAGAAGACGCTGAGGCTGTTGGAGCAGAGCAAGTTCGAGCTGCTGGACGAAGTGCGGGAGATGACCGCCGAGCACAAAATACCGGTGACGCTCAGCATCGGCTTCGCCGCGGGCGCGGATTCGATTCCGGAGCTTGGCCAATGGGCGCAGACGAGCCTGGACATTGCGCTCGGACGCGGGGGCGACCAAGCGGTCGTCAAGGTAGGCGAGCGGCAGTCGTTCTACGGCGGCAAGTCGAATGCGGTGGAGAAGCGGACGAGAGTACGTGCGCGCGTCATCGCTCATGCGCTGCGGGATATGATTCGCGAGAGCGACAATGTCGTCATTATGGGGCATCGGATGCCCGATATGGACGCCATCGGCGCCGCGATCGGCGTTCTGAAGGCGGCAAAGCTGTTCGGCAAGGAAGGCTATATCGTGCTGGAGGGCGTCAATCCGGCGATTCAGAAGATGATGGAGATGCTGAAGGAAGACGAACGGGTGGCGAAGCGGTTCGTCACGCCGGAGCAGGCGCTTCATCTCGTCAATGCAAGGACGCTGGCCGTCGTCGTCGATACGCATAAGGCTTCGATGGTGAAGGAGCCGAGGCTGCTTCAGCAGACGGACCGGATCGTCGTCGTCGACCATCATCGCCGCAGCGAGGAGTTTATTAGCAAGTCGGTGCTCGTCTATATGGAGCCTTACGCTTCCTCGACTTGCGAGCTGGTCACGGAGCTTCTCCAATATATTCACGAACGGGTGTCGCTCGACATTCACGAGGCGACGGCCTTGCTGGCGGGCATTGCAGTCGATACGAAGAGCTTCTCGCTTCGGACAGGCGCCAGAACGTTCGAGGCGGCTTCGTTCCTCCGGCGCAACGGGGCGGATTCGATGCTGATTCAACGGATGCTGAAAGAAGACCTGGAAGAGTATATACTGAAAGCCGATATTATAAAACATGCGGAAGTGCTTTACGACCATGTAGCGATTGCGGTGACGGAGCCGGGCCTCAAATACTCGCAGCTCCACATTGCGCAGTCGGCGGATACGCTGCTGAACATGACGGGCATTTATGCCTCGTTCGTCATTGGCGAGCGGCCGGACGGCCTGATCGGCGTAAGCGCCCGGTCGCTCGGCGCGATGAACGTGCAGGTTGTTATGGAGCGGCTCGGCGGCGGCGGCCATCTGACGAACGCGGCGGCTCAGCTTGAGTGCGGCGTACAGGAAGCGGCCGCAAGGCTGCGGACGATTCTGGACGAAATCGAGAAGGAAGAGGGGTTATTCGAATGAAAGTGATCTTTCTGCAAGACGTAAAGGGACAAGGCAAGAAGGGCGAAGTGAAGGATCTGTCGGAAGGCTACGTACGCAATTTCCTGTTCCCGAAGGGGCTCGCGAAGGAGGCGTCGTCCGGCAATATCAATACGCTGAAGGCGCAGCAGAATTCGGAAGCGAAGCGCAAGGAGAAAGAGAAGGAAGACGCGAAGGCGCTCGGCGCGAGGCTGGCCGAGCTGACGATCGTCATCAAAGCGAAGGCGGGCGAAGGCGGACGGCTGTTCGGCGCCATTACGAGCAAGCAAATCGCGGAGGCGCTGGCGAAGCAGGCCGGCGTGAACGTCGATAAGCGCAAGATCGAGCTTGACGATCCAATCCGGACGCTTGGCGTGACGCAGGTTCAAGTGAAGCTTCATCCGGAAGTGAAGACGACGCTCAAGGTGCAGACGACGGAAGAGTAGACGGCTCAAGCCGGCGGGCAACGGATCCCGGCCGGCTCAAATAGATTATAGATTCCGCTCGCGGATGAAGGCGTTCCTGTCGATGGACGCCTCCCGCGGGCGGTTGTCCGTTAAAGGGATCGAACAGGCAATTTTTGCACACAGGAATCCTGTATTATCATTCGCAAGGAGGTTTCATTCCATGAGCATGAGCCCGGATCAATTGACGTTCGACCGGATTCCGCCGCAAAACCTGGAGGCGGAGCAAGCGATACTCGGGGCGGTGCTGCTGCAGGCCGAGGCGATGATTACGGCGATGGAGCGGGTGAAGAGCGACGATTTCTACAGCGCGGCGCATCAGCGTATCTTCGAGGCGATGGTGGAGCTGGGCGAGAACAATCAGCCGATCGACCTCGTGACGCTGACGGCGTACTTGCAGGACCGTCAAATGCTGGAGGAAGCGGGCGGCATTACGTATCTGGCGAAGCTGGCCAACGCGGTTCCGACGGCCGCGAACGTTGAATATTATGCGCAGATCGTCGAGGAGAAGTCGATGCTCCGGCGCCTTATCCGAACGGCTACGAATATCGTGTCGAGCGGCTATGCGGCAGAAGACGATGTAGGCGCCCTGCTCGGCGAAGCGGAGGCGAAAATTCTCGAGATTTCGAACCGCCGCTCCAGCACCGGCTTCATCTCGATCCGCGACGTGCTCATGGAAGTATTCGAGCGGGTGGAGATGCTGTATTCGAACAAGGGGGGCGCTTCGGGTATTCCGTCGGGCTTCTCCGATCTCGACAAAATGACGTCGGGCTTCCAGCGAAGCGACCTTATTATCGTGGCGGCACGGCCTTCCGTCGGCAAAACGGCGTTCGCGCTCAACATCGCGCAGAACGTCGGAGTCCGCGCGAAGGAGACGGTTGCGATCTTCAGTCTGGAGATGAGCGCGGGGCAGCTCGTACAGCGTATGATTTGCGCCGAGTCCAACGTCGATGCGGGGCGGATGCGGACCGGCTTTCTGGAGGGAGACGATTGGGAGAAGCTGACGATGGCGATCGGCTCGCTGTCGGAGGCGGAAATCTATATCGACGATACGCCGGGCATTACGGTAGCCGATATTCGGGCGAAGTGCCGCCGGCTCAAGAAAGAGCGCGGGCTTGGCATGATTCTGATCGATTACCTCCAGCTTATCCAAGGCCGCGGCAAAGCGGGCGAGAACCGGCAGCAGGAGGTATCGGAAATTTCCCGTACGCTGAAGCAGATTGCCCGCGAGCTGGAAGTGCCGGTTATCGCGTTGTCGCAGTTGTCGCGGGGCGTCGAGCAGCGGCAGGACAAGCGCCCGATGATGTCCGACCTTCGGGAGTCGGGCTCGATCGAGCAGGATGCCGACATTGTCGCGTTCCTGTACCGGGACGACTATTACGACAAAGAGTCGGAGAAGAAGAACATTATCGAGATTATTATCGCCAAGCAGCGGAACGGCCCCGTGGGCACGGTCGAGCTTGCTTTCCTGAAGCAGTTCAACAAGTTCGTCGGACTTGACCGGACGCATCAGGAATCGGCCTCATAATATCGGAGCTAATCCTAATTCATATCGGACAGAAGGGACTAACCGATGCCGTCGAGGATGGCGTTCGGCGAGTCCCTTTTTTTAACGAATTCGTTACGGTTCGGATTTGCGGGCTATAACCTGTAATTAAAATCAGGATCGTTGCAAATAATGAAACAGATGCAGGCGTACGGCTAGGACATATGGACGATTTCCGAACGTTCGAATAGGCGGCAGTTTAATTGTTCGCGTTTTAATTGACTTATGGTTAGGGGACTGATACACTATTCATGCTGCCTTCAATGCGATGGCGGTCGAATTTCGCTTGCCCGCAGGCGCTGCTGCCTACGGAACCGGAGTTCGGCGGCGTGGCTTGCGATGGCAATCATTTTCGGTGCAAAGTTCAGCATCGGGCGGGGGTATGATCATGTCTACGGTTGTTGTTGTCGGAACGCAGTGGGGAGACGAAGGAAAAGGCAAGATTACCGATTATTTGGCGGAAGGCGCCGACGTCGTAGCCCGTTACCAAGGCGGTAACAATGCGGGTCATACGATCATGATCGGCAACAAGAAGTATAAACTGACGATGGTTCCTTCGGGTATCTTCAATGAGAATAAAATTTGCGTCATCGGCAACGGGATGGTCATTAATCCATCGGCTCTGATCGACGAAATTAACTATATCCATGAGAATGGCTTCAAAACGGACAATCTGAAAATCAGCGACCGCGCGCACGTCATTATGCCTTATCATCTCGTGCTCGACGGCTTGGAAGAAGAGCGCAAGGGCGACAACAAGATCGGTACGACGCGCAAGGGCATCGGCCCGGCGTATATGGACAAAGCGGCTCGCAACGGCATCCGCATTGCCGATCTGATGGATGCGGAAGAGTTCGCGCAGAAGGCGCGCCGTCTCGTGGCGGAGAAGAATCAAGTGATTGAGCAAGTGTACGGCGGGGAGACGCTGGACGCGGAGACGATTATTGCGGAATATCTCGGCTATGCCGAGACGCTTCGCGCTTACGTAACGGATACGTCTGTCGTGCTGAACGATGCGATCGACGCGGACCGCAAAGTATTGTTCGAGGGCGCGCAGGGCGTCATGCTGGACATCGACCAAGGCACGTATCCGTACGTCACTTCGTCGAACCCGTCCGCGGGCGGCGTCTGCATCGGTTCAGGCGTCGGTCCTTCGAAAATCCAGCAAGTCATCGGCGTAGCGAAAGCCTACACGACGCGCGTCGGCGACGGTCCGTTCCCTACGGAGCAGGACAACGAGACGGGCGCATGGATTCGCGATCGCGGCCACGAATACGGTACGGTAACGGGCCGTCCTCGCCGCGTCGGCTGGTTCGACACGGTCGTCGTTCGACACGCACGCCGCGTCAGCGGCATTACGGGCTTGTCGCTCAACTCGCTGGACGTTCTGTCCGGGCTGGAGACGGTCAAAATCTGCGTCGCTTACAAATTCCGCGGCGAAATTATCGAGCACTATCCGGCAAGCCTGAAGCAAATCTCCGAGTGCGAAGCGGTGTACGAGGAGCTGCCGGGCTGGAGCGAGGATATCTCGAATGTGAAGAAGCTTGAGGATCTGCCGGAGAACACGCGCCGTTACGTGGAACGCGTATCCGAGCTGACGGGCATTCCGATCGCGATCTTCTCGGTCGGACGCAATCGCGAGCAGACGAACATTGTTCGTCCGATCTACGTATAATTCGGGGATAAGGAAGGCAATCGGGGCCATTAGGCTTCGGTTGCCTTTTTTGATGTGCGAGGAAGGCGTCAGAATGCCTCTGCAAGAGCGGAACGGGGTCAGTACCGCGGGGCGTCGGACGCGGGCTAAGGCCTTCTCAACGGCCATTTCGAGGCGATTGAACGGCGGGTTCATTCTATTTTGTCCCGTGAGGTTATACCATCCCCTCTAGCTGCCCATACTGAGACATAGACGAGAGATCAGGAGATTCCGCCGGCACGGGGTATGAGGCGGGATGGAGGGAATGCGTATGTGGAAAATGTTTAGCTGGGTGGGCCGCGCCATTGCGGTCGGATTAATTGCCAGCTTTCTATCGATCTGGACGACGGGCTATATTGTGAACAGCTACGTAGAGACGCTGCTCAAGCAGTATAATTTGCCGCTGGAGGTGCAGCCGTTCGCCCTGTCGGGCGTATGGGGCAAGCTGTGGGGCGCCGATCCGGTCGATCAGGGGACGAGCGTTGCGCGAGGAGATGCGACCGAAGGCGGATGGTCCGCAGGAGCAGGGATTGGAGACGAAAAGAGCGATCTGGCAAGCGTCGGGAAGTCGAACGACGATGATTCGACAGCAATCGGGGAATCTGACGGCAGCGGCGGCACGACGGATGCGACCGGCGGAGCAGCCGAAGGGTCGACTGGGACGAAGGGCGCAGCCAACGGCGGCGAGACGGAGGAGGAACCAACTGGAGAACCGCTCGCTATCGACGCTTTCGGACAAGAGGAGGAAGGCGCGATTACCGGCTCCGGCAGCGGGACGGGTCCGAAGGCGGAGGCCGGAGGAACCGGTGCGGGGACGGAGCAAATAAGCGGTGCGAGCGGGCAATTGAGCGGTGCGGAGCGGGACGAATTGTTCGATCTTCTCGCGACCAAGCTGCCGCAGCAGGCGTGGCAATCGATCTCGGAGTATATGGAGAACGGGCTGACGGATCAGGAAGTAACCAACATTCAGCAAATTGTCGCTCAGTATCTAAGCGAGGAGCAATATAAGACATTTATGAGCATTCTGAAAAAATATTAATGGTTTTGTCGAACCGAATTATTTGCTTCCAACTTTTTTACTATGGTAAAGTAAAGAGCGGAAACATTTGCGTGCGAATGTTACGCTTTTTTTGTTGTCGTTTACAATTATATCCACCCTATGTCGAGTTAAGAGGGAAGAGAAGGAGATTGTCATGACCGTTAGCAAGGACTCCAATCCGAAGCGCACCATATGGCAAGCCGTGCTTCGGGCGCTCCGGCCTGTCCGGAAATATGCATCCGCGGTCCCGGGTGCAATGGCGCACTTTGTCCGTCCGTCGGGCGAAGCGGGCGGTAATCGATTTCGTAAAGCCGCAGTGATCGTGGTCGCTGTCGGCCTCATCGGACTTATTGCTGGAATAGGTGGCAAACAATATGTCGAGGCCAATACTGTCGATTACTATAATGTAATGATGGACGGGCAGTTGGTCGGTTCGGTGGACGAGCCGGAATCGGTCGAGAAGATGCTGCTCGCCAAAGCCGATGAAGTCAAGAAAGCCCATCCGAAAGTGAACATGGTACTGGATACGGGTAAAGTATCGTACGAGCCGGCAAGCGGCTACAAGGCGACCCCGGAGACGGAAGCGACGCTGACGAAGCTCGGCGGCATGCTGACCGCTTATGCAACGGGCGTGGAAGTGAAGATCGACGGCAAGGTCGTCGGCATCGTGAAGGACCGCGAGACGGCGGACAAGATTATGGCGCGCGTGAAGAACAAATTCGCGCCAGAGCAGGCGGCTGGCAAGTCGGAGAAGGTGACGACGCTCTCCTATTCGGAGGACAGCGCGGCGGCGGCTACGCAGCGCAAGCTGAAGAAAGTGGACATCGTCGAGCAAGTATCGACGTCGGCGGTTGAAGTCGATCCGTCGAAGGTATTGGATGAGACGGCGCTGTATAAGAAGCTCGTGACGGGCAATACGGCGACGACGAAATATACGGTCAAGGCAGGCGACTGCGTCGGCTGTATCGCCGAGCGGTTCGACATTCCGAAGCAGGTCATCTATGAGAACAACCCTTGGATCAACGATGATCTTATTAAAATCGGCGACGTGCTCGACTTGACCATATTGAAGCCGGCCGTTACGGTGCGGACGGTCGAGAGCGTGTCCGAGGTAGTCAATACCGATCCGCAAGTGGTCATTCGCACGAGCGACAGCCTGCGCAAGGGCGAGTCGAAGGTGCTTCAGCAAGGAAGCGGCGGTCAGAAGAGACTGACGTACCGTCTTACGAAAGACAACGGCTATCTGATGAGCGAAGAGCTGATCGGATACGAGATATTGAAGAAGGGGACGCCGAAGATCGTCCTGCAAGGCACGAAGGTTATTCTTGGCGAAGGCTCCGGCATCTTCTCCTGGCCGGTCAGCGGTCATACGATGACGAGCAGCTTCGGCAGACGCTGGGGCAAGATGCACGAAGGACTCGATCTCGTCGGCGGCAGCACGATCAAGGCGGCAGACGACGGCGTCGTTGAATTCGCCGGCGTGAAGAACGGCTACGGCAATTGCGTAATCGTCAACCATAAGAACGGGTATAAGACACTGTACGGTCATATGAAGTCGATCTCGGTGAAGAAGGGTCAGGTCGTGGAGAAGGGCGATAAGCTCGGCGTCATGGGCAATACCGGCCATTCGACCGGCACGCATCTGCATTTCGAGATTCAGAAGAACGGCGTTCCGCAAAACCCGCTGAAATACTTATAATTTATAACGCGAGCATCGTTCGCCGGTTAACCGACCGGTGAACGGTGCTTTTTATTTATGGCGGAGGTTGGGATGGACGAGATGAAGTGCGGCGGGCGCGAGCAGCGGGTAGCCGTGACCTAGGCGCAGAAATGTACTAAGGGAAGCGCGGAGGGAAAGAGCAGCCGTGTCTTCGGTGCAGAAATGCACCTAGGGAAGCGCGATGCGAGCATATTGGAATTGGCAGGAATCTTTCGACCATATGAAAGAGTTTTCATTGGGACAGCTATGCAGTGTATGTTAAAATGTATAAGTAAGCGTATGTGACCATACTACGGGCGGGCGGTGAAGCCATGCACGGCAAAATATTAGTCGTAGACGACGAGCAGCCGATTGCGGATATTCTGAAATTCAATCTGGAGAAGGAAGGCTACGAGGTCATTTGCGCCTTCGACGGAGGAGAAGCGGTAAGGCTCGCCTACGAGGAGCGTCCGGATCTGATGCTGCTCGATCTGATGCTGCCGGTGAAGGACGGAATGGACGTATGCCGAGAGGTGCGGGCCGTCTTGCAGATGCCGATTATTATGCTGACGGCAAAGGATACGGAGCTGGACAAGGTGCTTGGACTTGAGCTGGGCGCCGACGACTACGTCACGAAGCCGTTCAGCACGCGCGAATTGCTAGCCAGAGTGAAGGCGCATCTGCGCAGACAGAAGAAGGCAAGCGAAGCGGTGCAGGAGGCGCAGTCGACGGCCAGCGCCGACGCGGCAAGCCCGAGCAAGAACGGGTTGAACATTTTTAATCTGTTCATCGATACGGATATGTATGTCATCTATAAGGATAACGAGCCGCTTGATCTGACTCATCGCGAGTATGAGCTGGTCTATTACCTTGCCCGCAACAGCGGCAAAGTGATGACGCGGGAGCATTTGCTCCAGGCGGTGTGGGGCTTCGAATATTTTGGCGATGTGCGGACGGTCGACGTGACGGTTCGGCGCATCCGCGAGAAGATTGAGGACGATCCGAGCCGGCCGGAATATATTCTGACAAGGCGCGGTCTCGGCTACATGATGAGAAATCCGAAAAACGGCGGCTTTGGGTTCGCATGAGCGGCATCCGGCTGTTTCGAACGGTTCAAGTTAAGCTGATTATTATATATGTGCTTCTTATCCTGATCGCGATGCAGTTGATCGGCGTTTATTTCATCAGCACGGTGAAGAACTCGCTGACGGAGAGCTTTACGAGCAACCTGAAGGATCAGGCGAATCTGCTGTCGGAGATGTCGGCGCCGATGCTGGCGGGCAGAACGGTCGAGCCGGAAGGCGAACAGCCGGATTCGGCGGAGAGTATCAGCAACGTCGTGCGCAACCTGTTCAGCATCAGCGAAGCGGAGATTCAAGTGCTGGACAGCAGCGGCAAAGTCATTGCGACGTCGATGGCGTCCAATCAGTCGATCGTCGGCAAAAAAAATCCGTCGCTGCTCGTGACTCGCGCGTTGCAATCGATCCGCGACAACGAAGAGGAAATTATCGACGAAGACAACATTCGGAAAAAAATTATCGCGCAGCCCGTTACCTATGAGGGCGGTCGTGTCGTCGGCGCGGTCTATATCGTGGCGTCGATGAACGATTTGTACGCGACGATGGACCGAGTGAACAAAATTTTCGTCTCGGGCACGCTGATCGCGCTTGGGCTGACGGGCGTATTGGGCATTCTGCTCGCGCATACGATTACGAGTCCGATCAAGGTGCTGACACGGTCCGCGGTGGCGGTGGCGGAAGGACGCTTCGATCAGCAGGTTCCCGTGCTCGGCGACGACGAGATCGGCCGGCTTAGCGAAGCGTTCAACGATATGACGAGCCGGCTTAGCGAGGCGTTGTCCGTGAACGAGGAGGAGCGGGATAAGCTTTCGTCCGTCCTCGCCAACATGAGCGACGGCGTCGTGGCTGCCGATCAGAGCGGCTATGTGATCGTCTCGAACCGCCGGGCGCTGGAGCTGCTCGACGTGCGCGAATACGAGGGAAGCAAGCTGTCCGAGCTGCTCGACCTGCCGGCGGACGATATGACCGAGCTGCAGCTTGAGGGCGGCTCCAAGCTGCTGAGCAAGGAGAATGACGAAGGCGAATGGCTGCTGCGCGTGACGTTCACGCCGGTTCATCGCCGGGATAAAGGGACGACGAGCACGATCGCCATTCTGGAAGACGTAACGGAGCAGGAGAAGCTGGAGCAATCGCGGCGCGAATTCGTCGCGAACGTCTCCCACGAGCTGCGTACGCCGCTCACGACGATCAAGAGCTACGCGGAGGCGCTCGATGACGGCGCGCTCGACGAACGGCAGCTCGCCGAGCGGTTCGTGAACGTCATCCGCAACGAGACGGAGCGAATGATCCGGCTTGTTACCGATCTGCTGCATCTGTCCCGGTTCGATTCGAATCAGGCGCCGCTGCGGCGAAGTCAGACGAGCCTGCCGGAGCTGCTGGAGGAAGCGGCCGACCGGTTCGCTTTTCAGATGAATCAGAAAAGCATCGGATCCGAGGTTCGAATCGAAGACGGCGTCGGCACCGTATGGCTGGATCGCGACGGTATCGACCAAGTGCTCGATAATCTGCTGTCCAATGCGATCAAGTATACGCAGGGCGGCGGCCGTATTGTTCTGACGGCCCGCAAGCCGGATGCCCATACGGTGGAGGTCAGCGTCAAGGATGCGGGCATCGGCATTCCGAAGAAGGATTTGGGCCGAATTTTCGACCGGTTCTATCGCGTGGACAAAGCGCGCTCCCGCAACATGGGAGGGACCGGACTCGGACTGTCTATTGCCCGGGAAATTGTCCGGGCGCACGGCGGGACGATTTCTCTGGAGTCCGAGCTGAACGTCGGCACGACGGTTACGTTCGTATTGCCGGCGAAGGAGGCAAGCTTGCATGATTGAGCGGTTGAAGACGACGATTCTAACCGTCCTGATTGCGCTCAGCCTGCTGCAAAGCTATTGGCTTGCTTATAGCATGCCGGGACTGAAAGCGGTTCGGACGGAGATTGACTATGTGAATACGGAGCCGATGGGACCGCCGCAGCAGATCGAGAACGTTATTTTTCCGGATTCGATCGTGCTGCATATGGGTGACGAGCAACACACGGTGCTGTTCCCGCCATCGAATTTCTACGATCTCGTGTTTCACAAAATACAAGCGGTAGGCTTCAAAGGCTTTACCCGTTATCCCGTAAGCAGCTATGACTGGAATCAAATCCGGGAGAAGAAGCCGGGCGTCGAGCTGCGGTTCGGCGGCGGCGTTCCGGTCGCGCTGCTCGGCAAGCTGATGAAGCTGGACGGCGACTTGCAGTTCACCGGCGATCGAATCGAGCGAATCTGGATTTATTCCGATGTCGATACGGGCCTTGTCCATGCGTTCATGTTCAGCAGCGACGGCCGCGCCGTCTATGAAGCGGCCCGGACCGATCTGACGGAGCACGACGTGGAAGAGTACGTCGGCTTCGGCGAGTACGGGACGCCGTATAAAGCGGTCGGCAACGTGTTCGTGCCGGAGCTGTCAATCGAAGCGGTGCAAGCGGTGGTCGGTTATGAGACGTATACGCCGGAGCAGATGCAGCGCAGCCTGTTCTTCGATCCGGGCACGACGCTTGCGATGCAGACGCTGAGCGGCGCTCAGATCATTACGGACGGCAAGCGGGGCTTGCAGATCGAGCAAAGCGGCAATTGGGTCAGCTATACGAACCCGGCCGCGCCGCAGACGACGGAGAACAATACGACGGAGAACGTGCTGGCCTCGATGCAATTCATTAACGAGCATGGCGGCTGGGACGGATTGAATCGTTACGTGCCGGTGAAGCCGGCGAACGACCCGTCCGGCGAAGAAAGTCGGACGGTGCTGTTCCAGCAGTATTACGGCTCCTATCCGATTGTCTCGGATCAGCTCTATAAATTCGGTTACATGCGTCTGCTGCTTCAACAGGGCGTTGTGACGGAATACGAGCGGTCGCTTATGACGCTCAAAGGCGACGCGATATCGAAGTCGACTCGCTGGCTGCCGGGCGGAGAGCGGCTGCGGACGGCGCTGGACAATATGGAACGGAGCAATGAGATCGTGGCCCTGTATCCCGCCGTTCAGGTCATTCCGATGACGAAGGAGTCGCAGTTGAATCTGGTGCCCGTATGGGCGGTTCGATACGCGGACGGCTCTCAGAAAATCGTCGCGGGCGCCATGCAGGAAGGCTACGACGGCGCGGCGGAGCGCCGCGACTGGCAGGAGCAGCAGAACGTACAGAAGCAGCAGAAACAACAGCAGCAGCAACAACAGCACCAGACGGACTCCGTCAATCTGATGCACGGTACGGTTGGCGGCCATGCCGGCGGCAACGGCAGCGAGTCCGGGGAATCCGACGATTCGGACGCGGGCTGGAAGGATAATCCGATTAAGACGCAGGTCAGCGGTCTGATGTCGTTCGCGGGTCAGGCGGATCAAGTGCAGTGAACAGGTCGCGGGCGCGGGCGAGCCGCGCCCGGACGGGGGTGAATGCGCATGGATTGGAGCCGCGCGAAGAGCGTGCTCATATTAGCTTTTCTCGTCCTGAACGTGGTGCTCGGCTATCAGCTATGGCAGGACGTCAGCGAGCGGCTGAACGCGGATCAGAAGCTGGGTGATCTGGGGGCGGATACGCTTCGGATTATGAAGGAGCGGGGCATTGGGCTTGCTTCGTCGGCCAGCATTCCGTCGGAGACGCCCAAGCTGCGCGATCTGACTTACCGATTCAAGACGCCGCCCGGATCGGCGGAGCGGGTCGAGCTGAAGACGCCGGTCGACAGCCGCATCGTGTTCGACGAGAAGGAGCTGCAAGAACAACTGGGCGACGTTATTCCGGGTCTGAAGCTGTACCGTTTCGATCAGCTTGCCAGTACGGACGGCGTATTCGTCTTGTACCGGACGGCGGGCGGACGGCCGATGTTCGATGTGAAGCTGGAGCTGTTCTACAGCAACCAGAATCAGAAGATAACGGCTTATCGCCAGACGCAGGTCGAGCTGGAGGAGTCGGATGCTTCCGAGGCGCGCGAGGTGCTGTCGGCTTCGAAGGCGGTCATGCCGCTGATCGATAAGTATTTGGAAGAAGGCTCGGTCATTAAGGAAATTTCGCTTGGCTATCACGGCCAATTGTTTAATTCGGAGACGCAATATGCGGCGCCGTCATGGCGGGTTATGCTGGAGAACGGCAAGCCGTTCTACGTGCATGCGATAAGCGCCGAGGTGGTGCAGGAGAAGAGCGACGATGAGGCGACGAGCGTTCATCCGTAGGCTAGGCATCGTTCGGGGATTGAATGCGGCATTCGGGAGATGCCGGCTCGCTCGCGAGCAAGTGGGAGAAGGGACGAAAGGCTGTTATGGGATTACGATTCACCAATCTATCAAGCGGATCGACCGGCAACGCGACGATCGTGCAGAACGAGGAGCACACGGTGCTTGTCGATGCCGGTTTAAGCGCCAAGCGGATCGATCAGTTGATGGCGGAGCGCGGAGTGTCGGGACACGAGATTGACGCCCTGTTCGTGACGCACGAGCATTCCGATCATATCAGAGGACTGGGCGCTATCGCCCGGAAATACAATCTGACCGTGTTCGCCAACGAGGCGACATGGGGCGCGATGGAGAAGCATGTCGGCACGATTGCCCCGGAGAAGCGGACGGTCATACAGACAGGCGAGACGGTGTCGTTCGGCAATATGCGGGTAACCTCTTACCCGATCTCGCACGACGCCGAGGAGCCGGTCGGCTATACGTTCGCGGAGGATGGGTACAAGCTGAGTCTGGCGACCGACCTCGGCTATGTGAGCGATAAAGTAAAGCAGGCTATCATCGATTCGGACGTGCTCGTCCTGGAATCGAATCACGATACGGAGATGCTCCGGATGGGGCGTTATCCGTGGAATATTAAGCGGCGCATCCTGAGCGACGTCGGGCATTTATCCAATGTGGCGGCGGGCGAGGCGCTGTGTGAGCTGATGACGGATCGGACGAAGCGGGTATATCTCGCGCATCTGAGTCTCGATCATAACGTAATGGACCTGGCTAAGCTGACGATTAATAGTATTTTCGAGAACAACGGCATATTCTATAAAAGGGATGAGAATCCGCTTCGGGATACGTATAGCGATCGCGCTACCCCATGGGACGAAGTGAGGCGTCGATAAGCAGCTCCAGCTCGTCGTCGAGCGAGGCGGTGCGCTGCTCCAGCTCTTCGCGGGTCACAAGACCGCGATCGACGAGCAGATCGACAAGCACGCTCACCGTCAGCAGCGTGCGGTAGTGGTCGCGCTTCAAATCGGCTACGGCTCCGGCTAGCTGAATGAAATCCCAGGCGGGCGAAGATTTTTTGCTCATACTGGCATTCGCTCCTTTATTATCTATCTTTTCGTCTCGCAATCTATTATTATTGTAGTCGTAATTGCCGAAAACATTCCTATTAACGAAATATAATCTTGATGTCCAGCACGGCATTGAGAGGAGAGATAGATATGAGCCTATTCGATGACGATTTCTATTCGAGTCGCGTGTCCCGGCGAAGAAATCGCTGGGTGCAGGAGGATGCGGGTAAGCCGTCAAGGGTGCTGCGGAGCCGGTCCTCCTGGTCGCGGATTCGGATTGCCGTGCTTTCATCGGCCATTAGCGTCGCAGGGGCCGCGCTGCTGTTCGGAGCGGTGTCCCACTTCGGCGGCGGCAGCGGCAAGTCGGGGGAGAAGACGACATCCGCTTCGGTCACGACGACGCAGACTCAAACGGCCGATCCGTATGAGAAGACGATTACCGCGGCGGCTAAGGTTAGACCGACGGTCGTTAGCGTTATGAATGAGCAATATGGCGTCAGCGGCAAAAAGAACGGCTTCAACGAAGACGACCTGCAGGAAGCGGGCATTGGCTCCGGCGTTATTTTCGAGAAGAAGAACGGCAAGGCGTTTATCGTTACCAACTCTCATGTTATTGCAGGCGCGGAGCGGATCAAGATTGCTATGATCGATGGCAGCGTTCGGGTGGCCGAGGTGGTCGGCGACGATCCGATTACCGATCTGGCGGTGCTGCAGGTCGAGGGCGATGGCATTCAGGAAATTGCTAATTTCGGAAAGTCCGGCAAGCTTCGCAACGGCGAATGGGTGATGGCGATCGGCAGTCCGCTCGGTCTGGACGATTCGTTGACGATGGGTATTATCAGCAAGACGACGCGCGTTATTCCGGTGTCGCTGAATCAGGACGGCAACTACGATTGGGAGCAGGAGGTTATTCAGATCGACGCCTCCATTAACCAGGGCAACAGCGGCGGTCCGCTTATCGATCTGGATGGCAACGTCGTCGGCATCAACAGTATGAAAATCGCCGATTTCGGCGTGGAGGGCGTCGGCTTCGCCATCCCAATCGATAACGCGCGGCCGATTATCGACAGCTTGATCGAGTACGGCGTCGTGAAGCGTCCTTATCTCGGCGTGTATACGTTCGATCTGGACCAATATCTGGCCCAGCAGGCGTTAATCAAGCAGCAGGGGCAAGGGCCGAAGGACAGCCTCGATCCGGGTTCGGAGACGGATGAAGACTCCGGAGCGGAGGGCGATTCGGAGGCGGCCGAGCTTGAGCAGGAAAGCGGCGGATTGATTTTGCCCGATGAGGTGGAGGATGGCGTCATCGTATTGGAAGCGGTCGGTCCGGCGAAAGAAGCGGGGTTGCAGTTCAACGATCTGATCGTGAAGTTCGACAAGACGCCGATTCGCAGCACGATGGAGCTTCGCAAATATTTGTACGACCATAAGAAAATCGGCGATTCGCTTGAAATTACGTTCTACCGCGACGGTGAGCTGATGACGGCGAAGGTGAAGCTGAGCCAGAAAAGCAAGGACGACGAATAGTCGAGGAGAGCGGATCGCTTGGGCGGTCCGCTTTTTTATATATGGGATATAATAGAAAAAGCCGCCGGGGACTCGTCCTTCGGCGGCATGGATTGCCGAGGCTTCGGTTATGGCGTGTTCGGGAGAATCAAAGCAGGGGGCTTTTGTCCGCTTGGCTTATTGCAGCTTGAAGCGGGACAGCGTCTCCCGAAGCTCCTCTGCCATACGTGCCAGCGTGTCCGAATAAGAAGCGATTTCTTCCATTGTCGCCAATTGCTCCTCCGTAGAAGCCGAATTGTGCTGGCATGCGGCCGCCACCTCGTGGCTGACATTCGAGACGGCCTCGGCCATCTGCACGATCTGGCGGCTTGACGCCGCAAGCTCGGCCGTTGTGGAGGCTGCTTGCGTCGCTTCACCGTCGACTTCGGCAACATGCTCCTCAATCTCGCGGAACAGATCGTTTAACTGCTCGGTCTTCCGAAGTCCTTGCTGCGTCCGGCCGGCAACGGCGTTCATGGAGGAGACGGCTTGCCCGGTTTCTCGAACGACCTCTTGGATCAGATCGCCGATCTGCTGGGCGGACTGGCCCGATTGCTCGGCCAGCTTGCGAATTTCTTGCGCGACGACGGCGAAGCCTCGGCCATGCTCGCCCGCCCGGGATGCTTCGATGGAAGCGTTGAGCGCCAACAGGTTCGTTCGGGTTGCGACTTCGGTAATCATGCCGGTAATGCTGTCGATCTGCTGCGAGCGGTTGCCAAGCGACAGCACGACGGAGGACGTCTGCTCGACCGTCGCTTGCATCTCTTCCATTGCTTGCAGCACATCGTTCGCGGCTTCGGCCCCGATCGAAGAAGCCTCCTTCGCGGATCGGGCGCTAATGCGCACCTGCTCGTTGTAGCCGGATACTTGCTCGATGCCTGCGAACATGCCGCCAATGGCTTGCGACGCTTCCTCCATGTGGCGCTGCTCCGTCTCCGCATTGGCGGCGATCTGCTGCGTCGTTACGACGATATGCTCGGTCGCCCGCGTCGTCTGTTCGGCGCTTGCGCTTAGCTGCTGAGAGGAGGAGGCGACCTGAACGGCCGTGTCCATCGCTTGAGACAGGATGGCTCGGAGCTTGCTCGCCATCCTGTTGAACGATTCGGCCAGTTGGCCGATTTCGTCCTTCGAACGGATCTCCAGATCGTGGCTTAAGTCGCCATTGCCTTCGGCTATCGCTTGAAGCTGACGGTTGATGCTGCGAATTGGCCTTGTAATCGAGGCGGTCAGCAGCAGGCTAATCATAAAAGCGACAACGATGGCACCGACGAAAATAGCGAGCATAATAAGCGCCTGCCGATCCGAATCGGTCTTCCGGTCTTGTCTGTCGGTCTGCATCTCGAGCTCCAGCTTCTTCACCGCGTCGGCTACAATCAGGTCGAGCTGCTTGCGGGCCGTCCGCTCGTCGCCGAAATGGGCTTTGAGCGCGGCGGCTTGGTTGCCGCTATCGATCTGCTTCATGACGGTGGCGCTCGATGCCGCGTAGGCTTCGAATTGCGATCTGATCTGGCTGAGCAGTTGCCGGTCGGTATCATCCAAGGACATGTTCGCGTCAATGCGAGCGAATATGTCCGCGATGTCCTTCTCTTTCTCCGTTATTTGGTCTCGAAAGGCTCTGTCTCCATTAAGCAAATAGGCGCGTTCGTCGTTGGACATGCCGACCAAGCGATATTGGAGCATGCGCAGGTCGTTCTTATAGTCGCCGTCCTGCAACGTCTCGTCGGTGGCGTCTATAGTCCGATTGATGTGCAAATAACTCGTTCCGGCTATCGCGATCATGAGCGCAATCATAATGATGAACGATGAAGGCAGCTTGTACTTGATTTTCATGTATAATCCTCCCGAGGTCTATGATGCCTTATACATTGATTCTCACTCGACTTTATTCGACAAGTCAAGGTATTTCGTTCGTAAGCTCCGAAAAGGATAGAAAAGCTTAATGAATGGCAAGGATGATAGTAGTCGAACAAGCGGACACGGTCGCTCAAGGCAGGCGGGGCGATGGGCGGGGACGGCAACATTGTGCAAGGAGAGAGGTAGTTAGAGGAACGGCGCATTTGGTATAATAATCGGTAACGAACTCTAGAAGAAAACGGGGTAATGGACGAAAATGTATTGTGTATGCAAACAGCATGTGGAGTTGGCGCTTGATAAATTTGTGGACGAGTATGAGGATGCGCCGGATATGGTCAACTTGAAGGACACGGAGTTCTCCAACTGGGACCCGCCGCGCCAGTGCGATATGTGCGACCAGCCCGCCGAGTTTCTGGTGGTGTAGCCGATGCTGATCCAGATTGCGACGATTGGGAAGCTGAAGGAGAAGTATCTTGTGGCGGGCATTGCCGAGTACGCGAAGCGTCTCGGTCCTTACGTCAAGCTGCAATTGACGGAGGTGCCCGACGAGAAGGCACCGGAGACGATGAGTCCGGCGGAGGAAGCGCAGGTGCGCGAACGCGAGGGCGAGCGCCTGCTGGCGCAGATCAAGCCGGACGCGCACGTCATCGCGCTCGCGCTGGACGGCGAGCTGTGGTCGAGCGAGGACCTGGCCGCGCAGATGGACCGATTGGCCACGTACGGCAAGAGCCACGTGGCTTTTGTTATTGGCGGCAGCACCGGCCTGTCCCCGGCCGTGCTGCGCCGTGCCCAGCAGAGGCTGAGCTTCGGGCGCATGACGCTGCCGCACCAGCTTATGAGGCTAGTGCTGATCGAGCAGGTGTACCGGGCGGTGAAGATTAATCGGGGGGAACCGTATCATAAGTGACGGCGAAAAATTGGCTGGGACTTGATTTATTGTATATTCCTATTTATGAATACTTGAATGCTCTTGATGTCTCCGGACTGAGCCACAAATAAGGGGATATTGAGACTATTGCTAATTTCACGAGCATACTCAATCTCTGCAGTTTGAAAGGCTTCAAGGAGGTTAGAATCGAATTTGTAGCCATCCCTTTGAGAAAATCTTTCTTGAATTGAGCCTACTAAATCAGTTAGAACAATAATTAAGGCAGGTGACATTCTACTAAACGTATCAAAAGGGATACGTGTAATTTGACTGAACTGATTAAGAAGGCAGAAGTGACCGTCTAGCAGGAACCAGCCATTAATAGTAAGACGATTTAATGAGTTTGAAAGAAAATCTTGGTTCTGCTCTATATCAGGAATCAATTTATTGCGCGAATAGACTTCTTCTTTTTCATTAGATATTAACTTGCTCGCCGAAAAGTGGGGAATTTCGTATTGCGTAGCCACATCATTGCATAAAGAGGTTTTACCTACTCCATGAATGCCTCCAATAAAAATCATCTTTCTCACAAGTCAATCCTCCACTCGGCGTTATTTGAGGTATAACAAATTTATTACTACCATTGATTTAAAAATATGGTAACATAGAAAAGGATTCAGACTCAATAAGGATGTGACTATCTTGGAAGGATACATTCAGCATAAACTTTTCTCTGAAATCGAACTTACAGACCTCTTTTTTGATAGTCTTAAAGGAGACTATCCGGGTTTCGAAAATTGGTTTGCAAAGAAAGCTCAAGAAAGGGCATACGTGCTGTATAATCCGGACAGAAACTTGGAAGCATTTCTTTACCTCAAGGTAGAGAAGGGTCCAATCGAGGATGTCACGCCGTCTATTGAAGCGAAATCTGTATTGAAAATAGGTACAATGAAGGTTAATCCACACGGAACGAGACTAGGGGAACGATTTATAAAGAGGGCCATAGACGTTGCGATTAATGCAGTTGTAGAAGGTATTTATGTTACTGTGTTTGCAAAACACGAGGGATTGGTCAATCTATTTCTGAAATATGGCTTTACGCAGCGTTCTACAAAGGAGTCTGCAATGGGTGCAGAACTTGTGTTGTGGAAACCTTTAACCGAAACAAAGAATAGTATACTCTTGGACTATCCGAGAATAAGTCAAAGAGGAAAAAGGAAGCATATTCTCTCTATTTATCCGGAATTCCACACTCGACTTTTTCCGGACTCGATTCTTAATAATGAGCGTTTTGACATTCTTGAGGATGTTTCACACACAAATAGTATCCATAAGGTCTTTATTTCTGCAGCACCTGTTTCTGGGCTTAGACCTGGTGATATAATAGTGATTTACAGAACTAGTGACAGGCCAGGTCAGGCAAGATTCAGGTCTGTGGCCACTTCAATTTGTGTTGTAGAAGAGGTTAAATATAAAAAGGACTTTAGTGATGTTGGAGCATTTCTTAATTATTGTGAAAAATATAGCGTTTACACTAAAGAAGAGTTGCAAGGTATTTACTTCGAAAACCAGCGCCATCACGTGATTAAGATGGTGTATAATGTTGCCCTTAGGAAGAGATTGACCCGAGGGCAACTTATAGATCAGATTGGGATTGAACGTGATCGTTGGACGTTTTTTGAGCTGACCGACAATCAGTTTGATTCCATATTGCAGGCAGGTGACGCACATGAAAGTCTTGTTATCGATTAAGCCCGAATTTGTTGAAAAGATATTCACAGGAGAGAAGAAGTTCGAGTATCGCCGTACGATATTCAAAAAAGATGTTGAATCGATCGTCGTGTATGCCACTAAACCCGAAGGAAAAATTGTAGGGGAATTATTTATTGAATATATTTTGAATGATTCTCCGGAGTCCATCTGGTCAACGACTCAAAAAGATTCTGGCATCAGTTATAGTTTTTTTCAGGATTACTTTGGGGACCGTACGGAGGGGTACGCAATAAAAATCTCAAAAGCAGTACAATATGAGAACCCTTATGATCCCACCATGCAGGATAGCAAGTTTCGAGCACCTCAATCTTTTTGCTATATTGATTAAAATTAGTCTCGGCTATCCATGTCGAGGCTTTTCTCTATTTTAGAGTAAAAATCCATGTCGAAACTTGTCGGAAATAAATTCTTTATGTTCCAATATATGAAAAATAATAGAGTTATAGTATAATGAATAGGCAATTAGAATTAGTTCAAAGGGTGGTGAATCAGCATGTCAAAACTTCCTCTTGGTACGACAGGAAAAACCGGAGAAAAGTGTCCTGAAAGCGGTGTTTGGGAAGTGGTGGGTACACCTTCTACCACGGCTCCTATCGCAAAAGGCAATACTTTTCCACCGTATGGGGGAAAAGCGGTGACGTGGCGGCTAAAGAGCTACGCATAAATCATTGAGAGCGAATCTTTTGAGGTTCGCTCTTTTATTTCGACTATTTTGCGTTTATAGTACTAGGAGTTTTCTAGATAACAATTTCCATTCTCTCTCGCTTCCACTGTAATGAATGGTCTGTAGCTGCTACCGGAGGAGATGAGAAGAAAGAATCCAAATTACCATCGAAGCTCAATTCAATCGTATCAATCTGCTTGTCTGCGGTCATGGTGATCCGTTTGATGAACAGGTGCAGCAATGTCTTACGATGTTCAAATGGTGCAGTGGTCAGTACCTGATGGAACCCATGTATCAACTCACGTACTTGCTCGAAAGCGACAGGAGACGTATTGTCTTCGCTTAGTTTAAGCTCCAAGCGTGATTTCTCCGTATGAAGATTGGTAATCTCGGATTGAATCTCCTGCATTCTCCCCGTAAAGAACGATTTATCTACATTCCCTTGCTCGAATAGATCGAGGTAGCGTTGCTTTTTGTTTACAGCCTGTTCTAATTGGCTTCTAATGTGTGATAGCTCCGACCGGAGCGGTACTGTTCGGGTCGTTAGTTTGTGGTTCATTTTGTCCACTATGGCTGTTAGAAAACGTTCCTCAGACAGCACCTTCGCTAACCGTTTCATTACTTCATCTTCGGCTACTTGCTTCTGAATGCTATTGGCAGAGCATACGCTGCTTCCTTTGCTTCGGAATGCTCCACACGAGTAGTACAGACGATTCACGAGTTCTCCAGTTTTCGTCTTGCTCCGGGTACGGCTCGCGACCATCGCCACGCCACACTTCGGACAGCGGATTAATCCGGTCAGCAGGAACTCGCCATTAAAGATGCGAGATGGCGTGAACGACTTCTTCTGGTGGAGGAATTGGACTTTTTCCCATAACGCATCGTGAATAATGGCTTGGTGCTTCCCGTCGGCAATGATCGGTTCCGCGTTCTTACCTCGCCTACGCTTATTGCTCCAGTTCTCGTAACGGTTATAGCGGACTTTACCGTTGTAGAATGGATTGTTCAGGATTTCCTTAATGGCTGTCGTGGAGAAGGTGTTGCCAGTCTTCGTCTTGTAGCCGCTATGGTTAAGCTCGTTGGCGATGCTCTTCAGCCCTAGCCCGGCAGCGTACAGCTCGAATATTTTCCGTACAATCATAGCGTCCGCTTCAACTACGACAACCAGTTTGGAGTGTGCCGAAGGGTCGCCGGGGTCAGCGATAGCTTGATACCCTAGCGGAAGTTTACCGTTATGCCCGCCTGTTTTAGCGCGTTGTTTCATGCCCATTTTTACGTTTTCTATAATATTCTTACGCTCTAATTCTCCAATACCGCTTAGCATTTGTAACACAAATTCACCCACAGGTGTCTCTGTTTCAAAGTTTTCTGAAAACGAACGGAAATAAATGTCTCGTTTTTTGAAGTCCTCAATCATATTTAGAAAATCCACCGTTTTTCTGGCAAGACGATTGATTTTCCAAACAAGGATCATATCGAACGAGTTTTTATTTGCGTCTCTCAGTAACCGTTGTAAAGCCAAACGCCCCTCAATACTCTTTCCACTGAATCCAGCATCAACATACTCTTCATGCACTTCTAGGCCATTCTTTTTGCAATAATCACGCAACGTGTCGAGTTGGGCATCGATACTATAGCCTTGTTCGGCTTGCTCCTCGGTGCTGACTCGTGCATATATGGCTACTTTAATAGGCTTTTTGGTCATGATGGCGAATCTCCCCCTCAACGAATAAGATGTTTGAGCGCGGCTGTGCTTTGGATGTGCATTTCGGTTATATTACGGTCAGTCGGAAGATAAATGCTTTGGATAAATCCTCGAAGTAAGGTGTTTCGTTTTCCCACTTCGATAGAATGAAATGATTTGAATAGGGATTCTAAAGCGCGGCGAACTTTTTTCAGCGATACCGCGTTCGTATGGAGTTCGGCGAGCTTCTGTTCTAGCTGATGTTGAGCTTCGTTGAGCGCGGCAGCTTCGGATTTCAGGGATTCCAGTTTCACTATTAGCTCAACATGCCCGATGTGCTCACCCTCAAATAGCTCGTAACAGCGTCGTTGCTGCTTTTCCAGTTGTTTCAAGGTTATGGTGAGCTGCGATAACTGTTCACGTAACGGCGCTTCTGCTTCCTTACTCCTGCGGTTAATTCGGGTGACGACTTCGTGTAATAATTGCTTGTTCGTGAGCATGTACTGGAAGCGGGAAAGCGTTTCGTGCTCTACCAGTGAAGCGGGAACCGCGTTCGCTTTACAGGCTGTTGAGCCTTTGTTACTGTATCGCCCGCATACGTAGTAGTGGTTCATGTGAGTGCTTCCGTGTTTTCGGATGGCTTTCGTATGCGAAGGAATCATGCTGTACCCGCATACCGGACATTTCAACAGGCCAGCCAGCGGATAATGCCGGCTGATCTGCTTAGTCGGTGGTCGGGAGCGTTTATTCAGAGTGGCCTGAACCTCGTTCCATAGCTCCATGCTAATGATCGGTTCGTGGGTTCCGCGTACAAACTGCTTCGCATGATCGCCCGATTTCCCAGTAAACCTCTCGTGAACGGTGTACTGAATCTGTCCAATGTAGTTAACGTTGGTGAGGATGCCCCGAACTGCCGTTATGCTGAACGGGTTATTTCGTTTCGTCACGTAGCCCGCATGGTTTAAATGGTTCGTAATG
>Ga0160492_100135_pt1 | contig 65111 bp, 49 predicted proteins | sample DID2MG_FD_108258 | JGI IMG/M metagenome (GOLD analysis project Ga0160492, IMG submission 108258) | Enriched soil microbial communities from UW Madison campus, WI, USA - DID2877_E24_FP2 MG | ecosystem: Environmental > Terrestrial > Soil > Unclassified | place: USA: Madison, Wisconsin | collected... | reverse complement strand
CGCTCGATGTGTGCGGAAAGTAACGTTAGCTCGGCGATTGGAGTCCATGCGAGACGCTTATGTCGTTGGAGACTTTGCACCGTAGTCGAATAGGTGCTCCGGGAGAGCGCTTAATCGCTCGATGTGTGTGCGGAAAGCAACGTTAGCTCAAGGATTAGGAGTCCATGCGAGACGCTTACGTCGTTGGAAACCTCGCACGTAGTCGAGTAGGTGCTCCGGAAGATCGCTTAATTGCTCGATGTGTGCGGAAAGTAACGTTAGCTCGGCGATTAGGAGTCCGTGGGAGACGCTTACGTCGTTGGAGACTTTGCACCGTAGTCGAATAGGTGCTCTGGGAGAGCGCTTAATCGCTCGATGTGTGCGGAAAGTAACGTTAGCTCAGGGATTAGGAGTCCATGCGAGACGCTTATGTCGTTGGAGACTTTGCACGCAGTCGAATAGGTGCTCCGGAAGATCGCTTAATTGCTCGATGTGTGTGCGGAAAGTAACGTTAGCTCGGCGATTAGGAGTCCGTGGGAGACGCTTATGTCGTTGGAGACTTTGCGCGCAGTCGAATAGGTGCTCTGGAAGATCGCTTAATTACTAGCCGTTCGTCGAATCGGATAACGACGCCACGTAACGGACGGCTCCGCTGTTGCCATATCCGCCGTATCGTATTATGCTGGTGACGACGGATTTGAACGCTTTTGAGGAGAGAAGGAACGATGAACGACAACTTGCATCCTTATGAAGTTACGATTGACTTGTATCGCGATTGGCTGAATACGGTGAAGGAAGTGTTCCGGGGCTCCGGCGTGGAGATGCCGGATTCGGTGACAGACGACGAGCTTGCGTTCGCTTATTTCGAGCAGACGGCGAAGTCGGCCGAGGAAGCCGAGCGGCTAAGCGTCGATAACGAGCAACGGCTGTATGCGATCCAGCAGACGATTCTGGAACGTCTGGAGGACGTGATTGTACCGGACATTCGCAAGCGTACCGGATATGAAGGGTCGCAGTTTCACTTCCAATGGATATTCCAGCAAGGGGAGCATATCATCGAGCAGCGCTCGAAATATCGGATTCCTCTATAGAATGCAAAGATTGAGCCGTTCATTCGAACGGCTCAATCTTTTTTATCGACGCTTCTAAATCATGCTCTCGCGAAACGTTGCATAAGGCTATTCAACGCTTCAACGGCCTGCGACAAAGCGGCTTCGCCAACGAACGAATGCCCGGCTGGCAGGGTGGGGAACAATAACGGAGAGCCGCCGTATTAACGAGCTGTTAGAGCGCCATTGCCGTCAGGTGCGTTGTAATTGCAGCAAGACGTTAAAGGAATTTGCAATTCAAAATTGGTAATGATCCGGCATGAAATTACGGATTGACGAGCGGGAGGCAGAGGCGTAGAATACTTCGTATGCGAAATATTTGTGCAAGAATAATTTGTGCAAGAAATAAGACGGAGAGGAGGAAGCGTCTTGGACAGTCAGAACCGTCTGAACGAATTGTTCTCATCGATTCGCGAAATTAACAGAGCCTTTTATAACCAGCTTCATCAGAACGTGGAACAGCTTGGTGTGACGGCTGTTCAGTATATGGTGCTGAAAGTGCTGCATAATAACCCTAGGATCGGGTTGTCCGAACTGTCCGAGTTTATTATGTGCACGAACAGCACGACGAGCGGAATTATCGATCGGATGGTCAAGGCCGGCTGGGTTTCGCGAGAACGATCGGACATCGATCGCCGGTCTGTTATCCTGACGCTGACGGAAAAAGGTGCAGCCTTGTGGGAGCAATCGTACGAGCTTAGGCTTCGGCAGTTGGAGCCGCTGCTTCAAATGCCGGAATCCGATCACGATGAGCTGCTGCGGATTAATCGAAATATTGTGAACATCTTACAGAGAGCAAGAGAGGGATATAAACATGAGTAATGCTGCAGCACCGCTCAAAAGAGCGCCGATTGTCGCATCGCTGATTATTGCGGCTTTCGTGGCCATCTTGGCGCAGACGTTGTTGAACGTTGCGCTTCCGACGATCGAGCGCGATCTCAATATCAGCCATAATACGGTACAATGGCTAGTGACGGGCTACATGCTGGTGAACGGAATATTGATTCCGATCAGCGCGTATTTGATCGAACGGTTTACGACCAGAAGATTGTTCCTTATTGCAGTTGGATTATTTACGATAGGTACGGTACTCGGCGCAGTCGCCCACAGCTTCGAGCTGCTATTGGCCGGCCGTATCGTGCAAGCGGCGGGCGCGGGCATTCTCATGCCGCTGATGTCGATCGTATTCTTGACGATTTTCCCGATTGAAGAACGCGGCAAAGCGATGGGTATGATGGGACTTGCAATGATCTTCGCGCCTGCCATTGGACCGACGTTGTCCGGCTGGATCGTCGAGCATCATTCGTGGCGCTTGCTGTTCTACATTTTGCTGCCGATTGCGATCTTCAGCTTTATCTATGGCTCTTATGCGATGAAGAACGTGACGCGCAATTCGAAGACGAATCTCGACTATCTTGCCGTCGTTTTGTCGACGCTCGGCTTCGGCGGATTGCTGTACGGCTTCAGCGATGCCGGGACGGATGGCTGGGACAATTCGCGCGTATATATAAGCCTGATTATCGGGGTTGTCGCGCTTATCTTATTCGTATGGCGTCAGCTTGCCGTCGACAAGCCGATTCTGGAAATGCGCGTCTTCAAGTACAATATGTACTCGCTGACGACCGTCATCAACATCATCATTACGATGGCGATGTTCTCGGGTATGATTCTGCTTCCGATTTATTTGCAAAGCATTCGCGGCTTTACGCCGGTGGAATCCGGCCTGCTGTTGCTGCCGGGCGCCATTCTGATGGGCATTATGTCGCCGATTACCGGTATTATTTTCGATAAGGTCGGCGCGCGGTGGCTGTCGGTTGTCGGGCTTCTCATTACCGTATTCACGACGTTCGAATTCAGCAAGCTGACCGACCATACGTCGTATTCGTTCCTGCTGCTCATGTACTCGCTGCGTATGTTCGGCATGTCCATGCTAATGATGCCGATTCAGACGGCGGGCATGAATCAGCTTCCGCGCATTCTGAACGCTCACGGCTCGGCGATGTCGCAGACGCTCCGCAACGTGGCGGGTGCGCTCGGCACAGCCTTCCTCGTCACAATCATGACGAACAGAGCCGCGGACGAGACGAACCGTCTCGTCGTCTCGGGCGGCGTCAATCAGGAAGATAAGACGGCGATGGCCAGCGTCATTCAGGAAGCGACGATTTATGGCATTAACCATTCGTTCATCGTCGCGACCTGGATGTCGGTTGCCGCGCTCGTGCTTGCGTTCTTTATCCGCAAGGTGAAGCCGCACGAAGAGCCGACGCCGCAAATGCAGCAGGCGAAAAGCCACGGCTAACCGGAAAGATCGACCGAACCCTTTAATGTCGACACGACATTAAAGGGTTTTTTAACGTTTCGCGCATGTTATACTCGAACCATAGCCAAGGCGAACGGGGAGGGGAACGGATGATTCTTGAGGTGGAAGCGCGGGACGAGCTCATGAGCCGTCTCACCGAGCATCAGCGGCATTACTTATCCGAAGTGCTGGTCAGAGGGAGGCGTACCGCATTCGCTAACGCAATGGCGAGGAGCAAAGGCTACCATATTCCGGAGGATACGGATGTCGCGCAAATCGAGCAGATGCTGGACGACTGGATCTATACGGGCTACATCGACGCGGGCAAAGTGTCGCCGGACTTGCGATGCGAATGCGGCCGTCCGCTTCGCTATCAGCATCAAGTGGAGCATAAGTCGACCGGCGAGCGGAAGCGATTCGGCATCGAGCATCTGAAGGAGCATCTGTCCATCGATGCCGCGGTCGTGTCGGCCATCAAGCGCGGATTCGACGCTATCGATTACGAGCTTGACGAGCTGCTGGTGAAGATGAACGGCAGTTGGTCCGTCGATCCGGAGCTGCTGCAGGTCGAGCCGATGCCGGACGATATCGACGCGCATATGAAGCTCGGTCTTCCGCTGCTGGACAAGCAGGTCGGCCGCCTGCGGCAAATGCGCGCCGCAGCCATTGCCGCGAATCGTCGGCAGCCAGCCGCCCCGCAGCGGAAGCCTGCCGTTCAAGCGGCAATCGCGGTGGAGCCGTTCGATCTGTTCGCTTGGCAGGAGGAGACGGAATCGGAAGGCGCAGAGCCGCCGATGCTCGAGCTGGACTATGCGTATCGCGGCAAAGTGAAGGCGTATTTGAGCGGCGGCATTCGCAGCGCAAGAGTGATATGCGAGTTGTTAATCGAGGAGCACGGCGCGAGCGGACGAAGATTTCTGACCGGCAAGCCGAAGCTGTACATGAGCGTCTGTCTCTTCATCGAATCGCTCGACGGGTTTAAGCTGCACAGCATATCGCCGGAAGACAGAAGCTACGGAGCCCAGTAGACGAACGAATGGATTCGCCTTCAGGCTGTCGAGCAAGTTTCGACAGCCTGTGAATGAAATAAGCACCAAGCGCAAGCGCTCATAACGGCCGCTTATTTCGTGCGAGACCTCGCACGCAGTCGAATAAGTGCTCTGCAAGGCCGTTTAATCGCTCGATGCATGCCGGAAAGCAACATCCACTTAAGGATTAGGAGTCCGTGCGAGATTCTTAATCAGGGATGGAATGGTCAGTGCGTGGAATAAGAGACTGTGCCGGCTCTTATTCACTTGAGACATGGGATCGACCAACCCGCATTATGCGGAGAACCAATAGGCGACCGGACATTGTGGAACAAGGCACAGGCTTCTCGATAATCTGGAGGCGATCGGAATTCGCCCCTTCAGTTTAAATAAGCTGACGCTAACCTTGCGCATTAAATTTATCGGCGAGGTTTAGATTGCACTCTTTATAAGTTAAAGCATAATAATTCCAAATTGTATTGACGATCGTTTTACACCATGCTAATATCGTAATAGCTTATCGATTTTGTCGGATATAATAGGGAGATCGTTTCGCTTATCGCATGATTAACCAATCGAATAACGTACCTTATCGACCGGATAACCGGAGACAGGGCCGCAGCAATGCGGCTTATGTCTCCGGTTATTTGTTTTGGTATGGGGCGCATAACGATCCGAGAGGAGAAATGAAATGGAATATCGCAAATTGGGACGTACAGGATTGAAGGTATCGGCCGTCAGCCTCGGAACGATGGCATTCGGACGCTGGATCGACGAGGAAGCGTCGGCCCCCATTCTCGATGCGGCGTTGGATCTCGGCATTAATCTGGTCGACACGGCCAATGTGTACGGCGAAGGCGCTTCCGAGCAAATATTGGGCAATTTGCTTAAAGCTCGCCGTCAAGACATCGTGCTCGCCACCAAAGTACACGGCAAAGTCGGCTCCGGGCCGAACGACGGCGGGCAAAGCCGTTACCATATTTTCCGGGCGGTCGAGGATAGCTTGCGGCGTCTGCAAACCGATTATATCGATCTGTATCAGGTGCATCGGTTCGATCCGAACACGCCGCTGGAGGAAACGCTGCGCGCGCTTGACGACCTTGTCCGTCAAGGGAAGGTTCGTTATATCGGCGCTTCCAACTTCGCCGCCTGGCAGTTGGCCAAGGCGCACGGCATAAGCGCGCTGCACGGTCTGGAACGGTTCGAAAGCTTGCAGCCGGAGTACAGCCTCATCTCCAGAGAAATCGAGCAGGAAATCATTCCGTTCGTTCAATCGGAGCAGGTGGGCGTCATCGTCTACAGTCCGCTCGGCAGAGGCGTGCTGTCCGGCAAATATAAGGAAGGCGAGGCGCCGCCGGCGGGCACGAGGCTGGCGGCCGGCGAACCGCGGCTGGAGCAACTGCTGAAGAAGAATGCGCTCGCGGTAGCGGAGGCGATCAAGCCGCTGGCGGAGCAGCGCGGCCTGACCCCTGCCCAATACGCGCTGTCATGGGTGCTGAGCCGCCCGGGCATTACGTCGGCCATTCTGGGAGCGTCCAAGCTTGAGCACATTACGGAAGCGGCCAAGTCGTGGGACGTCAGGCTGAGCGAGCAAGAGCTGCGGCAAGCCGACGATGCGACGGAGCGAGCGCGGATCGGCGATAAAGTTGTTGTATAACCGCAAAGCGGATTTCTACCCTGCAAAGGAAGATATCGCGGCTAGTCCTGTCGATATCTTCCTTTTTTATATTCAAAACCGGGGGTGCGCGTATGGCAAGCGTCAGCATTAAGCATCTGTACAAAAAATACGGCAAAGAAAAGCACGCCGTGGTGCAGGATTTCGACCTTGAGATTAAGGATAAGGAATTTATCGTCTTCGTCGGACCTTCCGGCTGCGGCAAGTCGACGACGCTTCGGATGATCGCGGGGCTGGAGGACATTACCGAAGGCGAGATTTATATCGGCGAGCAGCTCGTGAACAAGCTGCCGCCGAAAGACCGGGACATCTCGATGGTGTTCCAAAATTACGCGCTTTATCCGAACCTGTCCGTGTACGAAAATATTGCGTTCGGCCTTCGGATGCGCAAGCTGCCCAAGCATGAGATCGATCTGGCGGTCAAGCAGGCGAGCCGGGTGCTGGAGATCGAGCCGTATTTAAACCGCAAGCCGAAGGATTTGTCCGGCGGTCAGCGGCAGCGCGTCGCGCTCGGCCGGGCCATCGTCCGCAATCCGAAGCTGTTTCTAATGGACGAGCCGCTGTCGAATCTGGACGCCAAGCTTCGTTCGACGATGCGGATGGAAATTACGAAGCTTCACAAAAAGCTCGGCACGACGTTTATTTTTGTCACGCACGATCAGGTGGAGGCGATGACGATGGCGGACCGGATCGTCGTCATGAAAGGCGGCGTCATTCAGCAATGCGATACGCCGGAGAACGTCTACGCCAAGCCGGCCAATACGTTCGTCGCCGGCTTCATCGGTTCGCCGCCAATCAATTTTATCGAGGGCAAGATCGAGGAGAATGCGGCCGGACATCTCGAGTTCAGAGCGAGTCGGCTGCAGCTCAAGATTCACGAAACGACGGAGGCTATTCTGCGGTCTAATAACCAAGTAAACAAGTCTATTATACTTGGAATTAGGCCGGAGCATATAAAGCTGGAAGGACTATATTCCGAGACGGTCATTACCGGTATTTATAAAGACAACGAGCTGATGGGCGCCGACCGGTTTCTATATCTGGACGTTGGACAGGATAAGCCGCTTATCGTCCGGGTCGAGCCGGAGAACCGGTTCAAGGAAGACGAGAAGCTGAAAGTCGAGCTGGACTTGTCCAAGGCTCACTTTTTCCACAAGGAGACGGGCGTTCGGTTAACCGATTGACCGGTTGCAAGCAGCAGGGGAGGTAGCGGCGGCTCATGAGAAGCAGGAAGCGGCATGTGGTTTGGTTTACGGCAAGCGTTGCGGCCATCGCGCTGCTGGCGTCTTGCAGCACGGCAGCCGTGGAGGAGACGAGCGTTGCGCCTGCGGACGGCGAGACGCTGTTCGAAAGGCTGGATGATGCGTTCGTGTTCGAAACGGACCGGTATTACGGCGAAGCGCTTGCCGAATGGGTGCGGCAAGGCATAGCGGGAGCCGTCAAGCCGATCAAGGTGCTTGGCTCGGCGCCTGTGCGGGTATCCGATTCGGCGGCGATCAAGCCGGGCGAATATGAAGGAAAGAATAATGTGCTGCTGTGGCAGACGCAGGATGACGGCTGGGTCGAATACGAGGTCGAGACGGCCGAGGACGCGCTGTACGAAATTCAAGTGGCGTACAATCCGCTCAAGGAGACGGGCAGCAAACGGCCGATTCAGTGGGAGGTGTCGATCGACGGGAAGCGGCCGTTCCGCGAAGCGTCGACGGCATCGCTGTACCGGACATGGGAAGATGTTCGCCCTATCGTCACTAATTCGGACGGCGATCAGATCCGGCCGCGTTCGGTCGACGTGTCGACATGGAGCGAGAAGCCGCTGGTCGATTCCGGCGGAGCATACGAACGGCCGCTGCAATGGCATCTGACGCCGGGCAAGCATACGATTCGGCTCGAAGGCTACGATCCTGTCGCGATCGACAGCCTGACGCTGGCGGGGCCGCAGTCGATCCCGTCGTACGAGCAGGCGCAACGGTCGTACGAAGGTACGCCTTCAATCGGCGGGGAGCCGATAACGATCGAAGCCGAGCAATTTGCATTCAAGAACGATACGGCGATCAAGCTGTTCTCGGACAAGGACGACCGCACGGTTCCGCGTTATGCGGGACGCATCCTTTATAATACGGTCGGCGGTCAGCGCTGGCTGGAGCAAAATCAAGAATTGACGTGGACGTTCGACGTGCCGGCCGACGGCTTGTACAAGCTCGGGTTCCGCGCTTTGCAGAATACGATTGCGCAGAAAACATCGTTCCGAACGATCAAGATCGACGGACATGTTCCGTTCGAACCTTTTCAAGCCTATGGATTTCCGTATTCCGCATCTTGGCAAGGGATTGTGCCGAAAGATGAAACTGGCGACCCTTATTTGGTGAAGCTCGGGAAGGGCAAGCATACGCTGTCGCTTGCAGTGACGCAGTCGCCGGTCAAGCCGATTATCGTCGATCTGGAGAAGCTGCTGGCGCATCTGGATGCCGTCGACTGGGATTTGCGCATGGTAACGGGCAATAAGGCGAACAGCATTCGTACGTTGGACCGCAACCGCACCTGGAATATGGAGCAGGACTTTCCGGGCATAACGGATAAAATAACGCTCGCCGCCGAAGCGATGGAGGCATTGGCGGACCGCGTGGTACAAGTGAACGGCACGAAGGATTCAATCAGTCAAGGGCTGCATTCGTCGGCGAAAGATTTGCGGTCGCTGCTGCGCAAGCCCGAAGATATTCCGTACAACGTCGATCAGATTTCTTCGATGCGCGAGAAGCTCGCCGCCTTTATGGACTCCTTAACGAAACAAGCGCTGCAGCTCGATCAAATTTTCGTCATTCCGGAGAAGACGCCTGCCCCGGGCATGGCGGCGGGCCTGTTCGACCGGCTGTGGGGCACCGTTCAGAACTTCGGCTACTCGTTCGATACGAGAGACAGCCTGAACGATATGGACAATGGAAAGCTGAACATCTGGGTGCAGCGCGGCCGCGACTATGTCGATCAGTTGCAGCAGTTGGCCGACGAATCGTTCACGCCGGAGACGGGGATCGAGGTGAAGGTGAATCTGCTGCCGAATCCGGAGCTGCTGCTCATGTCGAATGCGGCGGGCGTGCAGCCGGACATCGCGCTTGGCTTGACGCAGGATTTGCCGGTCGATTATGCGATTCGCGGCACGCTGGTCGACTTGTCGGAGCTGGACGGCTTCGACAAGCTGTATCCGAGCTATAGCCCGGGCTCGTGGCTGCCGCTCTACTATAACGGCGGTTACTACGGCGTGCCGGAAACGCAGTCGTTCCAAGTGCTCTATTACCGGAAGGATCTGCTGCAAAGATTGCATCTGGAGGTGCCGCAGACGTGGGAGGACGTCTACGATCTGCTGCCGACGCTGCAGCAGAACGATATGAACTTCTACGTGAATCCGAAGGAATACGCGACTTACTTCTACCAGCATGGCGTCGAGTTCTACAAGCCGGGAGGCAAGAAGACCGGGCTTGATTCGCCGGACGGCTATCGGGCGTTCAAGCAATGGACCAACCTGTTCAACACGTACGCGCTCGAGCGGGAGGTGCCAAGCTTCTATCAGCACTTCCGCGACGGCTCGATGCCGATCGGCATCTCGGACTACAACATGTACGTCCAGTTGTCGGCGGCGGCGCCGGAGCTGAACGGTCGATGGGGCATCGCGCTGCTGCCGGGCGTCAAGCAGCAAGACGGCACAATCGCCCGATGGGCGGGCGGCGGCCAGCGGACGGGCGTTATTTTCAAAAAGTCCGGGAAGCAGGCGGAAGCGTGGAGGTTTCTGCAATGGTGGCTGTCGACGGACGTGCAGACGCAGTACGGCTCGGATCTGGAAGCGATGAACGGCGTCGCGTTCCGCTGGAATACGTCCAACGTCGAAGCGTTCGTCAATCTGCCGTGGAAACGGGAGGACGCCGCCGTCATTCTGGAGCAGTGGAAGTGGTACAAGGATATACCGAACGTGCCGGGAGGCTACTTCCTGGAGCGCGAATTGAACAACGCTTGGCAGCGGTCCGTCGTGCAGACGGCCAACTATATGTCCTCGCTTGAGGAAGCGGTCCGCGATATCGACCGGGAGCTGCTCCGCAAGCAGCAGGAGTTCGGCTTCGCCGACAAGCAGGGCCGTTCGATTAAGCGGCTCGACGTTCCGGTCGTCCATCAACCTTGGGAGGGAGGCAGCCGGAATGCTAAGTAAAGCGTGGTCGCACCGAACGTCCTATTTGTTTATCGCGCCGTTTCTGATCTGCTTCATGCTGTTCATCGTCGTACCGATCGTCGCTTCCGTCTGCTTGAGCTTTACGTACTATAACGGCATCGAGCGGCCCAAGTTCATCGGCTGGAGCAATTATCAATACTTGATCGCGCAGGATCTGCTGTTTCTGAAATACGCCCTGCCGAATACGTTCAAATTCGCCGTTATCGTCGGACCCGGGGGATACGCTGCCGCATTCTTGCTGGCATGGCTCATTTCCCGGCTCCGGGGCGGCTACCGCAAATGGGTGGCGCTGGCGATGTACACGCCTTCGCTGACGATCGGCACGGCCATGACGATTATCTGGCTGCCGCTGTTATCGGGCGATAGAATCGGCTATTTGAACAGCTTTCTGTTAAAAATCGGATTCATCGACGTGCCGAAGCTGTGGGTAACGAAGCCGGAGCTGCTGATGAATTCGATGATCGCCGTCACGCTATGGTCGAGTATGGGAGTCGGGTTTCTCGCCATGCTCGCCGGCATCCTGAACGTGGACAAGACGCTGTACGAAGCGGGCCGGATCGACGGCATCCGCAGCCATTTGCAAGAGCTGTGGTACATTACGATTCCGTCGATGAAGCCGCAGATGCTGTTCGGCGCCGTCATGGCAATCGTGACGACGTTCAAGACGGGGGCGATCGGCGTCGAGCTGTCCGGGCAAAATCCGACGCCGCAGTACGCGGGTCATTTGATCGTTAACCATATTAACGATTATGGCTTTATTCGGTTCGAGATGGGGTACGCATCGACGATTTCCGTATTTCTTCTCGCCTTTATGTATTTTGCGAACAAGCTTAGCTGGAGATTGTTCGGCTCGAAGGAGGAGTAGCTTCTGAGAACGTCGAGTCTTGCCGCCAGAATCGGCTTTAATGCATTCATGCTCGCCATATCGGTGCTGATGATATTGCCGATCGTCTATATATTCAACAATGCGTTTAAGCCGTACCACGAGCTGTTCGTGTATCCGCCGACGTTCTTCGTCCGGGAACCGAGCGTGCAAAATTTCGTTGAGCTGATGCTCGTCACGGCGAACTCCATCGTGCCGATCTCGCGTTATTTGTTCAACAGCGTCTTTATCGCTCTGCTGAGCGTCATCGGCGTTACGCTCGTCAGCGTGCTATGCGCTTATCCGCTGTCCAAGCACGATTTTCCGGGCAAAAGGTTTATATTCGCCGCAATCATTCTCATGCTTATGTTTACGCCGGAAGTGATTCAAATTCCGCGTTATCTCGTCGTCAGCAGCCTCGGCATCCTGAACACGTACTGGGGGCATCTGCTTCCGGCGCTTGCGCTGCCGGTCGGCGTCTTTCTGCTGAAGCAGTTCATCGATCAAATTCCGGATTCGCTGCTGGAGGCTTCCCGGATCGACGGGGCGAACGAGATCATTGTTCTGGCGCGCATCGTCGTCCCGATGAGCATGCCGGCTATCGCCACGGTCGCCATTCTGGCGTTCCAGAACGCATGGGGCAGCATCGACACTTCCGCCCTGTTCATGCAGGACGACGAGATGAAGACGTTCCCGTTCTTTCTGTCGACGCTGACGAGCAATCTGGCGAACAACGTCGCGAGGCAGGGGGCGGCCGCGGTCGCGGCGCTTATTCTGCTCGTGCCGAACTTGATCTTCTTCGTCATTTTGCAGAGCAAGGTCATCTCCACGATGGCCCATTCCGGCATCAAATAATCGAATAAGGAGGGAGGTCGCTTGAAAAGCAGGACGCTGCGGCTGTTCACGATAGGGCTTTCCATCATTGCTGCGATTTCCGCCGTGCTTCCGCTTCCTCGGGCAGCGGCGTCGCAGTTGCCCTACGAAACGTATTACAAGGACGGCTTCGGACAGCTCGTCCGCACGCAAGCCGCTTATATTCCGGCCGGCATTATCGGCTACAATACCGCCATTGCGGAACCCGACCGGGCGGAAGCCGGCGGCGCCGCTGAGCTGAAGCTCAATCAGCCGAAGGATTTGTTCATCGACCGGAAGGACCACGTCTATATTGCCGACACCGGCAATAACCGGATTGTGGAGCTGGACGGCAAGGGACGGTATATCCGTCAGATTACGGTGGAGGAAAGTCCGCTCAAGAAGCCGAGCGGCGTGTTCGTCCATCCGAGCGGCGATATCTACATAGCGGATACCGGCAATAACCGGGTCGTCCGGCTGAATGCCGACGGCAAGCTGCTGAAGCAGTTCGGCCGTCCGGACACCGATTATATTCCGGCATCGTTCAAGTACGATCCGGTCAACTTGATCGTCGACAAGCGAGGCTTTCTGTACATTACGTCGCTCGGCGCGTTCCAAGGGCTGCTGGAGCTTGACCCCGAAGGACAGTTCGTCTCTTTCTTCGGCCCGAACAAAGTGTCGTTCTCCGTATTCGACGCGTTCAAGCGTCTCGTCTATACGCGGGAGATGTACCAGCGCGAGCTGAAGAAGCTGCCCGGCGCGATAGCGAACGCGACGATCGACGACGAGGGCTTCATCTATACGGTGACGAAGGAAGCGGCCAGCGACCAGATCAAGAAGCTGAATATTGCGGGGCTGGATCAATTGCGGGGCAAGGGCGACTTCGCAGCGATTGCGCCCGTAAGGACGTACGGCGAAGTGATGAAGCATGCGCAGCGCGACATGAATCCGCAATTAAGCGACATTACCGTTGACGAATCGGGCAACATGACGGTGGTCGATATGGTGTGGAACATCATTAGCCAATACGACCAGAACGGCAATCTGCTGTTCTTCTGGGGCGGGGACGTTATTACGGCCACCTCCAAGACGGGCGTCGTTAAGACGCCGACCGCCATTGCGAACGATTCCACAGGAAATTTGTATGTGCTGGACAATACGAACAATTTGATTCAAGTGCTGCGTCCGTCCGAGTTCGGCGAGCTGGTGCATCGAGCGAACGCTTTGACACAGGAAGGGAAATACGAGGAGAGCGAGCCGATCTGGGAAGAGGTTCACCGGCTGAACACGCAATATACGCCCGCCTTGATCGGGCTGGCGAAAGCGGCCTATAAGCGGCAGGATTACGAGCTTGCGGCGCAATTGTTCGATCGGGCCGGCGTGATCGGCGGCTATTCGGACTCCTTCTGGCAGAACCGGCTGATCTGGTTCCAGAACAACTTCGGCCTCGCGATGAATGTCGCGCTCGTTGCCTGCGTACTGTTCCTCGCGTGGGGAAGATGGTCGCGGAAGCTGCTGCCGGCACCGGGCCGAAGCTCTTGGCTGCAAGCGGACATCCCGATCGTGAAGCGGCTTGGCCACGTCTTTACGCTGATCCGCAATCCGGTAGACGGCTTCTACGGCATTCGGCACGAGCGGAAAGCAAGTCTGGCGAGCAGTCTGATCGTGTTGATCGCCGCGGCCTTCGCATTCGGCTACATGCAGGCGGGCACAAGCTTCGTGTTTAATCCGAAGGCGCATGCCGGCATCGATCTGCTGCCGCAAATGGTTCAATTTTTCGGCTTGTGGTTCGGCTGGGTCGTCTCCAACTACTTGGTCAGCTCGCTGCTTCGAGGCGAGGGAAGGTTCCGCGATGTGTTTTACGGAAGCTGCTACGCTTTATTTCCGATTATTCTTATTGGGATACCGGTAACGTACTTGTCCAATGCGTTAACGCTCGACGAATCGGCGATCTATCATTTCTTGCGAATCGTTACGATTATATGGATCGTACTGCTGACGGTATGGATGGTGCAGGGCGTTCACAATTATACGTTTGTGGAGTCGCTCCTCGTTATCGCGGTGTCGATCTTTACGCTGCTCATTATCGTAATCCTTATCTTTTTATTCATTAGTCTCAGCTACGAGCTGGTTAACTTTATCCAATCGATTTATCAGGAGGTGATAATCCGATGAAGAGCCGCAAGCTTCCGATCGCAACAATTGCAAAAACAACGACGACGGCCGCGCTGCTGCTCCTAATCGGCTGGGTCGCGCTGCAAATATGGAATCCGTGGGGCGGGAAGCAGACGGACACGGTAATGGCCGCAATTCCGTTCGAGCAAAAGGGAGAGCCGTACCAAGCGATCGTCCCGGCGGAAGCCGGCTTCGAAGCGGCCGCGGAGAACGGGAAGCTGAAGCTGCTCGTCGACCCTTCGACATCGCATTTTCAAGTGGTGGACAAAGCGACGGGTGACGTATGGCGCTCCTATCCGAATCCGCAGGAATGGCCGAAGGAGACGGCGACCGGCACATGGAAGAACCATCTGCTGTCGCCCATTCTGATCGAGTATGTGAACGCGAACAACTACAAGTCGTCCTCGTTCACGGCAGGACTCGTCGACACCGGCGGCTATTTGGAGCAGTTCAAGCTGCTGGACGGCGGCTTCGCCGTAACGTTCGCCTTTCCGAAGGCGCAGATCAAAATTCCGGTGGAAGTGTCGCTGCATCCGGATTACGTCGAGACGAGAGTGCTCGACGAAGGCATTGTCGAAGGCGATTTGAGCCTGTTGACCGTAAAGCTCTACCCGCTGTTCGGCGCCGAGCCGTATGTCGGTCAAGACGGCTATTTAATGATTCCCGACGGCTCGGGCTCGCTTATCCGGTTCGGCGACAATCGAATCATGCCGCAGTTGACGTACGACGAGAGCGTGTACGGCCAGGACTTGTCGTTCTATAACGAGGAGACGGGCAGGCAGCGGATTACGATGCCGGTATATGGGTTGAAGTCGGGCGATCAGGCATTCGTGTCGATTATAACGGAAGGCGAGCCTTACGCGAATATTTATGCGGCGCCGGGCGGAGCGGTCGGCCGATCGAACTGGGTGACGACGGAGTGGCAGTATCGGCAAAAATTTTATCAGTCCGTCAGCAAAAATACGAACGAGGGCTTTTATACGTACAGCAGAGACCGATTCGTATCGCCTAGCCGGGCGACAAGGTATTATCCGCTAACCGGGCAGCGAAGCGATTATTCGAGCATGGCCGCCGTATACCGCCATTATTTGATCGCGGAGCAAGGCGTGAAGCCGATCCGGTCGGCGAAGCCGGACATTCCGCTGTTTCTGGACATCGTCGGAGCCGACATTGAGAAAGGGCTGTTCGCCGACTCGTACTTGAAAGCGACGACGACCGACGAGGCGGCAGCGTTATTGAAGGATGTCTACGACCTAGGCGTTCATAACGTACAGGTGCATTATGCGGGCTGGCAGCAGGACGGCTACAGCTCGCAAGGCGGCTACTTTCCGGTCGATGCGCGAATCGGCGGCAACGGCGGCATGCAACGGTTTATCGAGTTTGCCCATTCGCTGGACATCCCGGTTTATTTGACCGCGAACTATACGCTGAACACCAACGGGGAAGACGGCTTCTGGTGGAGAAGGGACGGGCTGCGCAACATGGCCGGCACGGTGCTGAAGGAGCGACAGAATCAGGAGCAGGACGACGCTTCGTACGTCAGTCCGGGCTTTTATGAGAAAGTGGTGCGATCCGACCTGAGCCGCTATAAGAAGCTGGGAGCGGACGGCATTTATTTCGAGAACGGCATCGGCGCGCAGCTTAACACCGACTTCAACGGCCGGTACAAGAGCAGCCGCAGCGACGCGGTCGGCATTCAGCGCAATATACTCGCGCAGACGAAGGAGACGCTCGGCTCCGCCGCGGCGAGCAACGTCAACTTCTATGCCCTGGACCAAGTCGATCACGTCCACCAGCTTGCCGGCGACTACTCGTACGACGTATTCGTCAGCGAACCGATTCCGTTCGCGGCGATCGTGCTGCACGGCTTGCGGCCGTATACGCTGGAATGGTCCAACGTGCGCGACGAATGGCAGAGCCAGTTTTTACGCAGCGTCGAATACGGCGCTTCTCCCGCCTACATTCTGAGCGGCGACAAGGCGGACGATATGAGAAGATCGTACTCGCTATGGTTTTACAGCCTCGATTATAACAATTGGATCGACCGGATAGCGGACGAATACGAGCAGTTGAACGCGGCGCTCGGCGAAGTGAAGGACCGCGCCATTACGGCGCATCGGACGGTCGCTCCCGGCGTGAAGGAGACGGAATACGAGGGCGGCTACCGCATATTCGTCAACTATAACGAGGAGCCGTACGAGAGCGGCGGCTTTGCGGTGCCGGCGCTCGGCTATGCCGTGAAGAAGGGCGGCGAAGCGCGATGAGAAGATTGGAGGCAAGGACGCTGCGCAAGCTGGAGGGCTCGCTGTTCATCGCGCCGTGGGTATTCGGCTTTCTCACCTTCGTCGCTTTCCCGCTCGGCTACTCGCTGTTTATGAGCTTTCATCAGGTCAAGATCGAGGTGAACCGGACCCAGTATGTGTATATCGGGTTCAAGCATTACCGGGAAATTCTCGTCGCCAACGGCAGCCTGCTGTACGAGGAGCTGCTTCCATTCCTGAAGCAGTCGATGATGATGATTCCGATCATCCTCGTCTTCTCCTTGTTCGTCGCAATACTGCTTAACTTGAAATTTCCGGGACGGACGCTGTTCCGCGTCGTCTTCTTCCTGCCCGTCATCTTCTCCTCCGGGCAGATCGTGCAGGAGTTTATCACACAGGGGGAAGGCTCGCTCAGCATGATGCAATCGCTGCGCATCGACTATTATTTGCGGGAGTATATGCCTGCCGCTTGGGCGTCGCCGATTGAGAGCGTGCTAAGCTCCTTCGTGCTCGTGCTGTGGTATTCCGGCGTGCAAATTCTAATCTTCCTTGCCGGCCGGCAGACGCTGCCCGCTTCGGTATACGAGGCGTCGCGCATCGACGGCTCGAATCCGTGGAACACGTTCTGGCAAATTACGCTGCCGGGTCTTGTGCCTTATATTTTCCTGAATCTGATGTATACGGTCGTCGACCTGTTCACGTTCCCGTCCAATCCGATCATCAGCAAGGTGAATACGACCAACTACGGCAGCTCGAGCGCGTTGGCATGGATTTATTTTACGATTATATTGACGTTTGTCCTGCTTACGCTCCTGCTCTATAGAAGAGTGGACAAAGCGCTGTCCGGCAGATGACGAGATCGGGGGAATACGAAATGAAGATCGAGAGAGGCCGTCCGGTCCCGAGCGTCGATTGGCGGCTCGGGGCCAAGCTTCGCAACCGGCTGGAGCTGCTGCGCTATCGGGTGCTCGGCACGGAAATCGACAAAGGGATTTTGTTTAAGCTGGTTGTCTATTTCATTCTCATTAACGTCGCATTCATTTACTTGAAGCCGATTCTGTACATGATGACGACGATGGTGAAGGACGCGAAAAACATACTCGATCCGTCCGTTATATGGGTGCCGCGATCGATCTATATCGGACATTTGCAGGAAGCGAGCCGTATGCTGCATTACGGCAAAAGCTTTCTCATCAGCGTCTCGCTGGCCTCGTCCGTATCGGTGCTGCAGGTGTTCTCGTGCGCGATTGCGGGCTATGCGTTCGCAAGGCTCGACTTCCCGCTGAAGAAGCTGTGGGGCGCGCTGCTGCTGTTCACGTTCATTATGCCGCCGCAGGTGACGATTCTGCCGACGATTATGCTGTTCAAGCAATTCGGCTGGATGAATACGTTTCTGCCGATGGTCGTGCCTGCGTTGTTCGGCCACGGCTTGAAGGGGGCTATGTTCGTCATCATCTACCGTTCGTTCTATTCCACGCTGCCGAAGGAGCTTGACGAAGCGGCGCGCATCGACGGAGCCGGCTCGTTCCGCCTATTTTTTCGCGTCATGTTCCCGATCTCCCGCTCGGCGACGGTCGTCGTGCTGCTGTTCGCGTTCGTCTGGAACTGGAACGACTTCTATTTCCCCTCGCTCTTCATGTTCACGGCGGACAACGTGCCGCTGTCCATTACGCTCGCGCGAATGGCGGGAGAGATGGCGCAGGCGGCCGGAGCCGGCGAAATAACGGTCTATGCCGAATCGATCAAGATGGCGGCGTCTTTCCTTATCATTATGCCGCTGCTGGTCGTGTATCTTGTCATGCAGCGCTGGTTTATCGAAGGGGTGGAGCGCTCCGGGCTAGTCGAATAACGTCGTATCGCGGCTCACTCCGGCAAGCATGGGACATAAAAAATACATTGACAGATGGACGATCCCGGTGGTAAATTCGTAATCAATTCTTACTAAGCTTATAGGTTTTAACAAGTATAATCGACCGGATAACCGGAGGTTGCTTTCCAAGCGACTTCCGGTTATTTGCGTCCGGGATTATAAATTTATTCGAGATTGAGGTGCTGTCGACAATGAGCGAGAACAATCGCAAAGTTCATTTGAACGTGTTTCTGAGGGCGACCGGCCATCACGCCGGCGCGTGGCGTCACCCCGACTCCAGACCGGAGCTGGAGCTGGATATCGAATATTTGGGTCGGCTTGCGCAGCTCGCGGAGCGGGGCAAGCTCGATTCGGTTTTTCTCGCCGACGGCTACGCCGGAGGCGGCAGCAAGCTGGAGCCGTTCACGCTGCTCTCCGCGCTCGCTTCCGTCACGAAGCATATCGGCCTGATCGCGACGGTCGGAACGGTCTATAACGAGCCGTTCCACGTCGCGCGGCAATTCGCGTCGCTCGACCATATTAGCGGCGGACGGGCAGGCTGGAACATCGTGACCGGGGCGGGCTCGGCCGCTCACAACTTCGGCCGGGACGAGCATCCGGAGCATGCCGAGCGGTATGAAACGGGCGAGGAATTCGTCGAGGTGGTCAAGCAACTATGGGACAGTTGGGAGGACGACGCGCTTATCTACGATAAGGCCGGCGGACGGCTGACGGACCCGGGCAAGGTGCACGAGATCAACTTCGAGGGCCATACCTACGCGGTGAAGGGGCCGCTCAACATTCCGCGCCCGCCGCAAGGCTACCCGGTGCTCGTCCAAGCCGGCTCCTCCGAGCTTGGCAAGGAGCTGGCCGCGAAGACGGCCGAAGTGATCTTCACGGCTCAGCAAACGTTCGATGCCGGACGCGAGTTCTACGCCGACGTGAAATCGCGGCTGGCCAGATACGGAAGGACGGCCGACGAGCTGGTCATTCTGCCGGGATTGGCTCCGATTGTCGCCGATACGGAAGCCGAGGCCCGGGATCTCGAGGCGGAGCTTCACTCGTACGTCGATACGGAGCGGGCGCTTCGCCACCTGTCGGAGCGCTTCACGGTCGATCTGGCCGATTACGATCTGGACGATCCGGTGCCGCTCGATAAAGCGAAGCCGCCCGAGGAATTCAACGGCATCCGCAGCCGACAGGAGGTCGTGCTCGATGCGGCAAGACGCGAAGGGTTCACGATCCGTCAACTGCTGTACCGCAGCAACGGCGGCCACGGTCATATCACCTTTACCGGCTCGGTGCTGCAAACGGCGGATTTAATCGAGAAGTGGTTCCGCAATCATGCGGCGGACGGCTTCAACGTATTGCCGCAGCTCGTACCGACGGGGCTGGAGACGTTCGTCGACAAGGTTATTCCGGAGCTGCAGAACCGCGGGCTGTTCCGGACCGAATATGAAGGAGCGACGCTGCGAGAAAGCCTGGGGCTTAAGCGGCCGGCGAACGCAAGACACTTGCAGCGGCAATAACGACAATAACCGGGGAATGGTGGAGAAGCTCTCATGAAGAAGAAGCCGATTGGAACGATGATGACGATACTGGTGACCGCAGCGCTCGCGGCGGGCTGCGGCAGCGGCAAGAACGGGGATCCGTCCGGCAGCAAGCAAGCGGGGGCCGAGCAGGCCGTACAGGGAGGAGCGGCGAACGAGAAGACGGACCCGTCGATCAAGAGGCTGGGCGACGAGCCGCTTACGCTTACGTTCTATTCCAACGGACCGACGTTCACAGACGTCGAATTTAAGACGATGATTGCGGAACCGATTCATAAGAAGTATCCGAACGTCACGATCGAGCGAATATCGCCGGCTGCGACCACGACGCCGGAGGAAGTGCTCTCTACGCAAACGCCGGACATTTTGTTTACGAGCGTATCGCAGCGGCTTATCCGGACAGGCGCTTTCGAAGATTTGCGAGGGCTAATCAAGAAGTTTAACTTCGATGAAAGCCGTCTGAAGCCGATCGCGTACAACTACATCAAAGACGCAACCAAAGGCCGCGGCGATCAAATTTATGCGCTGCCGTTCAACGTCAATCAGCACATCCTGTACTATAACAAAGACATTTTCGACAAGTTCGGCGTTCCTTACCCGACCGAGAAGCAATTGACGTGGGACGAAGCGGTCGAGCTGGGCAAGCAACTGACGCGTACGGACAACGGCGTGAACTATGTCGGTCTCGTCGTGGACAACCTGCAAGGACTCGGCAAATCGCTCGGGTTGCCGTATGTGGACCGCGAGACCGGTCAGGCGGCGCTCGATACGCCGGAATGGCACCGCGTGTTCGATCTGCTGAAGCAAATTTACGAAATTCCGGGCTATGTCGCGCCGGACGGAACCTGGAACTGGACGCGGGATCACTTCATGAAAGACCAGAACATTGCGATGCGCGCCGCTTGGCTTGCGAATATGGTCGGTCCTCTCGAGGAGCTGCGACAGCAGGGGGTCGAGTTCAACTGGGATATCGCGCCGGTACCGAACTTCGCCGACAAGCTGGGTACGACGAGGGAAGCGCAAATCCACTCGGTATCGGTCAATAGCCAAAGCAAGCATAAGGATGAGGCGTTCCAAGTGTTGGAGTACCTCTTATCGGATGAAGGCCAGCGCACGATTGCGAGAAACGGCCGCGTGCCTTCGATTATCAATCCGGAGCTGGAGAAGGAATATGGCGCGGACATCCCGGTTCTGCGGGGTAAAACGGTGCAAAATGTATTCATCGGCAACCCGATTCAGGAACATTACCAGCACCCGTACGAAGCCGAGATTTCGGTTCGATTGACGGAAGCGGCCGAAGGCATGGCGATTCGCGGCCTCGACGTCAACTCCGCGATTCGTCAAGCGACGGATGCGATCAATAAGGATGTCGAGACGTTGAAGACGACGATTGGCCAGTAATGGCAAGAAAAAGGGGGAACTTGCGATGAGTGGAGCGAAACGTCAGTTGCATTTGAACGCTTTTTTGTTCGGAACGGGGCATCACGAGGCGTCGTGGCGCCTGCCTGGAGCGCGGCCGGACAAAAATCTGGATTTTAATCATGTGCTCGGCATCGTGCAGACGGCGGAGCGGGGATTGCTGGATTCCGTCTTCCTCGCGGATGGGTACGTCGGACGGTCGAACAAATTCGAACCGTTCACGGAGCTTGCGGCGCTTGCGAGCCGGACGAAGCATATCGGCTTGATCGCTACGGTCGGCACGACGTATAACGAGCCGTTCCACGTCGCGCGCAAATTCGCGTCGCTCGATCATATCAGCAAGGGACGGGCAGGCTGGAACATCGTGACGGGCGCGGGCTCGGCCGCTCATAACTTCGGTCTGGAAGAGCATCCCGAGCATGCGCAGCGGTACGAGGACGCCGACGAGTTCGTCGAAGTGGCCAAGCGGCTGTGGGACAGTTGGGAGGACGACGCGGTGCTCAACGACAAGGCCTCCGGCAAGCTCTACGATCAGGACAAAATCCATACGATCGATTACGAGGGCCAATATTACAAAGTGCAAGGCCCGCTTAACGTCGCGCGGCCGCCGCAGGGCTACCCGGTTCTCGTGCAGGCGGGATCGTCCGAGAGCGGCAAGGAGTTCGCGGCGAAGGTGGCGGAGGTGATCTTTACCGCCCATCAAAGCATCGAGAGCGCGCAATTGTTCTACCATGACGTCAAATCCCGCCTTGCGAAATACGGAAGAACGCCGGATGAGCTCAAAATATTGCCGGGCATCAGTCCGATTCTGGCCGAGACGGAAGCCGAGGCGAAGGAAATAGAGGAGCAACTGTTTGAGTTTATCGACAAAGACGGCGCGGTCCGCCGATTGTCGGAGCGTCTGGGCGTCGATCTGTCCGCCCGCTCGATCGACGAGCCGCTGACGCTGGACGGGGTGCGGCCGACCGACGACGTGAACGGCAACAAGAGTCGCCACCAGCTTATTCTCGATCTGATCCGCGACGAGGGGCTGTCGCTGAAGCAGCTCATCAATCGCCTTGGGGGCGCGCGCGGGCACTTCACGTTCACGGGCACGCCAATTCAATTGGCTGACAAAATCGAGGAATGGTTCGTAAGCGGTGCGGCCGACGGCTTCAATGTGATGCCGCAAGTATATCCGAGCGGACTGGAAATTTTCGTCGACCGGGTCGTACCGGAGCTGCAAAACCGCGGGCTGTTCCGCACCGCCTATGAAGGAACGACGCTGCGGGACCGGTTGGGATTGAAGCGTCCGGCGAACGCTCGACGCTGGGCGAAGGCATTGCAGTAACGCCGGCAACAAACATCTAAGGGAGAGAACATCGACATGAAGAAGGTATCCTACAGCATTATCATCGTACTCCTGCTGGCGATTCTGTCCGCATGCGGCGGCGACGAGGGAGGCGGTAGCGGCGCAGCGAAAGCCGCGGACGGAAGCTCGGCGGGGCAGTCCGCTTCCGATGAGAACAAGCTGGGCGGCAAGCCGCTTACGCTGACGTTCTACAGCACGAGCGGAACGCTCCCGGACACGGAGTTCAATACGCTGATAGCCGAGCCGATTCATAAGAAGTATCCGAACGTGACGATCGAACGGATTACGCCGGCTGCGACGACGACGCCCGAAGAAGTGTTGACGACGCATACGCCGGACATTATTTATTCGACTTCGACGACGCACCAGAAAATTGTCCGAACGGGAGCCTACGAAGACCTTCGCGGCTTGATCGACAAATATCAATTCGATACGGCGCGCGTGAAGCCGATTCTATGGAACTACATTAAGGAGCTCGGGAAAAGCGACGAAATATACGCGATTCCGTTCAACTCGAACCAGCATGTGCTGTATTACAACAAAGATATTTTCGATAAGTTCGGCGTCGAATATCCGACGAACGAGCAGCAGACGTGGGATCAAGTGCTTGAGCTCGCGAAGCGGCTAACCCGGACGGAGAACGGCGTCCATTACGTCGGACTGTCGGTCGACAACTTGACGGGCTTGGCCAAAGGTCTCGGCTTGCCGTACGTGGATCGCGAGACGGGCAACGCGGCGCTCGATACGCCGGAATGGCGTCGAATATTCGAGCTGAATAAGGAAATTTTCGAAATTCCGGGTTATGTGTCGCCGGAAGGCGTGTGGGAATACGGACGCGACCCCTTCATGAAGGATCAGACTGTCGCGATGCGGGTCACTTGGCTGGCCAACATGGTCGGGCCGCTCGAGGAGCTGCGCCAGCAGGGCATCGAGTTCAACTGGGACATCGCGCCTGCCCCGAACTTCCCGGACCAGCTTGGCAAGACGAGAGAAGCGCAAATTCACTCGCTGTCGGTCAACAGCCAGAGCAAGCATAAAGATGAGGCGTTCCAGGCGATTGCCGAAATATTGACCGACGAAGGCCAACGCATTCTGTCGCGCAACGGCCGAGTGCCGGCCATTACGAATCCGGAGCTGGAGAAGGAATACGGAATTGACATTCCGGTGCTGCAGGGCAAAACCGTTCAAAACGTATTTGTCGGCCAGCCGTTGCAGGAGCACTACTTCCATCCATACGAGCAGGAAATCGCTCCGCGGTTGACCGAAGCGGCCGAAGATTTGGCGATTAACGGCCTGGACGTCAACTCGGCGATCCGAAAAGCGACCGAAGCGATCAATAAAGATGTCGAGTCGCTTCGAACGACGCTTGGCCAGCAATAAGGGTCAGAACCGAGCCGAATCGGCTGCGTGCGATTGCTTATTTAGATTGACATCCGAGAGGAATAATGGTAAATTGATTTTGTCATTGTACAACTAAATAGATTGGAATAGTAAGAATAAAAGCCTGCCGGACCGCCGGAGACACCATGTTCATGTGTCTCCGGTTTTTTTGTTTTCAGGCGTCCGGCACAGACGGGAGGAAGGAAAGAAACGTATGAACGACACCATTCGCTTGCTGAGGGCTCACCGCTCCATACGCAAGTACAAAGACGATGCGGTGCCGGATGAGCATTTGGAGGAGATTGCGCTAGCCGCGCAGGCGGCGCCTACGTCGTCGAACATTCAAGCTTACAGCGTCGTCGCCGTCAGGAATGCCGACAGCAGACGGACGCTGGCCGGACTAGCCGGCAATCAGAAGCATATCGAGGAAAGCCCGTTGTTTCTCGTCTGGCTCGCCGATCTGAACAAGATTCAAACGGCGATACGGCTTCACGAGGATACGGAATTGCAGCAGAACACCGAGCTGTTCCTGCTCGCAACGATCGACGCGACGCTGGCTGCCCAGAACGCGGTCGTTGCGGCGGAGTCGCTCGGTTATGGCACCGTCTACATCGGCGGCATCCGCAACAATCCGCAAGCGGTCAGCGAGCTGCTGGAGCTGCCGCCGCTCGTCTATCCCGTATTCGGGCTATGCGTCGGCGTGCCGGATCAGGAGCCCGATATCCGGCCTCGCCTGCCGCTTCGCGCTTTTCTGCACGAGGAGATTTACAGAGACGGAAGAGTCGCCGGGGCAATCGAAGAGTACGATTCGACGACCCGTACTTATTATGCGACGCGCAAAGGCGGAGGGAGGGGCGGCGAGGCGGAGACGAAATGGTCCCGAGAAATGGCTCGCCGCTTTGACGGCGGCAGGCTTCGCGGCCACATGCGAAGCTTCCTGCAAGGGCGAGGCTTCGACTTGAGCTGAACGCGGCGCATACGAACGACACGGAGGAAAGGGGCAAGAAGGCATGAGCAGATTGCCGCAGCGCAAGCAAGCGCATTTCAATGTATTTATGCGGGGCTCGGGCCATCATTCGGCCGCATGGAAACACCCCGATTCGAGGCCGAAGGACGATCTCGATCTCGATTATTACGCGGGCATTGCGAGAATCGCCGAGAGAGGGCTGTTCGATTCGCTGTTCATGGCGGACAACTACTCGGGTCTCGGCCGCAGGCTGGAGCCGTTCACGCTGCTGTCGGCGCTGGCGGCGCTGACGAAGCATGTCGGCTTCATCGCGACGGTCAGTACGACCTACAACGATCCGTACCACGTCGCCAGAAAGTTCGCTTCGCTCGATCATATCAGCAAAGGGAGAGCGGCTTGGAATATTGTGACGGGCCATTCGCAAGACGATGCGGGCAACATCGGCCGGCCGGAGCATCCCGACGTAAGGACGCGATACGAGATCGGAGACGAATTCGTCGAGGTGACGAAGCAACTGTGGGATAGTTGGGAAGAAGACGCTTTGGTATACGACAGAGAGAACGACGTCTCGATCGATCGAACCAAAGTGCATGAGATCAACTTCAAAGGCAAGCATTTCGACGTGAAAGGGCCGCTGAACATTCCGAGGCCGCCCCAAGGCTATCCGGTGCTCGTGCAGGCCGGCTCGTCGGAAAGCGGCAAGGAACTTGCGGCGAAGACGGCCGAAGTCATCTTCACCGCGCAGCAGACGCTGGGCGCCGCGCAGCAATTTTACGGCGATGTGAAGTCGCGTCTGGCCAAGTACGGCCGCAAGCCGGAGCAGTTGCTCATTATGCCGGGATTGTGCCCGATCGTCGCCGACACGGAGGCAGAAGCGCGGGATATCGAGGACGAATTCAACGCGCTGCTCAACCCGAAGCAGGCTTTGCGCAGGCTGTCGAACTATTTTACCGTCGATCTGACCGAGTATTCGTTGGACGATCCGGTGCCGATCGACAAGGCGAAGCCGTACGGCTCCATTACGACCGGCATTACGAGCCGTCAGGAGGTGGTCGTCGATGCGGCCGTGCGGGACAATATGACGCTCCGCCAATTCATTGCCAGAAGCGCGGCCGGGCACGGCCACGTCTCGTTCACCGGCTCGGTGCTGCAGACGGCCGATTTTATCGAGCGCTGGCTGCTGGAGAACGGGGCGGACGGGTTTAATATTTTGCCGCATCTTTATTACGGCGGTCTGGAGACGTTCGTCGACAAAGTGGTGCCGGAGCTGCAAAACCGCGGCTTGTTCCGCACCGCATACGAAGGCGCGACGCTGCGCGACAATCTCGGTCTGGAGCGGCCGATCAACCGCAACCGCGAAATATGGACGGCGGCGAGGGAAGCTTAGAAGGCGTTCCCGCCAGCGACCAAGCTTAAACCAACAATATTAGGAGGCGTTTATATGTCCGTACAATATCGTCCGTTAGGTGCAAGCGGTTTGAAGGTTAGCGAAATCAGTCTCGGCAGTTGGCTCACTTACGGCGGGTATGTCGAGCGGGAGAATGCAGTGCTGTCGATCCGCAAGGCGTACGAGCTGGGCATCAACTTTTTCGATACGGCCAACGTGTACGCGAAAGGCGAAGCGGAGCGCGTCGTCGGGGAGACGCTGCGCGATTACGAGCGCTCGTCGTACGTGCTGGCGACCAAAGTGTACGGCAAAATCGGCGACGGTCCGAACGACCGGGGACTATCGCGCAAGCACGTTATCGAGTCGGCCAATGCGAGCTTGAAGCGTCTCGGACACGATTATATCGATATTCTATACAGTCACCGGTTCGACGCGAGCACGCCGCTCGAAGAAACGCTCCGCGCGTTCGACGATCTGGTTCGTCAGGGCAAGGTGCTCTATATCGGCGTCAGCGAATGGACGGCGGCGCAAATTACGGAAGCGTTCGCCATTGCGGACAAGTATCTGCTGGACAAAATTGTCGTCAACCAGCCGATCTATAATCTGTTCGAGCGTTACATCGAGAGAGAAATTATTCCGCTCGGCGAGAACAAGGGGTTCGGCCAAGTCGTCTTCTCGCCGCTCGCGCAAGGCATTCTGACGGGCAAATATTCGGCGGGCGCCATCCCGGCCGACTCCCGCGCCGTGAAGCACGACAACTTCAAAAACAAGCTGACGGAGGAGAAGCTGGCGAAGGTCGCCGAGCTGCAAGACATTGCACGCGAGCAGGGCATTACGGTCAGCCAGCTTTCGCTCGCTTGGATTCTCCGCCAGCCGAACGTGGCAAGCGCGCTGATCGGCGCCAGCCGTCCGGAGCAGGTGGAGGAGAATGCGAAGGCGTCCGGCGTCGTACTGAGCGAGGACGTTCTGGCCCGTATCTCGAACGTGCTCCATAACGAGCCGGCAACCGTTCAAGGCTCGTTCTAAACCGTTAATGCGTACGGCAAGCAAATTCCAGTAAATGATCGTTTACTGGAATTTGCTGTGGCCTTTTTCGTTCTTGTCCCGGTTTAATTGCAAGGCCGGAACGTTTATTCATCCAGCGGGAAGTGATCGTTTTATTGAAATCGACGAAATTGATTACAAGCTTCTTCAAGACGACTTGGCCGATCTACGCGCTATCGCTCGTCCTTCATTTTGTATCTAATTGGATTAACGTTAATTTCCCGAAGGTGCTCGGACGGTTCACCGATCAGTTGCAGGGCGGCAGTCTAACGAATGACAAAGTCGTGTCGTACAGTCTCCTGCTGCTCGCCGTCGGCATCGGACACGTACTGTTCAACGGCGGTGCGATGTATCTGGTCATGTACGTCGGCAGACGGTTCGAGTTTCATGTTCGGGGACGGCTGTTTCATCATTTTACGTTAATGAGCGAGCGCTTTTACTCCAATAACGGAGTAGGCAGGCTGCTCAGCTATTTCATGAACGATGTGACGGCGGTCCGCGAGTCGATCTCGATGGGATTCAACGCGACGGCGAATGCGACGATGCTGCTGGCGGCCGCCGTAACGATGATGATAACGAGCGGCATCCCGCTCTACCTCATTGCCGCCTCGGTATTCCCGCTGCTGCTGATTCCGTTCATCGTCATCTATCTCGGGCCGATTATCCGCCGGCGCTCGCTTGCGGTGCAAGATTCGCTCGGACGAATGACGGAGCTGGCGGAGGAGCAGTTCGGCGGCGTGCGCGTCACGAAAATATTCGCCGCGGAAGACGTGATGGAACGGCGCTTCGACGCTTCGGTCGACGACATTCGCCGCAATCAATTGCTGCTTGTCCGCGTGTCGTCGTTCTTTCAGGCGCTGATCCCGTATCTCGGGACGATCGCCCTTATTACCGCGCTGGCGTTCGGCGGCTATTTATCGATTCACGGGCGTATTACGCTCGGCAATTTCGTCGCGCTGACGCTGTATGTCCGCATGCTGATGAATCCGCTCCAGCAGATCGGGAACGTCGTCAATACGATTCAGCGTTCCCGCGCATCGCTGGAAAGGCTGAACGGATTGCTTGGTCAGCGTTCGGAAATCATCGAGACGGAAGACGCGCAAGCTGTGAATCTGTCGACGGCCGTGCTTCGCATTCGCGATTTGACGTTCGCCTATAATCCGACATCGCAGCCGGTTCTTCGGCATGTTCAGGTTACGTTAAAGCCGGGTTCGACGCTCGGCATCATCGGCCGTACCGGCAGCGGCAAAACGACGCTGATGAAGCTGCTGCTTCGCATGTACGACCCTCCGGCCGGAACCATTCTGTTCGGCAACACCGATATTCGGGAGATGACGCTCGAAAGCTTGCGCAGCCAGATTGCGTACGTGCCGCAGGACGGTTTTCTGTTCAGCACGACGATTCGGGAAAATATTGCGTTCCATAACCGCTCGGCCAAGCTGTGCAAGGTCAAAACGGCCGCCAGACAGGCGCAAATCTACGACAATATCGTCGATCTGCCCGGCCGGTTCGACACCCGGCTCGGAGAGCGCGGGCTGACGCTGTCCGGCGGCCAGCGCCAGCGGACGAGTCTGGCGAGAGGGCTTATCAAGAACGCGCCGCTCTTGATTCTGGACGACAGCGTCAGCGCCGTCGACACCGTAACGGAGAAAGAGGTTATCGCGACGATTCGGAAGGAGCGGGCGGGCAAGACGACGATCATTATCGCCCATCGGATAAGCGCCATCAAGCATGCGGACGTCATCCTGGTGCTCGACGAAGGCGAGATCGTCCAGCGCGGCACGCATCAGGAGCTGCTGAGCGAGCCCGGGCTTTATGCGGAGCTTCACGCGATACAGGAGGAGGGACATCGGCATGCGACCGGCACAGGCTATTCATAATTGGCAGACGGACCAGAAGGCGGACCCTAACATGCCGGAGCAGAAGCCGCAGTACGTATCCGCTTTTCGCGCCCTGTCGCGTTACGTCAGGCCGCATCTTGTGTCGTTCGCGCTCGTCTTTCTGTTTACGATCATCGCCATACTTTCGGACTTGCTGCAGCCCTATTTGATGAAAATCGCGATCGACGACAATTTGCTCGCCGGCCGTAACGATTACAAGGGACTGCTCGGAATATGCGCCGCGTACTTTGCCTTGTCGGCGTCGAGCTTCCTGTTCACGTATTTGCAGAACAACCTGCTTCAGCGAATCGGGCAAAGCATCGTCGGCTTAATCCGCAAGCAGTTGTTCAGCCACATTCTGCGGCAGTCGATGCGGTACTTCGACCGGATGTCGAGCGGCAGCCTCATTACGCATATATCGAGCGACACGGAGGCGCTGAACCAATTCTTCAATCAGGTGCTGCTTAGCTTGTTCCGGGACGGATTGACGCTCATCCTCATTCTGGCGATGATGTTTCATCTCGATGCGAAGCTGGCGCTTTATTGCTTGGTGCTGCTGCCGATTATTTCGGTTATTGCGATGGGGTTCCGCTCGTTCATGCGCACGACGTATCAGTTGGCCAGAACGCGGCTTTCCCGGATGGTGGCGTTCGTTGCGGAAAATTTGGCCGGAATGAATCTGGTGCAGGCGTTCCATCAGCAGCGCGAGCAGGAGAAGCAGTTCAACGAGCGCAACGGGCTTTATTTTCAGGCGAACGTTCGAGAAATCCGGACGAATATTTTGTTCGGCCGTACGTTCGACGTGCTGAGCAACCTGTCGATCGCTTTCGTGACGTGGGTTGGCGGCAGCGCCGTCTTGGGCGAGCATTTGGCGTTCGGGGTGCTGTATGCTTTCATTACGTACATTCGTCAATTTTTTCAGCCGATCAACACGATTACGCAGCAGTGGAACACGCTCCAGTCCGCTACGGTCGCCATCTCCCGCATATGGACCGTATTCGAGAGCGAGCCGGACGTCCGGGACCCGAAGACGGCGCCGGCGGAATGGGACGAGGAGCGCGTTCGCGGACGTATCGATTTCGACCATATCTCGTTCGCGTACGAGCCGGACGTTCCGATTATTCGCAACTTGAAGCTGACGATTCAGCCGGGCGAAATGATCGGCGTCGTCGGGACGACGGGAGCGGGCAAAAGCTCGCTCATCAGCCTTCTGTGCCGATTCTACGACGTGCGGGAGGGCGCGATTCGAATCGACGGCTTCGATGTGCGCCATATTCCGCAAGCTTCGCTTCATCGGATCGTCGGTCTCGTGCAGCAGGACCCGTATCTTTATTCGGGCAGCATCGTCGACAATGTCCGGCTGTTCGACGAATCGGTCAGCCGGGAGGACGTTATCGCCGCTTGCAAATTCGTCGGGGCGAGCGCGGTCATTCAGAAGCTGCCCGGCGGCTACGACGCGAAGCTGTCGGAGCGGGGGAGCGGACTGTCGTCCGGCGAGCGGCAATTGATCTCGTTCGCGAGAATTATCGTATTCAAGCCGAGGGTGCTTATTCTGGACGAGGCGAGCGCGAATCTGGATTCGCAGACCGAGCAGTTGATTCAAAACGCGCTGCATGCCGTATCCCGCAACCGGACGACGATCGTCATCGCGCACCGGCTGTCGACGATTCAGCAAGCGGACCGGATTCTCGTCATGAGCAAAGGCGAGATCGTCGAGGAAGGCACGCACGGACAGCTTGTGGAAGCGGGCGGGCACTATCGGGAGCTGTACGAAAACTCCAAATAACGGATTCAATTCGACAGGAAGCGTCGCCGGTACGGCCGGCGGCGCGAATTACGGGAGGGATTAAGCATGAGCTTGGTCGTCAATAACATTACGGAGCTGATCGGCAGAACGCCGCTCGTAAGGCTGAACGCCATCGTGCCGAAGACGAGCGCGGACATTTACTTGAAGCTGGAATTTTTTAATCCCGGCAGCAGCGTGAAGGACCGGATCGCGATCAGCATTATCGAAGAAGCGGAACGGGCCGGCCGGCTGAAGAGGGGCGATACGATTATCGAAGCGACCAGCGGCAATACCGGCATCGGCATTGCGCTCGTCGCGGCGGCGAGAGGCTACAAGGCAATCCTCGTCATGCCGGAGACGATGAGCCTGGAGCGGCGCAACCTGCTGCGCGCATACGGAGCGGAGCTCGTACTGACGCCGGGACTGGAAGGGATGAAGGGGGCGATTCGTGTGGCGCAGGAGTTGGCCGCGCAGCACCCGGACTACTTCCCGGCCGCCCAGTTCGACAACCCGGCGAACGCCAAGATTCACCGCGAGACGACCGGGCCGGAAATTGTGAGCGCGATCGAATCGATCGGCGGAACGCTCGACGGCTTCGTAGCGGGCGTCGGCACCGGCGGAACGATTACAGGCGCGGGCGAAGTGCTGAGACAGCATTATCCGCATATCCGTATCGCGGCGGTCGAGCCGGAAGCATCGCCCGTATTGTCGGGAGGAGCTGCCGGTCCGCACAAAATTCAAGGGATCGGCGCCGGCTTCGTGCCATCCATTCTGAATACGGGCATCTATGACGAGATTATTCAAGTCAATAACGAATCGGCCTTCGAGGTCGCACGGCGCCTTGCGAGAGAGGAAGGCATCTTGGGTGGCATTTCCTCGGGCGCGGCTGTCCATGCCGCGCTTCGGCTCGGCGAGAGGCTCGGACCGGGCAAGCGGATCGTCGCCGTCATTCCGAGCAACGGGGAGCGGTATTTGTCTACCGTGCTCTATCAGCAGGAACAAGCCTTGTAAGTATAGAGAAGCTTCCCGCATGACTCGCAGTGAAATAAGAGACGGTACAGATCGTTATTTGGCTCGCAACGATTTTATTCCTGATTCAAAGTCCCGCACGTACTTCTAATCCCTGAGCTAACGTTACTCTCAGCACCTAGCGAGCGATTAAGCGCTCTTGCGGAGCACTTGTTCGACTGGGAGCGAGGTTTCGCACGAAGCAAGTGCCTCTAAGGAGCGTTTAATCGGCTGGATGCGAGGCCTCGAACGAATAAGCGCCTCGTCTCTAGGGCGGTTATTCGATTGCGGGCAAGGTTTCGCGCACTCGAATTTCGTACTCCGGCAGACGAGATTTTCTCGGCAGCCGGAAAGCCGCGGCCAACGCGGCTTTTTTATTTGCGGTATGAACGGACGGCGGGAATGCGTACAATGAAGCTAGTATAGGCAAGTCCGACAAGCAACGGAGGAGATCGTATGACGGTCAACAGATATTTGGCGAACATCAACAATCAGGAAGCATCGGGCAATATTGTCGTTTCTCGGGCGGAGGAAAGCGATACGGCTGACGTCATGTCGCTGCTCGTTCGTACGGCGGAATGGCTGAGAAGCCAAGGCTCGACGCAGTGGAGCGCGCTGCTGAGCGGCGAGGACCATCACAACACGGCCCGTTCGATTGCCAATGGCGACGTCTATTTGTTTAAGGAGCGGGAGACGCTGGCGGGCATCGTAACGCTGCTGCGATATCCTAGCGAGTGGGACGTCCGGTTATGGGGGGAGGACGGTCATGAAGGGGCAGTCTACTTGCACCGCTTGGCAATCAATCGGGCATACGGCGGCAGGAGGCTGGGACAGCATATGCTGCAATGGGTACATACCGGCATCCGCTTCGACGGAAAAGATCGCGTACGGCTCGATTGCATCGAATCGAATCCGTTGCTTAACGATTTCTACAAAGGCTGCGGGTATCGATATGCTGGAGCAAGCGGCGGCTTTTGTTTATACGAAAAATTTTTTCAGACGGACTAGGCGCAACCCCCGCACCGATTTCATACAGTGTAGACGTATGACGATATGACCCGGGAGGTAATCAGATGAATCGTGGTTTTGCACCGTTCGGCGGAGGATTCGGCCGGCCGCCGTTCCGTCCTTTTCCGCATCCGTTCTTTCCGCGCCGCTCGCTGTTTCCGTTCTTTTTCTTCTCTCCGTTCTTCTTCCCCTTCTTCCGTGAAGGCGACGAATTAGGAGAGGACCGCAATTCGGGCGTTTTCGCCCAGCACCAAGCGAATCCGGGCGATACGCTTGCGCAGGTTGCCCACACGTACAATATTCCGTATCCGGTGCTGGAAGAAGCGAACCCGCATATTGCGAGTCCGGAGCAGTTGAGACAAGGGGAAACGGTCGTCATTCCGCGCATTTCGCATATGTACTGCCACAAAACGTATATGGAGCGGGATGGGCAGCCGACTCAGCCGGGCGCGGTCCAGCAGCCGAATTGGCAGGCGGCACAGCAAATGCAGATGCAGCAGATGCAGCCAATGCCACAAATGCAGCAGTCGAGAGAGCCATACCCGTATCCGTACGGATAACGCAAGAAAGCACTGGCGCCATAGGACGGCCAGTGCTTTCTTCATGCCGCTTATTGCGGCCGCGGGGTCAGCGATGCATAGGTTTGCTTGATGAGCTCCAGCGCCTGATCGTGCTGAACGACGTTATGAACGAGCGTGACGGCTGCGAACAGCGAGACGACGACGAGCAAGCCGGTCTTCAGCTTGCCGCCGCGCAGCTCGATGACGAATCGCCCTCCAAGCAGGAAGAAGGCGAACAAATAGTGACCCGCATACAAATACATATCGTAATTAAAGGTCGCTAACCCGAAGCCGTAAACAACATGCAAGCCGATAGCGAATCCGATATAGACGGAAATTGCCCATACTTCCCGGCTGCGCCACAGCTTGACGAGGCCAAGGACCGCCAGCGCGATCAGGCCGAAGCCGACGACCGATACATGCCAAGGATAAGACGCACTCAGATTCGAAGCGAATGCGGCGATGCCCGGATCGATGAACGCAAGGGCCGGGGTGAGAACCGGGCTAATGACCATCATATAAACGATCTTCGAGTGGGCGCTGAACGAGAAGGGAGCTACGTAGTTGTAGCCGCCGCTTTGCAGCCCGTTGTTCCAATTCGAAATCCAGCTCGTTCCGTTATTGGACCAAGCCTGGAGGAGCGTGAGCGCGATCAGTACGGCAACCGCTCCGCCCGCGACGAGCAAGGCCTTCTTCAGCCATGCCGCCAGCGGCTTGCGAATCGTCTGGATGATGAAGGCGCCGACGTATGTCATCAGATTCGTGGCCGTAATGCCGAAGTTGACGACCGCAAGCAGCGCGCTTGGCACGACGCCAATCCGTTCCTCCAGCCGGCAGTATTGCAAATAAAGCATGGACAGCACAATGACGAATTGCGCGTATGCGTAGGAATCGGGAATGAGCGCGGTGAACAAGCTGTACGAGCTGACGCCGAACCATACGGCCCACAAGATTGGAGCGGCGGCGCCCTCTCCGCTGCGGCGCAAATAATAGTAGACGAGCGACGCGCTTGCTGCGTTCATCGCGGATTGCAGGATCAAGTAGAACAGGTTGCCTCCGGCATGCCCGGCAATCGAAGTGAAGAAACCGTTCAGCAGGCTGAACAGCGGGTGAATGACGGTCACATTCGTATAGCCGTAGTACATGCTCGGATCGAAATTGAACAGGTTGAGCGTGAACGGAGCATGGTAGAACGGCGTATGCTCTTGCAGTTGGGCTTCGTTGCCGCTCATATAGTCGACGAACGGTACGTTCAACGCGATGTACAGCAGCGTCAGAATAAGCCAGATGCCGAAGGCGGCGGCATTATCCCGCGAAGATTGAAAGACGTAACGAGCGAAAGACATGCATAACCTCCGACTTTATATTGGTATCTTTCTATACGGCAAGCAGAACGAGGCCGCCCATAATAAGCGCGACGCCCGCCCAACGAACGGCGCGTATTCGCTCGCCGAATATCCATTTGGCCAGCACCATCGCCCAGACGAACGTCAGCGCGTTGGCGGGCACGACAAGCGTATAGGGGAGCAGTCTCAGCAAGTAAATGTTCAGAAGCGCTCCGCTGCCGTAAGCGGCAAGGCCGCAGGCCGCCCACTTCAGCTTGCGGGTGGAGGAGAACAGCTTGAGCATCGCTCCTCCGGCAGCGCCGAACAGCGTCATTAGAACGAGCAACAGCAGCGCGGCGCTATCGGTCATAGGAAGTAAGTGCCACCCCGATCCCGATCATGACGACGGCCGCAGCCTTCGCCATCGTAATCGCCTCGCCAAGAAACCAGTAGCCGTACAGCATGGCGACGACGTAGCTGACGCACATGAGCGGATAAGCGACGGACAGCTTCTCCTTCGCCAGCGCGCGCAGCATGAACAGCATGCCGAGGCCGTAGCATCCGAAGCCAAGGAGCAGATACAGGATGCCGTCGCCGCTCCATGCCCAGAACAACTGTCCCGTTGCGGCCAGAATAGCGGCGGCGATCATAAGCAGCTTGCCCTCGTGGCGGCGGCTGCCCGTCTCCGGCTTCCATTGGAGCCGGACAAGGCCGGCGCCGCTCCGGTTAATGAGATAACGGTGCTTCACGAGCCGGAACAGCGGCCAGTCGGACAGCGAGTCGGAGTAGGCGCACGACTGCTCGGCGTCGATCTCCAGACCATGCCGCTCCAGATAGAGCCGGAGCCGCTTCGCTTTCTCCTCGCCCTTGTTGTTGTGTCCTTCGACCGCGCTTGAATAGCGGCCTTCCGTTCGCCGCAGGTCTGTCCCGATGACCGCATCGACCTCCGGCAGCTTGGTGAAATATTTCATGTAGGCATGCGGAGAGGCCGTAATAAGAAGGATATGATAGCCTTCCTTCTTGACGCGAACGAGCTCTTGCCGGGCCGCCTCGTAGATGCGAGGGGAAAGCTCCGTATCGTAAAAATGTTCCAAATCCGGCTCGTCCATATAACGAATCGCATGGAAATAAGCTTCTTTCACTTTCTCGACGGAGAGAAGCTTCAGCATGTACAGGACGGTATACAGTCCGATGCGCGCAGCGTTAAGGCTTGTCCGCGGATAACGGCGAATGCCGTAGCGGACAAACCTGAGCATGGAGTCTTCGCTTAGAATCGTATGATCGATATCAAAAATTGCAAATTTCTGTTTCATTGCCTGTCGATACAGCCCTTTCAATCGTGACGGTAGAATGCGGCATGACTCGTTATGATTCGTATATAGCGAAAATCGTCACGACGCTCGCGGCGTACAGAACGACGGTGAACAGGATCGGCTTGTCCTCGAACAGGATCCGGTCGGGCGCGCCGCCTTTTTTCTCGATATGAATCAAATACAAATACCGGAATATGCCGAAAATGACCAGCGGAATCGTCCACATCAAATGGATCGTTCGTCCGGACGTGAACGTGAACAGCGAATAGGTCATTATCGTCGCCGTCGTCACGATTCCGTTCATCTGATCGAGCAGCGGGAACGAATATTGCTCCAGCACTTTGCGGTGCGTGCCTTTGTTCTGCTCCAGCAGCAGCAGCTCGTGACGCCGCTTGCCGATCGCAAGGAACAAGGAGAGCAGCAGCGTGCACAAGAGAAACCACGGCGTGAACGAGACGCCAATAATAACGCCGCCGCCGATCGCGCGCAGCACGAAGCCTGCGGCGATAACCATAATATCGACGATGACGATATGCTTCAGACGCAGCGAGTACGATACGTTCAGCAAGAAGTAAACGAGCAGCAGCAGCCCGAACAGCGGCCGCATCGCGATCGCCGCGCCCAGCGACGCGACGAGCAGCAGCGCGCCGAACGCCAGCGCGAGGCCGGGGTTGAGACGGCCGGAAGCCATCGGACGATGCCGCTTGACCGGATGGCTGCGATCGGCCTCGCGATCGACGAAATCGTTCAGAATGTACACGCAGCCCGAGACGAAGCAGAGCAGGAAAAAGCCGACAATCGTATACAGCACGTTGTGGACGTTAATCTGTTCGAACGTAAACAGCAGAGCGGCAAAAATAAGCAGGTTTTTTGTCCATTGCTTCGGACGAAGCTGCGACCAGAGCAGCCGCGCAACGGAAATATCGGCGGGATAAGCGCTATCCGCCGCATTCATTTGGGAATCTGACGCTTGAATAAAGATGACCACCTTAACAAAATGATTCTATTATTGTGCATGATATGGACGTGCAAGGGCAAGCATTTGTTTCAATAACCGATGAAATTAGGAAAACGTACCCATTGCGCCGCAACGCCAACCTTTCATCAGGTTCTTGGTGAAAGTAACGTTCATTGTGCGGTATAATGAAAAGATGGAGTTAATTGACGATGTGGAGGGCTTAATTCGATTGGCAAACTATCCGTTTCAATTCGACCCCGGAAGTCCGTTCATGCAGCAGGCGAGCGACTGGATCGCCGACGTATTCTACGAGCTGCTGCCGGAAGCGGGCTTCGAGGTGCGCGACGAGCAAATCTATATGGCATTCCAACTGGAGCGCGCGTATAACGAGAAGAAAACGATTTTCGCCGAAGCCGGCGTAGGGACGGGCAAGACGCTCGTCTATCTATTGTACGCCATTTGCTATGCGCGCTATACTCGCAAGCCTGCTATTATCGCCTGCGCGGACGAGTCGCTCATCGAGCAGCTCGTGAAGCCGGAAGGCGATATTGCGAAGCTTGCCCGACATTTGAATCTGACGATCGATGCGCGGCTCGGCAAATCGCCCGATCAATATATTTGCTTGAACAAGCTGGATGAGGTGCGGGCAAGCGGAGAAAGCTCCGAGACGTTCGGCGGCATCTATGACGAATTGCCGTCCTTCGTTCACCGCCCCGATACGATGCAGTCGTTCTATCCGTACGGCAACCGCAAAGATTATCCCGAGCTGTCGGACGAGCTGTGGAGCCGGATCGGCTGGGATGTGTTTCAGGATTGCCTCGTCTGCAATCAGCGCCATCGGTGCGGCCAGACGCTGTCCCGGGAGCATTATCGCAAGGCGGCCGATCTTATTATTTGCTCGCACGACTTCTATATGGAGCACGTATGGACTTACGATGCGAGAAAGCGGGAAGGGCAACTGCCGCTGCTGCCGGAGCACAGCTCCGTCGTATTCGACGAAGGCCATCTGCTGGAGCCGGCCGCTCAGAACGCCTTGACGTACAAGCTGAAGCATTCGCTGTTCGAGAGCATCGTGACGAGGCTGCTGGAAGGCGAGGTGCGGGAATCGCTTGCGTACGCGATCGAGGATGCGATCGGGGCAAGCGAGTCGCTGTTCGAGCATTTGCGCAAGAGCAGCGTGCGGGTGCCGGAATCGAGCCGCAAGGAGGTCGTGTTGAGCGAGGGGTTTCTTCGCGACATTAACCGGTTCAGCGGACTGCTGGCCGCGATCGAAGAGGAGCTTGTATTCGAAAGCGGCCTGCATACGCTCGACGACTATCAGCTTAAGATCGTCGAGGAGCATTTGGAGATGATTCAGCTTGCGCTGTCGCTGTTCAAGCAGCCGGAGCGGCTTATTTCGTGGGTGACGGAGGAGCCGGAGGGCGTGACGCTCGTCATCATGCCGCGCAAGGTAAAGGAAATATTGGCCGACAAGGTATTCGGACGGAAAATGCCGGTCGTCTTCTCGTCGGCTACCTTGTCCGTGGACGGCTCGTTCGATTATATCGCGCGCAGCCTCGGCATCGACGATTATATGTCGTTCACGGTCGCGTCGCCGTACGATTACGAAGCGCAGATGCGTGCGGTTCTGTACTCCGAATCGGAGGCTTCGTCCGCCGACCGGACGGCGAACGTGCTGCAATGCTTGCAGCAGTCCGAGGGCGGCTCGCTCATTTTGTTCCCGTCGTTCGAGCAGTTGGATCGTTTCCGCAGCGAATCGGCGCAGCATCCGGATGCGGGACGGCACCGGTTTCTGTATGAAGGCTCGGCGGAGATCAGCCATCTGATCTCGCAGTTCCAGAATGACGAGCGAAGCGTGCTGTGCGCGGTGACGCTATGGGAAGGGCTCGATATACCGGGGCCGTCGCTGTCGCATGTCATCGTCTGGTCGCTGCCGTTCCCGCCGCGCGATCCCGTATTCGACGCGAAGCGGAAGGACGCGGACAACCCGTTCCGGGACGTGGAGCTGCCGCACATGCTGCTGCGCATGCGGCAAGGGATCGGACGGCTAATCCGGACGCGGGACGACCGCGGCATCGTCACGATATTCGGGCAGCAACTGAACCGTCGGGAGGTCGCCGAGCAGATCGAGCGCTACTTGCCGTCAACCGTAGAAAGGATGATACCATGCTAACGATTACAGAATTCAGCGTCGAGCAGGTGAAAGACCCGTTCGGCATTATTCCCGGGCAGCGGTACGAGTTCATTCTCGATCTCGACGTGCCGGAAGACGACGAGCTTTACTGCGAGGGCGGCGTGTATGCGAGAGTGATATTCGGCGTGGAGGACAGCGGTTCGCGAATGGTTAAATACGAGCTGCGCGAGCGGTCGACCGACCGTTATCTGGAGATCGATCTGGAGGACGAGGAGCTTGCGGGCTTCGCCGAGTTTTGTCGGGAGCAGTTGACGGCAGGAGCGGCGAACGAAACTGAATAGGCTAAGAGCGGAACGGACCGGCCGATGGAGGCGGGTCCGTTCTTTATGTTCTGCGGCAAGTTCTGCGGCAATGCCGACGCCCTTGCAGGCAGCGGTCGGGTTCTCGTCCAAGCCCGCAGGATGCATCGGTAATTCATTGGGATGTGAAATCCATACCATAGAACCATAAATGTAGATTTTTGTCGATTTATTTTTTATATCATATAATCTACTAATTAATGTTTATATTAGTAAAAATAATAAGTCCGTGCTATACTGAAAACCTGAATGGGCTGCGAAAATACGGCGATAGACCGTAACGATGCGGAATAATCGGCATAGGTTTACTTGCAGCCATTCAGTTTTCTTGTTCTATTATTCTACAGCACGATACCCTCTCATTCGACATCATCTCGATCTGTGGCACTCCCCACCATACAGCCTAGATACTTCTCTGCTTACTCCAATTCAATGCCGCCTATAAAAACGAGCGGTAGCAAGCTATTGTCAAGCTGTCGAGAACGTCTCATAGCTTGGATGCGAAACGAAATAAACGTCCTGCCGGGACACTTATTTCGTTCGGAACCTCGCACGTAGTCGAATAGGCGCTGCGCAAGGTCGCTTAATTGCTCGCTATGTGCGGAAAGAAACGTTGGCTTAGGGATTAAGAGTTAGCAGGAGGCGCTTAAATTCGGAAATGGAATCGCTAGCGAGTGAAATAAGAGGCTGTACGACTATCCTCTTATTCCAAGCGAGGCAGGGGGCGATCGACCTGATCCGAACGTCTTGAAACAAGATGCCCGGTTCTCGACCTTCTGGCGACGGCAGGCTATCGTTCCAGTTTCCGTTGCCCGAATGCAACGACTCGATCTGACGAGAGGAGAAAAGGAATGACGATTAACGCAGCAATACGGCTTGGCGAAACGATGAATTTGATTGACGGGCTAGCGCCGGTATGGGAGCGGAACAAGCCGGAGGCAAAGCCTTATTACGGCTCGCCGCAGCAGGCCTTGCAGACAAGCGAGGTTCCATTGCCGGATGCGCCCGGAGCTTGGGGCTATCCGATCATCAGCTTGCATACGGACAATGCCAGTCTGATTAGCAAGCTGTACGATTACAGCGTGCTCCCCTATCGGAGCGGCGACGGCGCATTCCGCGTGCCGTCCGGCTCGCTCGTGCTTGGCGAGAAGGATCAAGCGGCAATTGTGAAGCAAGCCGGCGATTACATGGGGCTTGATTTGTCCAAAGAGCAATCCTACATGCTCGTAAGGCTCGTACGTGAAGACGGACAGGCCGAGCACGAGTTCGCGTCGAATTTCGGCGCGGTTCACCGCGACGACTATTGGACGCCGGAAGCGAAGACGGCTTATGAGGACGAGGCGGCCAAGCTGGCTTCGCTGCCCGATTTTACGCTGGAGCAGGCGCAGTCGACGCTTGCTTTCGGTTATCGATACGGCACGCATTTCGTAGCGTCCGTGACGCTGGGCGACGTCATCTTTCAGGTATTCGCGCTGGACGCTGCCGAGTTCGCGCAATTGCAAGCCGCGTTCAAGAAGGATGCGGACGAGAACGGCGAAATTACAGGCTGGAATGCGCTCAACTATCAATACTATACAACGCCTGTTAATAATACTTCCGGCCAGCAGTACGGCTTTATCGCGCAATACGGCGCTATCGTCAGCTTCAGCTCGGATGCGGCGCTTGCGGCGACGATCAAGAGCGGGGCGTGGAAGGACGACAAGCATGCGGTAGACAGCAGCATCTTTATGGCGTTCGATTACACCGCGAACGGAGCGGGCTTTTTGAAGCGGTTCTACGGCCGAACGGTAACGTGCCTGTCGCTGATGCCGCTCGCCTCGCTGGCGACGGCGACCGATTGGGCGGCGTTCTGGGACCGAATCACAAGCGGCGCTCTGCTTCAAAAATACGGGTCTGCCGTTCAATTGTCGTTCCCGGCGGACAATGCTCCCAAGGCGAGCCTGTTCCCGGACGCTTCCGGAGAATGGCTCTCCGTCATTGCGACGCCGACGATCGATCTGTATCAGGATACGGTCGATTTAAGCCAAGTGACGCTCGTCAATACGGATGCGGTGCAGTCGTTCCGTCTCTACAGCCAATTGCTTGGCATCGGCCAGGCGGGAACGAGTCCGGTAACGGTGCCGGGCAATCGGGTTAGAGTCATCAGCTATGCAGTCGATACGTCGGCGCTGACGCCGACCCCCGTATTGCGGCTGACGCCGCAAGCGTTCGCGACGCTGCAATTCGTCTGCGGAAGCATGACCGGCGCTTTGCGGCTCGAAGCGGCGGACGGCAGCGGGCGGACGGCCGTCGTAGACGGTCTGTTGTTCGCGGATGGAGCGGTCGATGCCAATCATGGACGGCTCGCCGTCGCGATCAAAACCGATTATCGGACGCCGCCGCCGGAAGACGTGCTGGGCGAGTCGGCGACGCCTATTCATTTCTCGCTCGTGGCGGCCGAATCCCATCTGTATGCCCGCGGCGCGAATGCGGACGCGCTGCGCCAATTCACCCGTTCTTATTTGATCTGGCTGGAGCGCTTGATTACCGTTGAAACCGGCAATGTCGAATTGCTCGCACTGCGCACGCAAGCGTCGTATTTGGCGCGAGTGTCTATGCAACTGGACGGTCCGAGCGTCACGGTTCCTTATTTGACATTCGCTTCGTACCGGAATTATGTCCGCAGCATGATCGACGTGGCCAACGAGCTGTCCGATACGCAACGGGACTATCAGATCAAGCTGATGTTCCAGAAGCAGGCGGATCTGACGATTTCCACGGCGCAGCAGTTGAACGACAATCTGAAAAGCACAGGAGGCGTATTAACGTCTTACGTTGGCAGCGTCGCCCGCTACCAATCGGATATGGCGAACCAGTATCAACTGGTCGTCGAGCAGAAGAAGAAAGAGCTGGACAAGGGCATTACCAATTTGAGCAAGCTGAGCAATCTGCTGGCGGAGCAGCAGAACGCGGTCAAGGACAAGATCGAGGATTTCAAGAAGGCGATCGTCGCCTGGGAAGTCGAGCAGGTTATCAAGTTTTGCCTCGACATCGCGACCGGTCTGTTCAAGGTCGGCACCACGTTCCTTATTCCGGCCAGCGAGATTAAGGAAGTGATGTCGCTTGGCTTGACCGCTCAAAGAATTCAAAAGGTGCTTAACGTACTGAACGCGCTGATGAAGCTGGAACAGGATATCGAGAAGAACGTTTACGCTTTCAAAGGCGTATCCAATTCGCTCTCGATGCTTGGCGGCGATCTTCAGATGCCGTCTTCGCGCGAATGGCAGGAGCTTAGCATCAATCTGGAAGCGTCGCTGTCCACGGTGCCTTCCGATCCGGGGCCGCAGCGCGCGAAGGCGGAGCTTGTCGCCGCGTTCAAAATTCTCGTTCTGCGCGGTCAGGCATGGCTGGATGCGAGCAGCAAGCTGAATCAGCTCAACACGGACATTTTCTACAGCCAGCGGCTGCAGGCGATGAATCAGAAGCAGGCGGACCGGCTGAATGCGATCTCCGGCTCGCTTCATCTGAACGATATCAAAAGCCCGGATGTCAGCGCGATCGATCTGGTCGGCCTGACCGGCCAAGTGCAGTTCCAGATGAAGCAAGTGATGGCGATGCTTGCTCGAACGCTAATTATGCAGGATGCGGCCGTTCAATACGAATATCTGGGTCAGCCTGCCGATATTTCGCGGTTCGATCTGGCTAGCGTCAAGCAAGTAATGGCCGCTCAGCAGCAGAACATTATTAACGCGCTCAATATGCTGAATCCGACGCCGAAGCCGGTAAGCGAGCCGATTGTATTCCGTATCAAAAGCGTTCCGGTTGGCTTGTTGACCGGAGGAGGCATTTATCCGTTCATCATTCAGCCAAGCGCCTCGGAGTTCCGCAAATATTCGATGGTGCGCGTCGATCAGGTCGTAGCGAACATCGAAGGCATCGCCGGCTCGGAATCGGGCGAATATTTGATCGATCTCGTCTATCAAGGCGATCCGTTCGAGGACCGCGATCAGCACGGACGATCGATATCGTTCCAGACGGTTCGCCGTTACTTCGGACCGTACGACTACCGGATTCGCGACGGCAAAGCGTTGTTCGGGGATCAGACGGGAGCGTTCGACCAAGGCATTACGCATATTACGCCGTTCTCGACCTGGAATATCAGCCTGCCGGACTCCCCGACGAATGCGGGTCTTGCCTTCAACGGGCCGACCGTCGATATTACGCTTACGTTCCATATTACGGCTCTGTTAACGGATCAGAGGAAGCCTGGCCGACTGCTGGCAGCCGCTCCGCAAGCGTCGGCCGAGGCGACGCTCGACAATTTGCTGGACAACATGTATCAGAATCAGGCGGTTCTCAAAGGCTGGGACGTCGTATTCAATCTGCGCGAGGAGCCGGTCAACAAGTTTCTGAAGGCGCAATACGACGCGCGCCACGGGCAGAACGGCATGCCGCCGATCGTCGTCGGCTTCTGCCAGAAGTTTCCGAATCCGATTGACGACGGCTGGATCGCAGCCTATACGAAAATAAGCGTGACGCTCGATTCGCCGCTTATGCAATTCGAGACGAACAATCACGATTATGTAACGGTGTTCCAGAACATTACGGCCGGCTATACGCAATCCGGCTCCAAGGTTGTCGACGAAAGCTTCGACCCGGACAAGGATTGCAACCTGAACGACCCGGATATTCACTGGAAGACGCAGCAGCCGATCGACGTATCGGGCAAGCCGTATATTCAAGGCACGGTTGCGCTCTCCTTCGTCAGCGGTCTCGTTCAAAGCACGAAGGACAACGACAAGACGTATACGATCGTGCTCGATTTCCGGAAGGGCAGCTTTATCGCGCAGCAGCTAACGGTGAGTACGAACAATGCGCTGTTGAATCAGCAACTGTCGAACTACTTCCAGACGACAGAGATCCTGTACCAGATCAATACGCTGGATTTGAACAACATTACGACGCTTCCGTCGCTGACGCCGACCAGCTTCAAGCTGAACGTGCTAACGACGAACAGCAAGCGCAATATCCTGCAAGTGTTCATTACGACGAACGGCACGCAGCAGGACAACTTGACGATCAACGTAAACGAGCCGATTCCCGATGCGTTCGACTGCTCGCTGATGGTCAACACGAAAATTATGTTCCGCGATATTTTCGTCCAGAGCTTCAACCGAGGCTCGACGAACGTTACGGTCGGCGCCGTCGATCCGCAGCAGGATTTCAAAGCGTGGAGCGCAAAGGCTACCGGCGGAACCGTCGTCGGCACGGTCGATTTCGGCAGCGATTCCGACAGTTATCGGATGAACTCTTCGAATAACAATATCAACTGGGATATTACCGGCATGGCGTTCAGCCCGAACAAGACGAACGGGATTTCGCTCAATTACAGCAAGCTGCTCAATATCGGGTTCCAGCATCGTTCCTACTATACGTCCGAATACGGGGGCGGATGGGGACCGTGGAACAATCATAGCGTGAACGTAACGTTCACGATGACCGGCTATTACCCGATTCAGGTTGGAGGCAGCGGCAAGCTGCAAACGATCCAGATCGCATCCGAGCCGCCTAGCGTCGACATCGACAATTCGTCGCTGAAGCCGACGGGACCGTGCGAGTGCAACGATAACACGCTGCAGCTTCGCGTGAAGGACGGCATGCGCAAAGATATTCCGGGCGCGATCAAGAGTCAGATTGCGGGCATCAAGTTCCAGGCCGTCTCGATCTTCGCGCTGGAGAATCTGCTGTTCCCTGCAGAAAATTTCATTGAGATGAATAGTGCATATGTGCCGGGCGATCTTGTCATTCTCGGAAGATTTATGCAATTTACCGACGACGAGCTGTAAGCTTTAGGCGAATGGAAGAGTGTCCGCAGCCAATACGCGGGCGCTCTTTCGGCGCCTATCGAGACCGGGAGGCCGGCTTACTTGCATGAGATGCGGTTATAGGAAGGGGAATGACGATTGCTTCGACATGTTGGAGTCCGAATCGGGGCGGCAGCCAACCTGCTATATGGCTTCAAGCCGCTATGGGATTGCGGCGATCCGGCAAGCACGCCTTACTATGCCCCGCTTGAGGAGCCGCTGACAACGTTCGCTGGCGACATCGGGAGCGAGCCGGGGGAGCGTGCGAGCTTCGAGGCTCCCGAAATTACGCTGCACGACGACGAGGAGAGCCTGCTCAGCAAGCTGTTCGACTATTCGGTGCTGCCGTTCAAGGGGGAGGAGGCCGGGTTCGAGATGCCGTCCGGCGCACTGATGCTTCGCCATCCGAATCGGGCGGATATTTTGAACGAGCTTGGACGATACATCGGCGTGGAGCTGAGGCCGGGACGACGTTACATGCTCGTTCAAATTCGCCGAATCGATGCGCGCTCCACGCATGCCGTCATTCGCGAAAGCGGTGCGGTTACGTTCGATAAAGCGCTCCATTTGACCGAGGAAGGCCGTCAGGCGATGATTCGGCTTCGGCCGGGCGAACGGCTGCAGGACGGCCTGCGGCACGATGCCCGGATTACCGCCCGGCAAGCAGAAGGCTACCTCGACTTTTATTACCGGTTCGGGACGCATTTCGTATCGGCCGTGACGTGGGGAGACTGTTTGTTTCAAGTGTTCGCGTACGAGGAGGCGCCGTTCCGGCTCGTTCGGGACGCTTATGAACGGGATTGCGAGAACGGCAGGCTGACCGGGCCGGTCAGTCTGAGCTACAGCTACTATACGCGCCCGGAGCTTGCTTCGGCATGCGGTCCGATCGTCATTCGCAGCGGGGACGCGCAGCTTCGGGCATCGGTCCGGGAAGGGCGCTGGCGAGATTCGATTCATGCCGGTACGGATAGTTTGTTCGCCGCCTATACGCATCCTGTCGAGCCGCCTTCGGCTTGGCTGGATCGGGCGGTCTGCTCCGTTCCGATCGGGCTTGAGCTCACGCCGATCAACCGGTTCATCGAAATATTCCGGGCGTTCAATTGGCAGCGCGTGCTGAAAGGAGCGCTTCTGTATCAATATGGGCATGCCGTCAAGCTGAAGCTCGACGGAATTGTCCCGATCGACCGGTCGTTCGCAGCACTAGACGGCTTCGCATCCGTAGAGCGGGAAGCTGCGGCTCCACGCAGGCAGCGGCCGCCGCATGCCGTGTATCGGGATTGGCTTAAGCTGGAGGAGCAGGCGGAATCGGCAGACGCTCCGGGCGATTGGCTGCATACGGTCAGCCGGCTGCTGGACGTGCAAGGCGGCGAATCGACCGGCGGAAGAGCTTTCAGTCTGCGGCATGAAGGGGGCATGCTCGTAAGCCGTTGTATCGCGGGCGCTGCCGACAGCGAGCGGATGCCGATCGTCCGGTTGCCGGACGAGGCTCTGGATCGGGTCGCGATACGGTGCGAGACGATGACGGGAGCGTTCATCCTTGCGAACGATTCGGATTCTCGCCGGTATGTCGTTGCCGACGGCTTTTGCTTTGCGGAAGGGGAGTCCGACCCGCTGACCGGCCGTTCGCGCGTGGCGCTCAACCGTCGTCTGATGGAAGAGGAGCCGCACGACTGGGAGCGTCTTCTTCCCGAGCTGCGCTTGTCGCTGGCAGACGCGCTGCTTGTGCCGGCTGACGCATGGCACGAAGCGTTATCGTATGCGCGCTGGGTGTCGCGCCTTATTCCGGCGGACAGTACGCTGGACGGGCTGATTCGGGTACGGGCGGCGGCAGCGGCGCTGGAGCGGCATATGGCGGAGTGCGGCAGCGGGCGGCAAGCCGAAGAAGCGAGGACTAGGCCTCAACGATCGCCCGATCTGGAATACGGCGTCATGAGCTTGTACTCGCGCTGGAACGCGCTTCGTCTGTCGGCACGTCGCGAGGCCGGGACGGACGGAGCGAGGCTGTCGGCTTACTGTATGGAACTGATACAGCTATACGACGAGTTGGCGCAGCGCACGGGTTCGACCGACGGGGACGAGCCTGCGAACCCTTGCCGCCAATATTTGCGCGAGACGCTAAGCGCCATTGCGGCCGACGCAACGTACGAGACGGGGGCGGCTCCTCTGTCCCGTATTCCCAACGGTCGTCTGGAAGGCTATTGCCGCTTTATCAATCGCATGATCGAATCGACTATAACCGGTTTCCTGGAAGGGGAAATGAATTCATGGCTAGCGTGCAATCGGCTGCAACCGTGGACAACCTGATCGAGCAGATGCGTCAGCAGGGCAGCGTACTTAACGGCTGGGATATCGTATTCAACATGACGGAGTCTGCCGTTGATGCCATCTTCGGCATGGTGTACCGGAAAACGCCTGCCGGACCGTGGAAAAATATTCAATTGAGCTATTGTCAGACGTATCCCGATCCCGTATCGCCCGATGATGGCCAGCTTGCTTGCTATACGGTCGTCGATATCGCGCTGACAAGCCCGCAGTTAACGCTGCTGCCGGACGACCGGCAACAGATGCGCATTCAATTCAACGCAAGCGGGACGATACGCACGGCGAGCAAGCAAGTCGCGGCGAGCTTCGATCCGGCGCGAGACGCCAATGCGGACGATCCCGGCTTGGCGTGGCGTATGGTACAGAATGAAAACACGACGTTTACGGCCGAAGTGCCGCTCTCGGTCGTGGCAGGCAGCGTCGTCGGCACGCCTTATGCATATACGTCGGTGCTCGACTTTCCGGCAGGCAGCTTCCATTCGCCGCTGTTTGCGGGCATGGCGCACGAGGATGAGCTTCAATTGCAGTTGAAGCAATATTTTGCGACGAACAACGTTCGGTATGTGATTCAGGGCATTAGCTCGTCCGTCGTCAATCAATTGCCGGACCTGACGCCTCGCTCGTTCCGGATTGCGAGTCTCGTCACGAACAGCGGCCGGCGTATGCTGCAGCTCTTTATTGCAACGACAGGTCCGCTTCGCGACAATTTGACGGTGCAGGTGAACGAGCCGATTCCGGACGGCTCGGATTTGACCATGCTGCTCGACAAGCGCATATCCGACGAATTGGGCAGCGCCGATCTGTCGCAGATCAACCTGTTTACCGCGCAGAACTTGATTTTTCCCGGCGCGGGCCTCATTCAACTGGGAGCCAATTATGCGCCCTACGATCGCGTCATTCTCGGCAATTTCCAGCTTGCTCCCCGAACGACGGTGAAGAGCGGCGATCAGCAGCACGTCACCCGTCAAGGCTACAGCATACCGGGCGGCTTTGCCGCATTCGCGCCGCTGGCGGTGTCCGTCGCCGATGCGCTCGGCTCGCCGCTGGCAGGCGTTCCCGTCTATTTTGCGTGCAGCGGTCAGCCGAGGGGAATGGCCGTTCAGCTCATGCCGGGCGGGGATAATAAAGCTACGGTCGTAACCGATGCGAATGGAACGGCCGTTCTGCAAGCTATGGGCGGCGACAGCGTCCACGCTTATTACGACGATGGCTCGTTTACGATTACGGCGGGAGCGGACGACGGGAATAAGGCGGCGTTTCATTTGACGGTCGATCCGCAGAAAGCGCCGCCTATACTGCCGGGCTCGCGCGTGATCGTACTGGAAGGCAACGGTCAATCGCGCGGGCGCTCGCCCAACAGCGGCATTTTGTCCGGCATCGCGAAGTTTGCCCCGTTGAAGGTGCAGGTTGTCGACGCGAATGGCGTCTCTATTCCGAACGCGCTCGTCAATTTCTCGCCGGGCAATCATTCGGGCAGTATGGCGGTGCAGATTCATCCGAGCGGCGCCCAGCCGGTTACGATTCCTACGGACGGACAAGGCATCGCCGTGCTGAACGTGATGCTCGGCGACGGCGTATGGGCCTATTATTCGACGGGCGCTTTCAACGTCACGGCGTCGGTGGCGGGCGGCGCGCAAGCGGCCGTATTCCAGTTGGCCGTCATCTCATGACGCATCGGCTTGCCGCGGACAAGCGGAAATAACGGTTGCGCGAGCCGGATAAGATTCGTTATAATAGTGTCAAACGTTCATATGCACGACTTGGAGGAGCCTGTCATCTACGGGATCTCTCTGTTTTGTTCGAGAGAGCCTGTATCTTACAGGCTCTTTTTTTGTTGTTTATTTCGGGGAGGAGAGGCTTGCAATGGCATTTATTTTATCGTTAGCGATTATCATTGCGTCGACGAAGCTGGCGGGCGACCTGTCCGTCCGGCTTGGCCAGCCTTCGGTGCTGGGCAAGCTGATTGCCGGCATTGCGATCGGCCCGGCGGTGCTGAACTGGATTGAGCCCGGCCCGTTGATCGCTGATTTCGCCGAGTTCGGCGTGCTGCTGCTCATGTTTATCGCCGGGCTGGAGACCGATCTGGAGCAGTTGAAGCGCAATTGGAAGGCGTCCTTCGCCGTGGCGATCGGCGGCATTGCCTTGCCCTTCGTCGGCGGATACGGCGCGTCGCTTGCGCTTGGGCTGCCCGGCTCGCAGTCGCTGTTCGTCGGGCTGCTGCTGTGCGCGACGTCCGTCAGCATATCCGTTCAGACGCTGAAGGAAATGGACGCGCTTCATACGAGGGAAGGAACGACGATACTCGGAGCGGCCGTCGTCGACGACGTAATCGTCGTCCTGCTGCTTGCGGCCATGATGAGCGTGCTCGGCACGTCGGATGGCGGAGCCCTTAGCATGATTTTCGCCAAAAAAGCGCTGTTCTTCCTCGTCATCCTTATCGCCGGCTGGCTTGTCGTTCCGTTCGCCATGAAGAAGCTGGCGTTGTTTCGCGTGACGGAGCCGATTATGAGCGCGGCCTTGATCGTTCTATGCTTTTACGCTTATTTCGCAGAGAAGATGGGGGTTGCCGGCATTATAGGGGCATTCGCCGCAGGCATCAGCATCTCCCAAACGGCGTATAAGCACGAAGTGGAGAAGAAGGTAGAGCCGATCGCCTATACGCTCTTCGTGCCGGTCTTCTTCGTCAGCATCGGCTTGAATATCCGGTTCGAAGGGCTTGGCGGACAGATAGGATTTATGGTGCTGCTGACCGTTGTCGCGATTGCGGCAAAGCTGCTCGGGGGCGCGCTCGGCGCCCGGCTGACCGGCTTTGGCACGCGTTCGGCCGTTGCGATCGGCTCGGGGATGGTGTCGCGCGGCGAGGTCGCGCTCATTATAGCCGCATCGGGATTGGAGGCGGGGCTGCTGCCGGGGCAATATTTTACGTCGGTCGTCCTGCTCGTTATGGCCACCACGCTTGTAACGCCGCCGCTCCTTAAAGCGGTCTTTCCGAGCGATCGCACGGAATGCGCGCAGAACGAAGCTTAGAAGACCGGCGTATCCTCCGCAACCTTTTGCCGTGTCCATCAGTCTAGTAGGTTGGAGAATGCCGCATCATTGAAGATGACAGCATATTGGATCGATACGGAGGAATGAAGATGAAGAGAAGATGGCATAAAGCTTCGCTTACGCTTTTATCGGCGGGGCTTGCGCTAGTCTGCATGGCGGCTCCATATGCGGCTGCCGAGGGCAAGTCGGGCGCGAATGCAAGCTATTCGACGTGGGCGGGACTAAACGCGTTAAACCGCGTACCGGTCGCCAAGCCGGTCTGGACGGCCGATATCGGGCAGCCGAATGCAGACGTATTCGAATATCCGGCCATAACGGTTGCGGAGGGCGCCGTGCTGTACGTGCGACAGGGCGTATTGACCGCCCGGAATGCGGCATCGGGCAAAGCGCTCTGGACGTTCGGCAAAAAGCTGCAGCCGGGCTCGATACAAGTGTCGGGGGCTTACATCTACGTCTATGATGACGGAGGCGCCGTCTATCGGGTCAACCGCTCGACGGGCAAGGGCGAACGATTCTATCAATTGACCGATCCCGCGACGAAGAAGGGGCAGGCGATAACCGGACTGTCGCTGTCGGCGGCGAATAACGCTTTGTATGCGTCAAGCTCCGGCGCGTTGGTTTCCATTCGTCTGTCCGACGGCAAGATGAATTGGCGCAACGGCGACATATTCAGTCCGACGGCTCCCAAGCAGGTCGGCGATACGCTGCTGATCGACACGTTCGAGTCCGGCGCGATTACGGTCGGTACGACCTACGCGGTCGACCCGCAGACCGGCAAGACGAAATGGCGGCTTGCCGGCAGCCATTCGGCGCTTCTGCATGCGGACGGCGGCGAGCTGTACTTCCAGGATCAGTGGCCGGATATCGATGGCGGCAACGCCGTGAAATTGGACGTCGTGTCGCTCGCATCGGGAGAAATCGTTCGAACGCTGTCGTACCCGTCCTTGCAGAGCAACGGCGGAGCGCCATATTATGGCTACAGCAAGCTAGCGATCGACGGCGACGATCTGTATATCGGAACGAACGGCATCGGCGTGTACCGGTACGGCCTCCATGCCGATCCGCTGTATGCGAAGCCCGCCTTGCTGTCGGACAGCGGCAATTGGGTTGCCGGTCCGTATAACGGGAAGCTGATTTTTGAGAATGCGGACCGATTGGGGTTGCATGCCCGTAAAATATTCGACAACGCTCCAGTAAGCTACGGAGGCGCCAACAATCCGATCGGTCGGCTGGATATGATCGATACCGGCTTGTTTGTGGGGCAAACGGACGGAACGGTCTACGCGCTGAACGTGACAACCGGCAAAGCGCTGCTTCGTTACGATACCGGAGCGCGGAACTACGGGGCTTTCCAAACCGCAGTCGGCACGCTGCTCGTGCAGGCCGAAGGGAAGCTGTACGGCTTTCCGCTGCCGGCGGAGCTGCGCAAGCCGCTTGACAACGCCTCGTCCGTTGCCGATGCGTTCGCGAAGACGAAAGCGAAGCTGACGATCGACGGCGTGGAACGAACGGTGGAGCCGGGCATGATGACGAGCGCGAACCGCATCTTCCTGCCGTTCCGCGCGCTGACGGAGGCGGTAGGCGCGAAAGTAGCGTACGATGCGGCATCCAAGCAAGCGACGGTAGCTTATAAGGATCGGCAATTTACGATATCGGACGGCAAGCCGTATGCGATCTTGACGGAAGGACAGCAGGAGCTGTCTTTCCCTCCCGTGACGCTGAACGGCAGTCTCTATGTGCCTGTGAAAGACTTCGGCGAGCTGCTGGGCATTACGGTGAACTGGAATGCAGGTACGCGAACGGTGGAAGTTAAGACGAAATAAACGCCGCTGCGGTTGCGGACGTCGACGCAGCGCATGATAGTTTCCAATCGAACAAAATCGCCTTCCCTATCGACCGTCGCTGCCGATATAGGGGAGGCGATTTTGGTATGAACGAATCCATCGAACGGAATTGATTTGATGGAATTTATGGTAGATATTTCATAGTGGATTATGTAAAATAATAGATAAACGCTATCTTATTAATGTTGTTAATATTTATGAAGGGGCGAAGAAATGCGGTTTGCAATTAGAAGGTTAATGGTATTAATTATTGGATTTGCGCTCGCGGTGTCCGGGACCGCGTACGGATCGGCCGCATCGGCCAAGCCGGTCTCGAAGCCATTTCCGTATACGCTGTACATCGACGGCGAGCGGCTGGATTTTGCCGCATCGGCAGGGCCTTTTAACCGGAACGGAACGGCTTATGTTCCGTTTCGCCCCGTGTTCGAGCGAATGGGATGGAACGCCTCATGGGATCAGCGCAAGAAACAAGCAAGCGGAACCGGGGATCAATGGACGATCGTGATAACGGCCGGCACGACGCGAGCAATAATTAATGGGATTAATAAAGAAATGCCCGCCCCTGCGATCCTTGAGAACGGCGTCGTGTATGTACCGCTGCGATTCGTTGCGGAAGCGAGCGGCGGCCAAATCCAATTGTACGGCGGCTGGATGGGCGCCGCGTGGCTGTTGACCGCGAAGCAGCTTGCTCTGCTGGACGCCATATTCCAAGAGAATCTCGATGCGATGGAGGAATTGCTGCGCAAGGGAGCCGATCCGATGGTCGGCTTCGGTCCCGTAGCGCCGCCGATAGTATCGTTCGTCACCTTCTTGAAAGACAATGTCGAGATCACCGCTCTGCTGCTGAAGAACGGTTTGGACGTAAATGCGGCCGACTCGTACAACGGAGCGACGATGCTGCATCTGGCCGTTCTGCACAATCGCATTCATACCGTTCGATATTTGCTGGAGCAGGGCGCCGACGTCACGCTCGATTCACGGCTCGGCACGCCGCTTGAAATCGCCGAGACCAACGCCATTGGCGAAGAGAACGAAGAGATGGTCGAATTGCTGACGAGCTATTTGGAGCAAGCGGAAGAATCGGCGAACGAGGACGAGGTGAACAAAATTTAGTTTGCATTTTTAAACTTGACGTGTATAATAACGAGTAATTTCATATCGGAACAAACAAATTCCATGACGAGAAAGAGTACGTTATTCGTTCGATCCGCCAGAGAGTCGGGGTAGCTGAGAACCGACGTTCAGACGATAACCGAAAGCCATCTCCGAGAAGCAGGCTGAATTCGAGTAGGTCTTGCCGCTATTCCAGCGTTATTCGGAACGCGTATTGATGGATACGTGAATAGAGTGCCGCAGTCGCGACGACGGCGGAACTAGGGTGGTAACACGGGTGCAGACTCGTCCCTTCTAAGGGACGGGTCTTTATTTTTTTCTAATGCCGAAGGGGGAAAAGGTCATGATAAGTTCATCTATCACGAAGTCTAATTCAATCGAGGAGCTGCTGGCGCCGCTTGTGCGGGAAATGAAGCCGTCGGGCATCCGCAAATATTTTGATCTGGCCGCCGGTCAGCCGGATATTATATCGCTCGGCATTGGGGAGCCGGATTTCGTTACGCCCAAGCCGGTGCGCGACGCGTGCATCGCCGCTCTGGATCAGGGACGCACCTCTTATACGTCCAACGCGGGAATGCCCGAGCTGCGCGAAGCGATCGCCGGTTACGTCCATCGGAGCTGGAACGTAAGCTACGATCCGTCCAGCGAAGTGCTGGTTACCGTGGGCAGCAGCGAGGCGATCGACTTGGCGCTTCGGGCGCTCATTACGGCGGATGACGAGATACTGGTCCCGGTTCCGTGCTATGTTTCATACTCGCCGATTACGGCGATCGGCTGCGGCAAGCCGGTGCAGGTCGAGACGGATGCGGGCAACGGCTTCAAGCTGACGGCCGAAGCGCTTCGCCAGTCGATTACGCCTCGCTCGAAGGTGCTGATCGTCTCGTATCCGAACAATCCGACCGGGGCGGTGATGAGCTACGAGGATTGGCTGCCAATTGCCCGTATTGTCGAAGAACATAATTTGGTCGTCATATCGGACGAAATATACGCAGAACTGACGTACGGCGGCAAGCATGTCAGCTTCGCGTCGCTGCCGGGCATGCGCGAGCGCACGCTGCTCGTGAACGGCTTCTCGAAGGCGTTCGCGATGACCGGATTTCGCGTAGGCTATGCTTGCGGACCGGAGCCGTTGCTTGCGGCAATGTTCAAAATTCATCAGTATACGATTATGTGCGCCCCGATTCTCGGTCAGATTGCGGCGCTCGAATCGCTCCGTATTGGGATGGACGATATGAGAGCGATGATCGAAAGCTACGATATGCGGCGCAGAGTGATTGTGGAAGGATTCCGACGCATCGGCTTGCCGTGTCATGTGCCCTACGGATCGTTCTATGCGTTTCCTTCCATTAAGCATACCGGCTTGACGAGCGAGCAGTTCGCGGAGCGGCTGCTGACGGAAGGGAAGGTCATGGCGGTGCCGGGCAGCATATTCGGACAGGGCGGCGAAGGCTTTATTCGATGCTCCTATGCGACATCCGTCGGACAGATCGAGGAGGCGCTTGCGCGAATCGAACGGTTTCTGCAGACGCTATAGCGGTGAATGAGGGCCACCGAGGCGTGCGACAATAAGCGAAAAGGCCGTCACCGGCCGCAGCATTCGGCAAGGTGACGAAGGAGGGATAGGCGATGAACCGGAATCAGGGAAAAGTTCCGTTCGGCTATGAGCCGGTCGAAGATTCGCGTGCGGGAACGCTCGTCTACTACGATTCGTTCGAGGAGACGAGCGACGCGGAGCTTGCTGCCGCGGCGGATGCGGCAAGCGCCTTATCGTTCCGAACGCTGGTGCTGTATCCGCTTCATGAGGCGACCGTGAAACGGATGGCAAGGCAGCCCGTTCGGCCTTATTACGCCAGAATGGACCGGCTGCACGATTGGCGCCGCTCGCGGGAGAGCGCGAATATCGCAGTCGACGGTCTGGAAGGCAAACGCAAAAAATATACGCCGATCGACAGCGCGCTGCGCCATCTGACGGAGACGTACGGGACGCCGCTGTTTCTATATCTCTCGCCGGAAATGGCGAATCTGTTCGCCAGCTTCGACTCTTTCGAGTCGTGGATCGTCCGCATCCGGCTGCTGCTTGCCGCCGAGCCGGCGAGCGGGCGGCTTCATCCGAGGCTGGCTCAATATGCCCACCGCTGGAACGTATACGATGGCGGCGAGCGGGCGGACGAACGTTAATTTTTTACGAAAAGTACAAATAGATTATTTTGACTAACCGAACAGTTGTATCGTACAATGAACGTACGCTTAATTGTCGGCAGTCGTGCCGATAAGCGGGGGAACCAGTCTATTTGGGGCGAATCGGCGGCCTTATTGTCCGCGTAGGGGACCATCTTACCCGAGCCCGTCAGCTAACCTCGTCAGCGATGGATGGGTCTTGCGCACCACGATTGAACACGCCCCGGACCCTACGCCGATAGGGTCTTTTTTGCGTTCTTTCGGACCCCTCCGAGTTATCCTGCAAGGGAGAGTGAAAGCCGAATGATTAGCGAAATGATGGCCTACAACGAGCAATTCGTCCAAAACAAACAGTACCAATCTTATGTAACGGATAAATACCCGGATAAAAAAATCGCGATTCTGACCTGCATGGACACGCGGCTCGTGGAGCTGCTGCCGAAGGCGCTCAACCTTCGCAACGGCGATGCCAAAATTATTAAAAACGCCGGCGCGGTGCTGACGCAGCCGTTCGGCAGCGCGATGCGAAGCTTGCTCATCGCCATCCACGACCTCGATGTGCAGGAGGTGCTTGTCATTGGTCACCACGGCTGCGGCATGACGAATCTGGACGCCGATGCGATGATTAAGAAGTTTATCGACAACGGCATATCCGAGGAGGTGCTGATGACGCTGGAAAACTCGGGAATCAAGATGAGCCGCTTCCTGAAAGGGTTCGATTCCGCCGAGGAAGGCGTCATGCACAGCGTCAATCTGATCCGCAAGCATCCGCTCGTGCCGGCGCATATTCCGGTGCACGGCTTCGTCATGGACCCGACGACCGGCCGCCTGGAGCTGATCCATGACGGATACGTCAGCCGCGATCCGAAGGAGCAGGGCAGAAGGCTGCCTGTCGTGCCGTTCGACTAAGGATCAGGCTTATGGCTGGACGGGAATTGGGGAAATCTATTCCGTATGAACAATTCCATTCAATTATTGGGCTCCGGCTCGTTCCGGGACGGCCCCGGCCGCAAATTATTGCTTAGCGCCGGCATTAGCTGGCTGTTCGACGCGATGGATGTCGGCATGCTGTCGTTCATCGCCGCCGCCTTGAAGGTGGAGTGGGGCCTTGGCGCGAAGCAGATCGGATTGCTGACGGCAACGAATTCGCTCGGCATGGCGGCGGGGGCTGCCGCTGCCGGACTGCTGGCGGATCGTTACGGCCGGCGCGCCATTCTGCTATGGACGCTGCTTATTTTCTCCTTCGCGACCGGATTGTCCGCGCTGGCGGGCAGCTTCGCCGTGCTGCTGGCGCTCCGGTTCGCGGCGGGCTTCGGCCTCGGCGGCGAATTGCCCGTCGCATCGACGCTCGTCTCCGAATCGGTGGCTCCGGCCGACCGGGGACGCGCCGTCGTGCTGCTCGAAAGCTTCTGGGCGGGAGGCTGGATCCTGTCGGCGCTAGTCGCATATTTCGTCATTCCCGAATACGGCTGGCGCATCGGCTTCGCGCTCGGCATCATACCGGCGGCATACGCGATCTATCTCCGCACGGCGATTCAAGAGCCGAAGCGGTATACGGAGAAGCGCGACGCGGCGATGTCCTACGGCAAGCGGCTTCGCTCGATCTGGCATTCGGAGCATCGGAGGGCGACGGTTATGCTGTGGGTGCTGTGGTTCACCGTCGTGCTGTCTTATTACGGCATGTTTCTGTGGCTGCCGACCGTCATGGTGCTTAAAGGATTCGATCTGGTCAAAAGCTTTCAGTACGTCCTCATCATGACGCTGGCGCAGTTGCCCGGCTATTTCACGGCGGCGTATCTGATCGAGCGCGCCGGCCGGAAGTTCGTGCTGACCGTCTATTTGCTGCTGACGGCCGTATGCGCGCTGCTGTTCGGCAACGCGCATACGACGGCGATGCTGATCGCGTCCGGCATCGGCTTGTCGTTCTTCAATCTTGGCGCTTGGGGCGCGATGTATGCGTACACGCCGGAGCTGTATCCGACCGCGATCCGCTCGACGGGCGTCGGCATGGCCGTTTCGTTCGGACGGATCGGGGGCATTATCGGACCGTATCTTGTCGGCTGGCTCGTGGCGAAGGAGACGGATATCGCTTCGATATTCGCGATCTTCTTCGTGACGATCCTGATCGGCGCCGCCGCTGTGCTGCTGCTTGGCCAAGAAACGAAAGGGCTTGAGCTCGACTAGCGATAAAATCGGGCGGCCGCGGGCACGATAAGTTCGCCGGACTATAACTTTCGGGGAGGAATGGCGATGGCGCGCAGCAAAAACCGCACGTTCCAAGGCAAGCAGCAAGCGCTGCAGGTGAACAGTCGGCAGGCGGAGGACAATCTGGCCGCTTCGACGGCGGAAAACCGCAATCAGAAGGGCCATGTGCCGAACAGCCCGTCGACGGGCTGATGCGAACCAAGCAGCAAGCGTGCACAAAGGACATGCCCGCGCCGGAAGGCGCGGGCATGTCCTTTGGTGGTATCCGGAAGCATTCGCTTGCGATTGCGGCTTGTTAACCGGCCGTCACATGCTCCTCGCACTCGGCGGAGCAGTAGCCGTTATGCACTTCGTCGCACGCTTCGCATACGAGGTGCTGGCGGTGACACGTATCGTCGGCGCAGTTAATGAACGTTTCGGCCGGGCTGCCGCAGTGATGGCATTTGCCGACGACGACCTGATCGTCCGTCCGGTTGATCGGGACCGAGATGCGCTCGTCGAATACGTAGCATTTGCCGTCCCATAGATCGCCTTTGACGACAGGGTCTTTGCCGTAGGTGACAATGCCCCCGTCCAACTGGTACACGTTCGGGAAGCCTTCGTTCATCAGAACGCCCGTCAGCTTCTCGCAGCGGATGCCGCCCGTGCAGTACGTCAGAATCGGACGGTCCCGGTGCTCGCCCATATGGTTGCGAATCCAGTCCGGGAACTCCTTGAACGTCTCGACGTCCGGGCGGATCGCGCCGCGGAAGTGGCCCAGATCGAATTCGTAGTCGTTGCGGCCGTCGAGAATGACAACGTCGTCGCGCTGGAGCATCTCGTGGAATTCGGCGGGAGACAGCCGCTTGCCGCTCTCCTTGTTCGGATCGAGCGGCTTCTCGTAACGGAGGGTGACCAGCTCTTTCTTGTGGCGAACGAACATTTTGCGGAACGTATGGCCTTCGACTTCGTCGATTTTGAACACCATATCGGCGAACAGCGGGTTCGCATGCATATGGCGCATATATTGCTCGGTCTGCTCGATCGTGCCGGATACGGTGCCGTTGATTCCTTCGGAAGCGATCAGTATGCGGCCTTTCAGTCCAAGCTCCTTGCAGAAGGCCAGATGCTCGGCGGCGAATTGCTCCGGATCGGGAATTTGAACGAATTTATAATAGAGAAGAACTTGATAGGAAAGCGTGTCCGACATCGTGTTATCGTTCCTTTCGTACATAAATGGAAACGGCAGAGAGCAGGTTCTTCTCTCTACCGCGATTCCTTTCAACACGTCTTAATCTGATAGTCAATCATAGAAGATTACGACCCCAAAGTCAATATGGAGCGGCTGGCAGCGGGACGCTTCTCGAATGCCGCGGCATTGCCAACCGGCTTTATGTCGCGCATACTGGAGCAGAGAAGAGAAATTTCGCAGGCGGCGGAAGCGGCAAGGAGAATCGGACCATCGAATGAGAAGCTTACTCGTGACAGGCTATCGGGCGCATGAGCTCGGCATCTACGACCAGAAGCATAAAGGGATTCCATATATACGGAAGGCGATTGAATCGCGGCTCGTTCCGCTGATCGAAGAAGGACTGGAGTGGATCGTAACGTCTGGCCAATACGGCGTCGATCTGTGGGCGTGCGAGGTGGCGATCGAGCTGAAGCGGCAGTATCCGCAGCTTAAGCTGTCGATTCTGACCGCCTATTTGAACCCGGAAGAGAAGTGGAAGGAAGAGAAGCAGAACTACTACCGGAATATCGTGGCTCAAGTCGATTATTACGGCATCGTCAGCAAGCAGCCTTATCAGGGCGTGTGGCAGTTGACGGCGCGGGACGAGCTGCTGCTGCGCCGGACGGACGGCATTCTGCTGTTCTACGACGAGGATGCGGGAGAGGCGAGTCCGAAATTTATGAAGCAGCGGGCGCTCAAGCGGCATGAGGAGGACGGCTATCGATTTATTACGATTACGGCCGAGGATGTGCAGGCGATGGCGGACGAGGAGTCGAGAGACGAATATGGATAACGATCCCGTAACGATTCGATGGACCGACGATTGGCGGGCATACGGCAGCGTGCATGCGACGGCGTATCGGGACGCCTATCGCGATATCATGGATGCGGCCTATTTGAACGAATTTACGCTCGAACGGCGGGAAATCCATTACGGTTCGTTGGCGGCGCTCGGCACGACGGCGATCCTGTCGGTCGACGGGCGGGATGCCGGGTGTATGGCGCTCGGCGCATGCGTCGACCCGGATTTGGCGAACGGACGGACATTGGGCGAGCTCGATGCCATCTATTTGCTGCCGCAATATCGGGGAAGCGGGTACGGGAAGCGAATGCTGTCGTGGGCGCTTGCCCGGTTCGAGGAGCAGGGGCGCGGCTATGCGATACTGTGGGTGCTGGAGCGCAATACGCCGGCTATAGCGTTCTATGCGCGATGCGGATTCGAGCAAGACGGCGCAGCAAGGACGATTGAGCGGGGACAAAAGTACGTTCAAATTCGAATGCGAATGGAATTGGACGGCGAACGCGGGATGTAGGGACGGGGACGGCGAATTGCCGCAGCGCAATACATGGCGCGGCTAGGAGCTGGAATAGCGAGTTAGCGGGGGCGAATGCGCCGTTAATCGGGCCTGCTCGGGCATAATTTCAAATTGACAGGTGAACAGCCTATCTGTTATCTTATTTGAAATTATGAATCGAAGAGGAGTGGAGAACATTGGCACACTATTACATGGAACCGTCGCGCACGTTCAGCGAGTTTCTGCTCGTTCCGAACTTGACGACCAAGGCGTGTACCCCGGGCAACGTATCGCTCAAAACCCCGATTACTAAATTCAACAAAGGCGAGCAGCCGGATATTACGTTAAATATACCGTTCTCATCTGCGGTCATGCAGTCTGTCTCCGATCATAACATGGCGACGGCGCTGGCTCGGTGCGGCGGTATTTCTTTTATTTTCGGCTCCCAATCGATTGAAGAGCAGGCGGCTATGGTACGGAAGGTAAAGGAATACAAAGCGGGCTTCGTCGTCAGCCGCTCGAATCTGAAGCCGGAGCAAACGCTGCGCGATGTGCTCGATCTGAAGGAAGAGAACGGCCACTCGACCGTCGCCGTGACGGAGGACGGCACGTTCAGCGGCAAGCTGCTCGGCATCGTGACCAGCCGCGACTATCGATTAAGCCGCGATTCGCTGGACAAGCCGATCCGTGAATTTATGACGCCGTTCTCGTCGCTCATCTACGGCGAAGCCGGCATCACGCTTCCGGAAGCGAACGACCTGATCTGGGACAACAAGCTGAACTGTCTGCCGATCGTCGACGAGAAGCAGCATCTCCAGCATCTTGTCTTCCGCAAAGACTATGACGCCGATAAAGAAAACCCGCTTGGACTGCTCGACAGCAACAAACGGTACATCGTCGGCGCCGGCATCAATACGCGGGATTTTATGGACCGGGTTCCGGCGCTCGTCGAAGCGGGCGTCGATATTCTCGTCATCGATTCGTCGGACGGCTATACGGAATATCAATATGAGACGGTCAAATGGGTGAAGGACAACTTCAACGTGAAGATCGGCGCGGGCAACGTCGTCGACCGCGAAGGCTTCCTGTACCTGGTCGAGGCGGGCGCGGACTTCGTTAAAGTCGGCATCGGCGGCGGCTCGATCTGTATCACGCGCGAGCAGAAGGGGATCGGACGCGGCCAAGCTTCTGCTGTCATCGAAGTGGCGGAAGCGCGTCAGCAATATTTCGAAGAGACGGGCATCTACGTGCCGATCTGCTCCGACGGCGGCATCGTTCACGATTATCACATTACGCTGGCGTTGGCGATGGGCGCCGATTTCGTCATGATGGGCCGTTATTTCGCGCGGTTCGACGAAAGCCCGACGAAGAAGCTGAAGGTCGGCAACAATTTCGTCAAGGAATTCTGGGGTGAAGGCTCGAACCGGGCGCGCAACTGGCAGCGTTACGATACGGGCGGCAAGCAAGGGCTCGTATTCGAGGAAGGCGTCGATTCGTACGTGCCGTATGCCGGAACGCTGAAGGAAAACCTCGATAAGACGATCAGCAAAATCAAGTCGACGATGTGCAATTGCGGCTCGCTCTCGATCGATCAATTGCAGCAGACGGCTCGCATTACGCTCGTCTCCGCGACGAGCCTCGTCGAAGGCGGAGCGCATGACGTTATGCTGAAAGACAGCACGATGTCGGACGAATAATCGAAGTTTTAACTATTCTGTTACAAAAGGCTGCCGGATCCCCTAATTAAGGGCATATCCGGCAGCCTTCTTATTTGGTCATCCGATCAACGTATGTTATCATTGTAGGTAAGAAAAACTATAGAGCAAGGCGAAGCATTTTTTGGAGGGGTTTGTCATCGCTAACGTCGTGTTGAATGATGCTATGATAATGCTGGAGCAAACGAGCCGTACTTTCTATATTCCGATCAGCAGGCTGGAGCCCGGATTGCGCGAAGCGGTTGCGTCCGGCTATTTGGCGATGCGCGCCATTGACGAGATCGAGGATCACGAAGAGCTTGCGGACGAGCGAAAAATCGAGCTGTTAAGCGGCGTGCGCGATGCGCTCCGCAGCGATCGGCCGATCGAAGCCACCGGGACGCTGCTGCGACAGACCGACTGCGGTCTTCCGGCTGTGACGACCCAATTGGACGACTGGCTAGCGCTCTGCCCGCCGACAGCGGCTCCGATCGTCATCAAGTATACGGGGATGATGTCCGAGCAGATGGCCGCGTGGGTCGTGACGGGATGGAACATTCGCACGGAAGAGGATCTGGACCGGTATACATACAGCGTTGCCGGTATGGTAGGCGAGATGCTGTCCGAGCTATGGCAATGGTACGACGGAACGGTCTCGGACATGATTAAGGCGGTCGCGTTCGGCCGCGGCCTGCAAGCGGTCAACATTATGCGCAACCGGGACGAGGACTTGAAGCGGGGCGTCGATTTTTTTCCGGACGGCTGGAGCTTCAAAGATATGCTGCAGTATACGAAACGCAACTTGAAGCTGGCGGACGACTATATTGCGGAGTTGAAGGAAGGCCCGGCTACGCGCTTCTGCAAAATTCCGCTCGCGCTCGCGCACGCCACGACCAAGCTGCTGGCAGCCGGAGGCAACAAGCTGACCCGCGCCGCCGTATTGAAGATCGTCGGACATCTGAATTAATGAGCCCGAGAAGCTAAAGCCGCAGGAGAAGCGGCTTTTCTTATGGGTTTATGGTTATCAAAAGTATGGTAATATATAATCGTAAGTGAATATATAAATATGTTGGAGGGATAACCATGTCTGAACAACATCAATCCGCACACACGCAAGCCAACGTACAAGCCTTGTTCACGCCGTTCAAGCTGGGCAGTCTTGAACTGCCCAACCGAATCGTCATGGCGCCGATGACGAGAGCCTTCTCGCCTGACGGCGTACCGGGCGACAACGTGGCAGACTATTACCGCCGCCGCGCGGAGAATAGCGTCGGTCTGATTATAACGGAAGGTACGGTCATCAATCATCCGGCGGCGACGGGCGATCCGAATGTACCGAGCTTTCACGGCGAAGAAGCGCTGCAAGGATGGGCAGAGGTCGTCAAGCGGGTGCATGCGGCAGGCGGTCTTATTTTTCCGCAAATCTGGCATGTCGGCATGACGCGTCAGATCGGCGATCAACCGAATCCCGAGGCGCTGCCGATCGGTCCTTCCGGACTCGATCTATCGGGCAATAAAGTAACGGAGCCGATGACGGTCGAAGAAATCGAGCAAGTCGTGGCCGCGTACGGTCAAGCGGCGGCCGACGCGAAGCGGCTCGGCTTCGACGGCGTCGAGATTCACGGCGCGCACGGCTACTTGATCGATCAATTTCTATGGGAGCGGACGAACCGGCGTACCGACGAGTACGGCGGCGATATGCTCAAGCGCGCCCGGTTCGCGGTTGAAGTCATTGCGGCTTGCCGCCGTGCCGTCGGCCCCGATTATCCGCTTATTATCCGGCTATCGCAATGGAAATCGGCTGACTACAACGCGAAGCTTGCGGACACGCCGGAGGAGCTTGGGAAGCTGCTGGCGCTGCTTGTTGAAGCGGGCGTCGACGGGTTCCATTGCTCGACTCGCCGCTTCTGGGAGCCGGAGTTCGAAGGCTCGGACCTCAACTTCGCCGGTTGGGTGAAGAAGCTGACGGGCAAGCCCGTCATTACGGTGGGCTCGGTCGGACTGGATACCGATTTCATGTCGCTGTTCATGGAAGGCAAAGGCGCGTCGGCCACGAATATCGACGGTCTGATCGACCGGCTGGAGCGCGGCGAATTCGACCTTGTTGCCGTCGGACGGGCGCTGCTTGCCGATCCCGCTTGGGCGGAGAAGGCGCGGACGGGACGACTGAACGAGCTTCAGCCGTTCTCGCCGGAAGCGCTTCGTACGCTTTCTTAAACAGTAGACCTCAGGCTGTCTGAAAGGCTCGACAGCCTGTTAACGTGAACGAAATAAGCGCTTCTGCGGAGCGCTTATTTCGTTTGCAAATATGCACGGAGTCGAATAAGCGCTCTCCAAGGTAGTCTATTCGCGCGTTGTGTGCTGGAAAGTAACGTTTATTCGGGATTAGGAGCAGGTACGGAGCTCTTAATCGTGAGTCAGGTTGTCAGGGAGTAAGTTAAGAAACCGTGAGGTACGCTTAATTTGCGGTGGGCGGAGCGGTCGGCAGGTGATACCGGGCAGACAGCGGAGCGAAATAACGAGCTAAGCGCTCCTGCGGGGCGCTTAGCTCGTTTGCAAATATGCACGGAGTCGAATAAGCGCTCTCCAAGGTAGTCTATTCGCGCGTTGTGTGCTGGAAAGTAACGT